>Ga0209487_1000679_pt1 | contig 30335 bp, 27 predicted proteins | sample Poulit2012_FD_187524 | JGI IMG/M metagenome (GOLD analysis project Ga0209487, IMG submission 187524) | Agricultural soil microbial communities from Georgia to study Nitrogen management - Poultry litter 2012 (SPAdes) (version 2) | ecosystem: Environmental > Terrestrial > Soil > Agricultural land...
GGGTGTCTAAGTTATTAAGCAAACGTAAAAGGGTAGACTTCCCGCTGCCACTTTGTCCCTCGATACTAACAATAGATGCGTCAAGTTTGAGCTCATTGATTTTGAGCACATTTTCTACGACTAAATGGTCTATTTTAAACATATAAAGAATATCCCCTTTTTTTATAAATACAGAGCACTATCTAATCATTGTATTCCCAATATCGGGGTATTTACTCATATAGACTAATTATAAAATCTAATAAAAAGCACCGCAGTCAGAATTTAGAACTAAAGCCCTAGTTAACGTTGGAGAACTAGTTCATTATGCTCTTGCGAAATAAGTAAACGTTTTTAGACTAGAAGTACTAACTAATGATATGCCTTAAAACCATAAGGAGTTTTTATATGTCAGTTCAAAGATTTGTAACTTTCGAACCGATACAAGGGGTTTTCAAAAAAGCTATTAAGCCCTATAAAAGTTGGCGCGAAGGAAGTGATATGAGCCAAAAAATTGAAATTGATGGGGAGTATTACCGGTTATTACGGACGACTCGCATTATCAATAAACAAAGATTCCGAAAAGTAGTTGTTTGTACGGAAGAGGGTCATATTGTAGAAGATGAAGCAATCACCAGGAGATGTCTTAGGCCTATTCTTAATATCACCTATGCTGAAAAAAACAAACCAGATTTACAATTTTTATTAACCCAGGGTAAGAAAGAGCAACACGAACCGATGATCACGGCCTTTAAACAAATTAAAGCAAGACTTGAGCCCATACTGAGTTATGCTGAAAATGAAGCAATGGCATTTCATTTACATTATTTGAAGGAAGTGTACCGTATCCAATATGAGCTATCAAAAATATCAAGAACCGTTCTTACCAATCTAAATCGGTTTAAATCAATGTCAACAGATGTATACAGTGATGAGCTTATGGAGCAACATGTTGAGGCCTTATCGGTATGGTGTCATTTGAAGGATGAGAGTGAAGCTATATTACATGAAGATGGGTTACGTGCTAGAAAAGAAGTTATGAAGATTATGAGAAATTATGAGTACCTTAAAAAAATAAGGGATATTGATAATTACTTTTATATTATAGATGATATCAAAGGATCTAATAAGGTCAGTAAACGCTTTATTAGGGGATCCAAAGAAGGGCGCAATTTATTTAAGGAATGGCTTGACTTTGATAATGGTGACTTTACGATTGAAAAGCTGATTTATGAATTGCGTCACATATATAGCTTGAAAATGACAATCGACATGGATGTTAATATATTTATGGAAAAGCATTGGGCACTATCCTCTAATCGGCGTTTTAAATGATTTCTAGAATTGTATAAGGAGCAATTATTATGTCAGCTCAGAGATTTGTAACTTTCGAACCGATACAAGGGGTTTTCAAAAAAGCTATCAATCCCTATAAAAGTTGGCGAGAAGGAAGTGATATGAGCCAAAAAATTGAAATTGATGGGAACTATTATCGGTTATTACGAACGACTCGCATTATAAATAAATTAAGATTCAGAAAGGTAATTGTCTGTACTGAAGAGGGTCACATTATAAAAGATGAGCAAATTACACGAGAGTGTTTGAGAATCATGTTGTGTATCATCCATGCGGAATTAAATAAGGCTGATATGGAATTTTTATTGACCCAGGGAAAGAAGAGTCAACATGAACCGATGGATTTCCATTTATACTATTTAGAGGAGGTCTACCGAATTCAATATGAATTATCTCAAATATCACAGACCCTTCTTAATGACATAGACCAATTGAGAGCAATGCTGACAGATGTCTACGATTATGAGCTATTAGGGAAGCTTTATGAGGACTTATCAATATGGACCCATTTAAAGGATCAAAGTGAAGCTATTTTACATGAAGATGGCATACGTGCTAGAAAAGAAGTTATGAAGATTATGAGAAATTATGAGTACCTTAAAAAATAAGGGACATTGATAATTATTTTTATATTTTAGATGATATTAGTGGGGCTAATAAAGTCAGTAAACGTTATATTAGGGGATCGAAAGAAAGGCGCAAATTATTTGAGGAGTGGCTTAATTTTGATAACGGCGACTTCACAATAGAGAAGCTGATTTATGAAATACGACATATTTATAGTTTGCAAATGAAAATAGACATGGATGTCAATATATTTACAGATAAACATTGGGCTTTATCCCCTAATCGACGCTTTAAATAACCTAAGATTTAACGAGCCACATATACATAATGTAATGGAATTTATGATATGAAGGAGAATTCTATTGTCTAAAAAGTTTCCAGCATTTAAATCGTTATCAGGTATATATGAAGAAGCGTGGGCTCCATATGAAAAGTTTTCTGAGGGAGCAGATATGAGTGTCTTACTAGAAGTTGAAGGAAAATATTATCGAATTTTGCGAAATACATTAGATTGGAAGAGATCAAGAAAAATGCTAGTGTGTCATGAAGACGGCCAAATTGTGAAAGATAAAGGCATAACTAAAGAATGTTTTAATTACTTTGTTTATCTAGACTTATATGATCTATCTAAACGGAACGTGAAATTTGATCAAAAGCAAGCAGATAAGAAAAAGCATGAACCAATGATTGAAGGTTTTAAAGCGATTGTTCAAGAGTTAAAACCCGTTTTATCTACTGAAGAACATAAAGCTATGTCTTTTCACCTTTATTATTTTGAAGAGATTTATCGTTTAAGTGTGATTATCGCTGACTTAGCTTTAAAAGTGGAGAATTACAGAAACCAGCTTAAAAACTTAGAAACAGATAGACTGTCGGAAGAGTTCATAGATGAGACTCGGCAAACATTACGGTCATGGCGACTACATAGAAAACAGATAGACAGTTTATTAATAGAAGATGGAGAACGAGCTCGGCCCCTTGTCAAAAAGATCCTGAAAAGCTGGCACTACAGGAAACACAGGAAACATATAAGCAATTGGGGCGATAAAGACCGGGTTTTAAAAGAAATGGAAGGTGCTCACTTTGCATCCAAAAGGTATGTAAAGGGATATAAAAAGGAGCATAAGTTAATTGAATTGAATTTGGAAATCGATAAAGGTCCATTTTCAGTTGAGCAATTAATTGAAGAGTTACGTACAGGTGTTATAGAAGAAGAAACAATTAAAATGAATGAAAAAAGTTTTTTAGAGAGGCACTGGGCTTTATCTGAAGAATGTATATTTAAATAAGGAGGAGATATTTAATGAAAGTATTCTATTGGATTTATGTGGCGTTGTTTATTATTCTTACGCCATTATTCATTTATGATATGTATGTAGAACGAAGTATTAATTTTACATTTGTTGCGTCATTTTTATTAATTTTTGTTCTTTATAATCAAACCTATAAAAAGGAAGAATAAAAGTTAGTTCCATCCACATCCAAAAAAGAGCACCAGGCCCTCCAAGCGAAATGGCGACAGCGACTCCAACGATATTGGTAGCTCCGGCTGTTGTGCCAAGACTAGAGGCGTAGAGTCAATCTATCTGTGGTGGCATGTGAATAAATACGTGCTCACGATGTGAAAGTATCAGAAAAGAGAATTATACATCAATAGAAGTCCTGTCACGTTACGAAAATGCTCAAAGTACGAAACATACATCGATAGAGGACTTCTCACGATGTGAAAATGATAGAAAAAAGGATTATCCATCGTTAGAACGCGCGTCACGATATGAAAGTGATAAAAAAGAGAATTATACATCAATAGACAACGTATTTAACATCACAAATTTTTTGGGAAACCATTCCCTGGATCTCTAAGTTGAACTATTAATAAAAAAGGCCGCTCGAATGTGAGCGACCTGCTATTAGGAAATACGCGTGCCGTTTTCAACTGGTTCATCCGTATTCAGCAAAACAACATCATCTTCTTCTGGCGTGCCACCTAGAACGAGCACTTCGGATTTGTACCTGGCTATACGCATTGGTGGAAAATTGACAACTGCTGCAATCTGTCGTCCGACTAAATCATGAGGTTCGTAACGTTTTGTAATTTGTGCTGATGATTGTTTCACCCCTAATTCACCAAAATCAATTCGAAGTTTGATGGCCGGTTTTCGAGCTTCCGGAAAAGGTTCAGCCTCAATCACAGTTCCAACTCGTAAATCCAACTTAGCGAAATCATCAAAAGTAGCCATTATAACACTCTCCTTTATTTCATTATTAATTGTTCCCATTAATAAACTTACATCTTGCCACTATTTTGCTTTGTCTTAAGGATCTTTTTTAAAGTAAAATTAATGTTATTCAAACTAAGTAAGATAAACCCAAGCATTAAGAATGTAACAATTTCACCAGTAAAAATTGAAAGTGCTGCCAACAAGATTGCATAAAACGTGTAATACCACTTCATCGGAAAGCCCCCTCCAGATAGGAATGTGTATATGTATATTTTTATCAATATATCATAACGAGCATTCTAGATGAAGTATTTATCCGCCTGGATGTAATTATATAACCCTATTTGGTGTTTCTATGTTCCTTTAATTAGTTCTATAGCCCTTTAAAACAGTCCTATGTCCTTTAAATGTAAAAAACACTTGTGAATCCACTATTGTCAGTGGAGTCACAAGTGTTTTAATCGATATGAATCATTAACATTACCTAAAAAGATCTAAAAAGCGATCCCACATGCTTTTATGCTCTTCTTCCTCTCCATCTTCTGTTTCTGGTTCTTCGACTTCAATTTTTTCTGTTTGTAAGACGAATTGAACGACGTCGATTTTTTTATTTTTATCAGAAACGAAAGACTGTGGTTCAAAATCCGAGTTTTCATAGTCTTCCATGAGCTCATCAATTTTATCTTGCATTTCATCAGGTAAGTCATTTGTTTCATTATGAAGTTCATTTGTTCCTTCAGTTAACTCGGCTGCACCGCTGTTAAGAGAAGACGTTCCTTCTGATAGCTCCTTGATGCCAGCATCGATTTCCTGATAGTTGGCTGCCAGTGTTCCGACGCCTTCTGTATAGTCAACGAGGCCATTATGGAATGTATTATATTCAGAGGCCATCGTGCTAATCCCGTCTTGTAACTCGGTAAGGTCGTCTAGGTTTTCTAAGTCTTTCATGCCTGATTCCATACCATCAGCAATAGAGTCTATTTGATCAGCCATCTCCCGGAGGGGTTTGGCAGATTCTTTTAATGCTCCTGAGACAACATTAAATCCGTCTTTAACAGCTTCATAAGTTTTTTTAACTCTCTGAGCAGCCTCGTAGGTTTTGACTAACTCATCAACAGTTTTTTTATCTGCGCCACTTTCATATAGTTTTTCGATATCTTTTTCACTAATATTGGAATTGGGAATGCCATCAATCGCACCGCTCAATGCATCCCAGGCATCATCATAGTTATCTTTCAATTCATCAAGGGCGCCTGCTGCAGCTCTTAAGCCCTCGGCCATATCTCGAAAACCTGCAGGCAAGTCTTTCATCTCACCGATCTCCGGCATGTCCGGACTACTCTGTAGGGCACCGCTCACTTCGTTTAGTACATCGCGAATTTGTTTTGATCCTTCAACAAGTTCCCCAGAAGATTGATTGAGTTCGTTCATACCGTTTCGATATTCGGTGGATCCGTTACTCAATTCTTCAGCACCGGAATTAAGCTCCGTAATGCCATTATTCAATTCTTCCATACCAGAATTGACTTGGCGAATCCCATCTGACAATGATTCCATATCACCAGTCATATTACCCATATCCGGATCCTCAATAGCGATATTCGCTGGGACAGCTGATATATCAATGGGGTCCATTTTAAAGTCATTTACATTTGCTGTTAAAATTAATTCTTCCTCTTGGTCTGGTAATACCATGAATGATATTTGTTTATTTTTACCCTCATTTGCTTCGGTTCCCTCTGGTGCTTGAATGTCACTAAACACTAATGGGTCAAGTGTCAGAGAGATCTGGAGCAAGTAATTTTCAAAAAAGGTAGAGTCAACATCCTTATTCTCAGATGTCTTTAGTTGTATTTCAAAATCGCCACTCTTACCAGCTAATTCATCAGGATTTACTTCTTTACCGTCTAATAGGTAGGTAATCGAAATATCCCAAGGTAGCGGTTGGTTTTCAAGTTGTCCTTGAAAGTAAAATTCTTCTTCATCCGTTTGAAAATGAATGTCATTGTCCGCTGTCTGTTCTATCTCTGATAAATTAGTTAAGTTACGCACGTCAGAGTAGTTTCCGTAATCCACGATTTCCCCTGGCTTTGTAACATGAAAAGTGTTTACGACGTACATATCTTTTGTTTTTCCGTTAGCATCTAAGTTTCCGTAAATTACTTCATCTTTAGTGGAATACTTTCCTGACTTGGCGTTTGTATGGCTGTCGTCTTTATCGCTGTCATCCGCAGCCGCGCTTATAGGAAGCGTGGAAAACACGAGTAGAGCACTTAATATAACGATCAACCAGTTTTTTATTCGCATTTTATCACTCCCCTTTATAAAAGTTTGCTTTCAAAGTTGTTTTTTCAATGAGTCGATCAAGTACGACAAGTAATGCCGGCAGGAAGAGGACAACTAAGGTAAATGCTAGTAATGTTCCTCGACCAAGCAAGATTCCAATCGATGATATAATTGGATCAGATGACGTTAACCAAAGGATAAATCCGACACTTGAAAGAATGGAAGCAGGGACAGCAATTGAGAAAATCTTTTCGTTAATGGTTTTCTTAATTGCAGCTAATGCGCCCATCTTTTGTCGATTACTTGTATAGTCATCTGAAAATAAAATTGCATAATCGACCGTAGCAGCGAGCTGTACAATACTGATAATAAGATATCCGATATAAACGAGCGGATCATCAGTAAAGTATGGTATGGCCAAGTTAATCCATACAGACGATTGAATCGTTAATAACAGTACGATAGGTAAGGATAACGAACGGAATGTCACTAACAGAACAAGTGCTATCGTTGCCACGGTGAGTATATTAACGAGAGTGTTGTCTTTTTTGACAATTTGCTTCATATCGTAAAGTGTCACACTTTCACCTGTGGCATAATAATCGTCTCCGTAATAACTATCTACAATATCTCTTACCTTTTTAACAAGGGCAAAGGCTTTATCTCCTTCATCTTTTGTTGTCGTGTTTAAAATGATGCGACTGTAATTATCTGAGAAAAACTGTTCTTTTGTTTCTTCGTCCAGATATTCTGGCGGGATGGCAACACCAACAGTATTCGTGTAGGCTACGGTACTTTTTACCTGTTTAAGATCGCTAAGCTCCCCAACAAGCTCGTCTTCTCTAGCAAGGTCTCCTTTTGGAACTAAAAGCACCATTGGCGTATATTTACCGAAGACATCTTCTGTTTTTGCAGTATCTTGGCCAGCTCGCGTGTTGTCGGGAAGTTCCCCCATGCCGTAAATGAAATTGGTTTGACTTTGTGCGAGAAAAGCCGGAATGATTAAAATAGCGATCAATGCGAGTACTGGAATACGTAATTTCAATAGATATTTTCCGATATTATACTTCGTTGGAATCCATTGTTTATGATAAGTTTTATCGATAAAACGATAGAACATCAATGTAAGTGCAGGTAAGAAAACCATCACACTTAGAAAGCTTAATAAAATTCCTTTGACAAGGTTTATACCTAAATCAGCACCGATTTCAAAATTCATAAAGGTCAGTGCGAGAAATCCAAAAAACGTTGTTGAGGCACTTGCGGCAATTGCCGGGAATGATTTTTTCATCGCTTTCTTCATTGCTTCGTGTGGACTTTCCATTTTATTCCGATAATCATCAAAACTATGAAGCAGGAATATCGCGTAATCGAGTGATACAGCTAATTGCAAGATAGGTGCAACGGCTTGAGAAATAAAGGATATTTCACCGACGAAAATATTTGTGCCAAGATTGATCAGGATAGAAATACCAATTGCTGTAAGGAAAAATACAGGCTCAATCCATGACCTTGTCGAAAGCAATAGAATTAAAATGACGATAGGAACGAGAATTGCAGCGGCATTGAACGTTTCCTCACCGGTCGATTCCTGTGAGATAGCTGTATCGAGTGCTTCCCCCGATAAAGCATTGTCATCCCCAATGAGTTCATAGATTTCATCAGTTGCCTCAACTTCTTTTCCTTCATCAACATGAAAAGTGAATAAAGCATGATCACCTTTATAATACGTTTCGACGGTATCAGTATCTGCCATTTCGATGGGAGTTTTAATATCAATCACATCGTCAAGCCATGATACATCGGAAATCCCATCAATCGCTTCTAACTTACTTTTATATTCTAGCGCCTCTTGAACCGAGACGTCTTGAACCATGACACGTGTGTTAGCCACATCTTCACCAAATTCTTCTTCCATGACGTCCATCGCTTCTGTAGACGGAGCGTTAGATGGCAGGTAATCAGTCATGTTGTAGTTGACTGGCACGCCAAATTGTACTATTGCCCCAACCAACGCCAGAACAGTGAAGATAATAACAACCCACTTTTTATGTTTGATAATACTTGTTGTTAAATCTATCGGTGCTCACCCTCTCTTTGATAAAAATGAATATGTTAATTATCGTCTTGTAGTCATCTTAAAATTGTTCATGATAATTATTTTACTTCCCACGGGAGAGTTTATCAAAGAATAAACCGATTGAGGGTGGAGTTATTATTTACCTTTTAACTCCGCTATTAATAAACGGAAAATAAAGCAGGAAAAATAAACTTAGAGCAATAAACTCTAATGATAAAAGATAATACGGATATGGCCCAAGTACATCAAGTAAACTAACACCACTAGGCTTTTCTCGAAGGAACATATAATTAGCTGATATCAGTTGATTGATTATAAATACAACGGCTGCCAGCCCGTTTAAAAATAGTAAAGATTTAATTACAGAACGCCATGTTAATTGATAATGATACAACCAAATCATTAATAGCGGAGCAAGAATCAGTAAAAAGTGATCAAAGAAAAATTGAATGTAACGATATTGCGGAAACCCGAAATATAAATCCGGAGTCACAATTGCCATGACGGCTCCACTGATAGCAATAAAGTAAAGCACTTCAAAAAGGAAGCGGCTTTTTGTCAGTAACATTACCCCAGCGAAGAGAGAAGCAATACTGCATAACTCTAAAGGGAGTGAAGACTGAGCTGTCCACTGATCAGTTGTGATATACCAGAGGTCAAGACTAAGCCGGCTTAAGATTAACAACACTCCGATTATCAAACGAATGGGACGTCTAAAGGGATTTAGCCACTTTCTAAAAATGAAAACGAGGATAAGAAGTACAACAATTATACTGATAGTTAACAGGTGAGAAACATCCCACATATGAAATTGGGTATCCGGATTATAAAACCAGTTTTCCATAGAACCTCCTGTTAAAAATTAATTGACGTCTCTCTCGTTCAAAATATCCTTGAAATTGAGAAAAATAATCGAGAGAGCGCCTCTCACGTTTAAAACATCAGTGAAATCGAGAAAAACGATCGAGAGAGAGCCTCTCACGTTCAAAACATCTTAGAAATTGTGAAAATTAATCGAGAGAGCACTTCTCACGTTCAAAACATCGTTGAAATCGAGAAAGTTGATCGAGAGAACGTCTCTCACGTTCAAAATACCAGTAAAGTCGGGAAAAGAAATCGATAGCGTGCCCCTCACGGTCGAACTTCCATAAAACCCTGCAAATTTGTCCGATAGGGTGCTTCTCACGGTCAAAATTCCAATAAAATCCACATATTTATCCGATACGCAGCTTCTACTCTGATTTCATTAATCAAGTAATTACCTATTCAGTCTTAATCTCATTTATTCGTTGCTGATACCAATTAGTAAAGTTTTCAGATTCCATCACAGGGATATCTTGTAATTGTTCATGATGCACAGGTTTCACTCTGTTGACGGTATTAATGGTCGCTAGTCCTAATTTTTTCTGGACAATTGTTTGTTCTGTGTAGACTTCAATGACTTTCTTTCTATTTGTGATAAAGATATCTGTGGAAATACCGCCTGTTTTAAATTGAATGGTTTTTCCTTCCCATGAAAACCGTGTGTTTTTATATGTGAAATAGCGCGATAAGTATGTGGTAACAAATAAGATTGGCGATATGAACCACCATTCTTTTTTAAACCATAGGATTAAGCCAGTGGCGACTAACCAAAGCCACGGTATTCTCATTAAACGTATATAAAGAGACTCACGTGGTAATTTATTAATTGCTTTATTAAGTGGAAACTGTGGCAAAATCTCCTCTAGCAAACCCTTGGCTTTATCACTTGGTAAAAATGGATATAAGGAACTAATATCGTCACCATCTTCTTCGCTACCAGCACTGATTAGCTGAACATCAGTAAAGTTGAGCAGCTTTTTTAAGGGTGATTGATTAAGTCTAATCGCCTGGACATTTGTTTTTTGTATTGAAAAGGATCTTTCATTTAAGAGACCACGATGAATAAAAATTCGTTCATCATCTGAAGAGATTTCATACTTGCCATACTTAAGAAACGTCTGAATGACACCAAATCCTGCGGCGGCTGTAATGAGTAGTATAATTGCTATGACAATTAAAACCCAAGAGCTCATTATAAATGAAAAAAGACCTTCGACTTGGCTATCGATATCAATTACTTTTTCAATTTGTGTATAGCCGACAATAATAATCGGGATGAGACCTAAGAAACTAAATGATAAAAAGGATGCTTTTAAAACTTCTCTTTTAGTCGGTGTAAAGTGAAGTGTCCGTTTATGAGATGAGTTTGAGTCATCGTTTATAGTTTCTGAGTTGGCTTCTTCCTTTGCTAACTCATCTCTACCTTCAGTAATTTCTGTTTTATATTGCGTTGCAAGTTTTTCAATTTGTTTTGCTAAATAAACTTTGACAGCGTCTAATTGAACAGTGGCTGTATCACTGGTAGTACTCGTTTCTAATTGTAATGATGTAATGCCGAACCAACGATAGTAAAAAGGAGTACGCCATGTGATATTTTGAATTTCCTGCAAAGGTATGCTGTTTTGCTTTCTCTGAAACACTCCATGTTTGATTTGTATTGTTCCATTTTTGATTTCATACTTTGTTTTCGACCATTCAATGACAATCAATATCAAACGAACAATGATAAAAGTTAAAAAGACAGCACGTCCGATTTTTATAAATAAGGATACGTCACGAAAGTTAAACACAAATAATAATAAGATAAAGACAATGGAATCTTTAAATAGTTTAATAATAGATGAGATAATATTCATAGGATGCATGCGAAAACTTTCAATCATACATTTTCCACTTCCTTTATTTTTGCATATTCAGCAATTTGCGAACGTAACCTTAATGCTTCTTGCTCTGGAAGGGCAGGTATCGAAAAGGACGAGCTCATTGTGCCGATTTCAACAGTATACAAATTGTACTTTCTAAGAATGGGTCCTTGTTCTGTATTGACGTACTGCACTTTTGTCATAGGAGCGATGATGTGCTTTACTTTGAAAATCCCATGTTTCATTTGAACATACTCACTATTTACGTCATATCGCCAATACTTTTGCAGCAATGTTGGTTCAATGAATATATCCCATATCGACATCAACATATCTACAGCAAGTAAAATAATTAACGTTATTTGTATCCAACGATACCAATCAAAATATATAGATGAAACTATCAATCCTAGTCCAACTAAAATGATAATGATTTGACTGATCGTGTTGCTTATTCTCCAAACCTTAATAGCGTCTTGAGCAATAGGATGAATAGGCTCGTTTAGCAATGACATATTAGTATTCCTCCCTGGTTGATGACTGTCTATACAATGTAGCATAGTGTAAATACGATTTAATAGTGCGTTAGGTTTCAGACTTTTCATGGATGAATTAGAGTGTTGATTGACGTTTTCAGTAAAATATGGTATTTAATATATGAGATTAGCACTCGAGATTAGAGAGTGCTAAAATAGACTATATAAACTTTAAAAAGGGGAGAATAATGTTGGCTAAAAAAGAATTTAAAGCGGAATCCAAACGCTTACTGGATATTATGATTAACTCCATTTACTCACAAAAAGAAGTATTTTTACGTGAGCTAATCTCAAATGCAAGTGATGCCATTGATAAAATTTATTATCGTGCGCTGACCGATGATTCCATGACATTTAATCAAGAAGATTATTATATAGAAGTCGTACCTAATCAGGAAGAACGTACTTTAACTATTAAAGATACGGGGATTGGAATGACAGAGGAAGAACTTGAGACCAATCTAGGAATCATCGCAAAAAGTGGCTCGCTAGCGTTTAAAGAGGAAAATGAAGTAGAAGATGGCCACGATATCATTGGTCAATTCGGTGTTGGTTTCTATGCAGCATTTATGGTTGCTGACACCGTAACTGTGGAAACACGTTCCCTTGATAGTGACCAAGGATTCAAATGGGAATCAGCAGGAGCTGACGGTTATATGATTGAGCCAATTGATAAAGAGGCGGTTGGAACAGAAATCACTTTAAAACTAAAAGAAAATAAAGATGATGAGGATTATGATCAATATATAGAAGAACATCGTCTCCAAACAATTGTTAAAAAGTACTCTGACTTCATTCGTTATCCGATTAAAATGACAGTTACAAAGAGTAAACCGCAAGATGATGATAGCGACGAATATGTCGATTATAAAGAAGAAGAAACCATTAACAGCATGGTGCCAATCTGGAGAAAAAACAAGAGTGAATTGACTGATGATGATTACGTCAATTTCTACCAAGAGAAACATTACGGTTTTGATAAGCCACTAAAACATATCCACACACATGTTGACGGAAGTATTCGCTATGACGCTATTTTATATATCCCAGAGTCTGCTCCATTCGATTATTACTCTGCTGAATATGAAAAAGGACTCGAACTCTACTCAAATGGCGTTCTAATCATGGATAAATGTGCAGAATTACTCCCAGATTATTTCAGTTTCGTAAAAGGGATGGTTGACTCTGAAGATTTATCATTAAATATTTCTCGGGAAATGTTACAGCATGATCGCCAGCTTCGTTTGATTGAAAAAAATATCGTCAAAAAAGTAAAGCAAGAACTCAAGAAAATGCTTCGTAATGATCGAGAAACCTATGAAAAGTTCTACGATGCATTCGGCCGTCAACTTAAATTCGGTGTCTACAATGATTTCGGAGCTAATAAAGAAACATTGAAAGACTTGCTGTTATTCTATTCATCAACAGAAAAGAAACTTGTGTCACTTGATGAATATGTGTCGAGAATGCCTGAAGATCAAAAATATATCTTCTATGCAGCAGGCGAGTCCAATGAACGAATTGAAAAATTACCGCAAACAGAACTCGTGGCTGATAAAGGCTATGAAATTCTTTACTTCACAGATGAAGTTGATGAATTTGCGATTAAAATGTTGACTGAATACGAAGGTAAAGAATTCCGTTCCGTATCAAGTGGTGATCTGGGCATTGATACAGAAGAAGAAAGCAAAAAGGCGAAAGAAGAAGAGGACGAGCATAAGGATATGTTCGCAGAAATGAAAGAACTTCTTTCTGGTAAAGTTAGCGATGTGAAAGTGTCCAAACGACTTAAATCCCATCCTGTTTGTCTTTCAGCGGATGGTGAAATTTCACTAGAAATGGAAAAAGTGTTAAATGCCATGCCGAATAACCAGCAAATTAAAGCAGATAAAGTTCTGGAAATAAATATTGACCATGATGTCTATCATTCATTAAAAACTGCTTACGATAAAGATGAGAATACCTTTAAACTTTATACGAATCTTCTATATAACCAAGCGTTATTAATAGAGGGATTACCTGTCAGTGATCCGGTCGAGTTTACGAATGATATATGCAAAGTAATGGTATAATAAAACGCCCACACACTTCGTTAAAAAAGCGTAGCGTATAGCTATGCTTTTTTTGTTGGAGAATAGGGTATAAGAACATTAGAAACATCTTAGGTTAATTATGCTGTTTTTGGATAAAGGGGTGGAGTAATGGAACAAGTGGCACTTATTAGTATCGTCATCATTTTAGGATTAGGTATTTTCTCGCAATGGTTTGCATGGCGGATTCAGTGGCCATCAATTGTCATTATGTCTATTGCAGGTCTATTAATAGGACCGATATTTGGCTTAATCGATCCGAGTGCAGGTTTAGGGGAACTATATAGTCCATTGATTTCTCTCTCCGTCGCAATTATACTTTTCGAGGGAAGCTCAAGCTTGGATGTTCGAGAGATAAAAGACATTTCGAAATCAGTTTTTAGAATTGTGACGTGGGGCGTTCTACTTGCTTGGATTGGCGGCTCACTCGCTGCTTACTATATTGCAGGTTTAAAAATTGAAGTTGCTTTTATTATTGGTGGACTTTTTGTTGTAACTGGTCCAACCGTCATTATCCCGATGCTTAGGCAGGCTAAATTAAAACCACGAATTGCTGCTGTATTAAAATGGGAAGGAATTATCGTCGATCCAGCGGGACCGATGCTCGCTTTGCTTGCTTATCAAGTATCACGTGTCTTAACGAATGAAGATATATCATTCAATTATTTAACAAACTATTTTATCGGTGCTTTAATTGCTATCGTTTTAGGGATAGTGATCGGTCTTTTAATAGGTTGGATGAGTGATAAAGGATTATTTCCAGAATACTTAAAATCACCAATCATTCTTTCGTTTGTATTAATAACTTTTACAGTTTCAGAAGTTGTCATGCACGAAACAGGGATGTTAGCCGTTACGGTCTTAGGTTTGACTCTTGGCTGGACAAAGAAATACGTATCCTCCATAGGCAATATTGGACATGTTATCGAAAATATATCAGTGATCCTCACGTCAACTGTGTTCATCCTTTTAACGGCTTCATTGACCCGTGAAACGATTGCGGAAGTGTTCACATGGCCAATTATTAGCTTTGTTCTTGTTATGTTGTTTATTGTCAGGCCGCTTTCTATTTGGTTGGCTACAATCAATACCGAATTAACGATGGCAGAAAAAACACTTGCGAGCTGGATAGCCCCGCGTGGAATTGTCGCTTTAACCGTATCAGGTTACTTTGCTAATATTTTAATGGATGATGGATACGAAGGAGCGGCTCTCCTAACGGCGTTAACCTTTGCGCTCGTATTTATTACCGTTTGTGCACATGGTTTTTCAATAGGTCCTATTGCGAAAAAGCTGAAGTTAGCCAGTGATGCCCCGCCAGGAGTACTTATAGTTGGGGCAAGTAGTTTTTCAATAGTCTTGGCTGATACTTTGAAGAAAATGGATATCCCCGTATTAATTAGTGACTCCTCATACGGCCGACTTTTTCCAGCTATTTCTTTAGGTATTGAAACCCATCATGGAGAAATTTTATCAGAACATGCTCAGTTTAATCTTGATTTAACTCCATATGAAACAATACTCGTCATGACAGGCGATGCCGCTTATAACGCACTTGTCAGTCAATCCTATGTTCCTGAGTTTGGCTATAACAACACTTTTTCATTAGTCGTTGATACGAATCGGACAAAGAACCAAAGGGATTTGCCCATGGCTAGAAAGGCCCATCTTTTATTTGATGAAGAGGCGTCGTTTAAAGACTTAAACAAGAAAGTCAATACAGGATATAGCATCCAGCCAATTGAGATTTCTCATGAGAGGTCGGTTACTCTCCAAGACCTTGACGTGCAAGATACACCTTTGTTTATTAAAAAAGATGATGTAATTGAATTTGCAACTCTAAAACAAATGACAAAAATTGAAAAAGATGATCAGCTGTTTGTGCTGAGTACTAAGTAAATTAAAAGATGGTGATACAGGGTCTAGAATTTTTTCGCCATCATATATAAGTACTAACAAAAGCCGAATCTTAGGATTAATTACAATCCCAAGGTCCGGCTTTTGTATTTATTCTGAAAAACTTTTAAAGATTTATAAAAATATTTAAATTTCATGTAAGCGATTGCTGTTGTTGACGTGATAATAATCCATTATTTTAAAGGTTTGAAATTTCAAAAAAGTTCATTTACAAAGCTTTTTAAAGGTGATATATTACTTAGCATTATATTTAAAATTATTTCACTATTCAAAAGAGGAGGGGTAAATGTGTTAAGCAATCCATTAATTGCTACTGTACTTATTTTCGCTTTGATTGCTTTTGGGGAATGGTTATCAATTATCACTCGCGCTAGAGTGCCTATGTTACTGACGGTGATGGTAAGTTTTTTAATTTTAACATGGACTGGTATTTTTCCTGAAGACATACTAGAGAAGTCAACGCTCCCCATCTTGGGATCGATGTTAATTGGTCCTGCTATTGTGCATATGGGTACAATGATTCCCTTCTCTTTACTAAAAACCCAGTATAAAGCTGTGTTAATAGCTTTAGGAGGGGTTTTAGTATCAGGGGTGGTCATTTTGACTATTGTTCCGATTATTTTTGACTATCCAACAGCTGTTGCTGGCATTGGTCCAGTCACTGGCGGAACGATTGCTCTCATTATCACGTCAGAAAGATTAACGGAATTAGGTATGACGTCTATTATCGCCATCCCAGTTTTGATTGCAGCTTTTCAGGGATTGCTCGGAATGCCGCTCGCGATGTACTTTTTAAGAAAGTATTCCTTTGTTATTCAGAAACAAATGGATAATGGTTCATTTGTACCGATGATGACTGATGAAGTCGCGGCAACAAAAGAACTAAATGGCAAGCAGAATCCTCTAAAGAAAAGTATGATGTTGAAATTATTTTACGTGTTTGTCGGTGGGGCAATCGGTGTTGTTTTAGGAGAGCTGACTCCAATCCACTACAGTCTCTGGTGTTTAGCTATTGGTGTCGCTGGACTGAAACTTGGCTTGCTTGAGGCGAAAGCTCTCGAGAAGTCTAATTCCTTTACATTAGTCATGCTTGGAATTTTATTTGTCATTATTGGGACGATGGAAGGTGTTTCACCTGGGCAAGTATTAAATAACTTGCCAAGCATCATTACCATTTTATTGATTGGGACAGCTGGTATTGCTGTTGGTGGATATATCGTATCCAGACTTGTTAAATGGCATCCATATAAGGGAATGCCTGTCGCGCTTACAGCTTTAATTGGTTTTCCAGGTGATTACATACTTTGCGAAGAAGTGAGTCGAAGCATCGCACGCGATGAAGAGGAAGAAAAGACGATATTTGATGAATTGTTAGCCCCAATGTTGATCGGTGGATTCACAACAGTCACTGCCGTATCCATTGTGATTGCAAGTATTCTAGTTGAAACATTATAAAAAATAGTGGAGGGATTGTCATGAGTAAAAAAGTAATTAAAAATGGTCTATTAGTTGATGGTAATGGTGGAGAAGCTAAAGAAAATCAAATTGTCGTAGTCAATGAAGATAAGATTGAATACGTCGGAGAGGAATCTGGTTATTCATTAACAGGAAATGAGGAAGTTATTGATGCTCAAGGAGGTACGATTCTTCCAGGCTTAATTGATACCCATGTGCATATGATGATGGAATATATGCCTGTTGCTAAAAAATTAGAAATGCCATTTTCCCTGATGTACTACAACGCATCGAAGTACTTGGAGACCACACTTCATGCGGGGATTACGGCTGTAAGGGATGCAGCGGGAACCGACTTAGGTGTGAAACAAGCGGTTGAAAAAGGGTTAATCACAGGCCCGCGTCTTCAAATCAGTGTTAACGCCTTAACAATTACTGGAGGGCATGGTGATGGCTATACCGTCTCAACAAATGTTATTGAAACTCTCCCTTCTGGCTACCCAGGTATGCCAAGTGGAATTTGTGACGGTGTAGAGGACGTTCGTAAAAAAACTCGTGAAATCTTACGTGCTGGTGCTGATATTATTAAAGTGCATGCCACAGGTGGCGTCTTAAGTGCGACAGATCATCCGGAATTCACGCAGTTTTCTCCTGAAGAATTAAAAGTGATTGTTGAAGAAGGGGCATTTAGAAAAGGAGTCAAAGTCATGGCCCATGCTCAAGGCGCTGAAGGTATAAAGAATGCAATCCGAGCAGGCATCCATTCCATTGAACATGGGATTTACCTAGATGACGAAGCGATAGAGCTCATGCTAGAAAATGGAACATACTTAGTGCCGACATTACTCGCTCCCGTAGCGGTTCTTGAAATGGCAGAAGAAGGCGGCATGCCAGCAGGCGCAGTAGAAAAGTCGCGAGAAGTCATTGAAGCACATAAGAAAAGCTTTACGAGAGCTTATAAAGCAGGCGTTAAAATCGCTATGGGAACAGATGCAGGAGTTATGAAACACGGAACTAATTTACGCGAACTCGGTCTTATGGCAGACGGAGGCATGACACCAATGGATACGATAGTCGCTTCAACAAAAACAGCAGCTGAATGCATGGGATGGGACGATCAATTAGGCACAGTTGAGCAAGGCAAGCTAGCAGATTTAATTGTTGTTAAAGGCAACCCACTCGAAGACATCTACTCATTGGCTAATAACGATACCATTCAAGTTGTCTTAAAAGGTGGTAAAGTAGAAAAAGACTTATTAAGTGAATAAAGTGGGAAGTGATTTAACAATCGGACATCGCACAAGCGAAATCCTGACTCTGTGTCCAATAGATTGCTCCAATTGGACATCGCACGCCTGAAATCCTGACTCGATGTCCGATAGAACGCCCCAATTGGACATTGCACGGCTGGAATCCTGACTCGATGTCCGATAGAACGCCCCAATTGGACATCGCACGGCTGGAATCCTGACTCGATGTCCGATAGAGCACTCCAATTGGACATTGCACGGCTGGAATCTTGACTCGATGTCCGATAGAACGCTCCAATTGGACATCATTCCCTTAATAAGGAGAATATGTGTCCAATTGGGAACTTAATTAAACACCCGTTACTCTATAATTCTTAAAAAAAGGACTTCAGGGTCCTTTTTTATTGCTCTGTTTTGTTTTTTGCCTATTTTCTATTATCATGAGATATATACTGAAAAAGGGGGAGAACAGATGGATAATATTAAAAGATTAAGCGCCTCTGATTATCCAGGGATTTTTGAGCTATCACAGTTTGCTTTTCAATATAAATTAGATGACGAGGCTATGGAAATAAAGAAGCAAGAAGCTGGTCGTCATACGATTTGGGGCTATATGGAAGATGGAAGTATTGCGGAGAAGCTCCATCTCATTCCACTGACAACAATGATTAATGGGAAACTTTTTAAAATGGGCGGTATAAGTTCCGTTGCCACATGGCCCGAATACCGGAGGCGAGGCATAGCTAAAAAGCTTTTATTCCATGCGCTCACTCATATGAAAGCAGCGGGACAAACAATCACATTTCTTCATCCTTTTTCATTCGGATTTTACCGGCAGTATGGTTTTGAACATACGTTTAATCTTAAGTATTACACCATTCCTGTCGAAAAAATGGCAGGGCGTTGGCAGGGTAAAGGCTATGTTCGCCGTAGTGAATTTGATATCCCTACCCTAAATGCTATTTATAACGACTATGCGAAACGTTTTACTGGCACCATAATGCGTGATGACAAATGGTGGAAGCAACGCGCTTTTAAACAAGTTGAACAGGTTGCGATTGCTTATAATGAAAGAAATGAAGCTGAAGGATATATTCATTATTACGTAAAAAAAGACGAAATGGTTGTGAAAGAACTAGCCTACCGAACGATGAATGGTTGGCAATTATTACTTGAGTTTATCGCTAATCATGATTCAATGGCAAAAACGATTAAAATGACTGTTCCGGAAAATGACCAATTAGCTATTTTAACCCATGAACCAGATTTCTCTCAGCATATCGAACCATATTTTATGGCACGCATTGTTGATGTACAGGCTTTCTTAAAAGACTATCCTTTTGAGACAGCCGTCACGGCAAATGAGTCAGTAACTCTTATAGTGGACGACCCGTTTTTCCCTGAAAATGAGGGTCTTTATCGATTGACTCATAAGGGTGAGAAGGTGGAAGTAGCACATGAAAAATCGGATCGTGATAATCAGACAGCTATTTTCTGTACGATTCAACAGTTGACGGTGATGTTGTTAGGCTATAAGCGGCCACTTGAGTTGTTTGAACTTGGTTTGATTGATGGCGATGCGGATGAAATTCGTAAGTTTGATGAGTGGATCCCTAAGCAGGCGAAGTATTACCCTTTGGCGGATTTCTTTTAGTAAATGACTAGTGACAAAGGTCTATTTAAAAAAATGTCGGGAAAATGGTGGGATATTGGGTTATTATAAGGTAAAATGATGTATACACGTGAAATAAATCAATTAAGGATATTTCAGTAATATAAGAGAAGTTTTATTTAATAGAAAAGGAATGGGTTTGATGAACTACCAACCGAACTTTTTTAAATTTTTATTTTCAATTAATGACCATTTGTTTCGGCTGCGGCAAGCTGAGGCGATGAGTTCCATTTGGAGATCGAATAGTTTACTCATTCTGCTGAGTATGCTTATTTATCTTTGGATGGCGTTTTTAGGGATGGGTTCTAATTTAATTTCAGGGGATGCGCTCATCTTGGGTGCGTTAAATTATGAATCTAGCAAGTTTTGGTTTGTTATCGGTCGGCTTCTTTATGGGGCATTTTTTGCTTCGTTTATTTTATTTGTGCCTGCATACTTATTTAAGTTGCTGACAGATATTCCATTTAAAAAGTTAGTTGTGATGCAGCAAGTTGTCCTGTTTATTATGTTAATTGAGCGCTTGCTCTGGATTCCTTTAATGTTGTTTGCAGGACTTGATTGGTACGTGTCACCTTTATCATTCGGTATTATTGCTTCATACATAACGGATCATAGTTGGGCCATTTACTTCTTCGGAGCCATAAGTGTATTCCAATTATGGATCATAGGTTTTCAGGTTCTGTTTTTAAAATCTATGACGACGGGCTTAAGAGAACGTTCATTATGGCTTAGTGTCATTTTCCTCCATATTTTATGGTGGGGACTGGCGGCCATCTTTTCGTTTACTGATCAGTCTATTATAAGTGGGTGGTTTGGATGAGATTAACCCGAAAACATAAAATGACTATGGTGTTAGCAGTGTTATTTGTATTGACTAATATTTTGCTTATTTATATTGATAAAGAGCAAAAGGTGGCTAAGACGTCTCATATTAAAGATTGGACGGAAGTAACTGAACAGGATATGTATGAATCGGTCGATACGACAGGGGTGCTTGATTTCTCTGAAGAGTCCTTTATATACTTTGATGACAGTCTTGGCGAATTTCAGTCGTTTATGATTGAAGAGGGGCAACAGGTTCATGCAGGAGAAGACTTATATTCATACGAAGTTCGTAATTATTATGAAACAGCCGCCCAGCTTGAGGGTGAGATGAAAAAGTTAGATGGAGAAATCACGGCTATTGAAGCGGCTATTACGAAGATTGAGAGCTATCAAATTCCTTCATCTACTTCGTCAGCACCGGCTCAAGCTAATTCACTCTCATCGATGGATGACGATACGGACGATGATGAGGACTCAATGATCAAGAGTTTTCTTGCAGAAATGACCCAAGTGCAAGATACAGGACAGGCCGAGTTGATAAAAGAACAATATATTACGGAAAAAGAAAAAGAACTCGCTCAAAAGGAAGCGGAGCAAACTAGTGTGGAAACACAGTTGTCAGAGTTAACGGCAACAGGTGAAACGGTGACAGTTGAAAGTCCTTATGATGGAGTGGTCACGAATATATCTGAAACGCTCGAAGATCCTTTAATAACCGTTCAATCAGCAGAATTGGTTGTAAAGGGAGAGTTGACTGAGCAAGATCATTCAAAAGTGGAGCCGGAACAAACTGTTTATATCACCATGGCAGAAAACGGTTCTAAAGAAGAAGGTCTTATTGAAAAAGTTGATGAAATTCCAGAAGAAATCAGTTTAAGAGGAAAGAGTGACTACCCTTTCATTGTTACTCTGTTAGATGAAGAGATGCAAGATGAAGATCAGGGTGCTGAACAAGAAGATTTCGAGGAAGAACAGGATGACCAAGACTTAGGTCAGAATCAAGATGAAAATCAAGAATCTGGTCAAGAGGTTGAAATTAAGGAAAGTGATGATGAGTCGGAAGAGACCGAAACCTTGGACGAGCAAGAAAAGGAAGAAGAGGAAGACATGCTTTTTCCTGGATATCACGCGGATTTAGAAATCATCACGAACGAATCACCTCAAGCCCCTGTTGTTGACGAGAAAGACCTAGATGATTCAGGGATTTGGTTATTGACGTCAAAGGGCACAATCATAAAGAACCCTGTCGAAATAGGTATTGAAATGGATTCACTTTTAGAAATTACTGAAGGAGCCGAAGTGGGTGAGTGGATTGCGATTGATCCGAAAGATAGGTTCACATCCCCCAGTCCATTCATCACTTCACTTGATGTTAAGACACTTAACGCTAAGCGACTAAAGTCTGATCGATGGTTTAAAGACTTAATGACAGGTTTTATTTCAAGATAAAAACAGAAAAAGAGAGAGTGCTTAATAAAACTAAGCCTCTCTACTTTTTTTCATATCTTTAGCCTCATCTGTCTTTTGTTGATTTTGCTGATAAATAACATTAATCAGTGCACCGACCATTAAAATAATACCTGTTAAAAAGAACCACATCATTAAGATGATTATTCCACCCAGACTCCCATAGGTTGCAGAGTAATTTCCAAAGTTGTCTATATAAAATGAAAAACCAAAAGAAATAAGTAACCATGCAATACTGGCAACTAGAGCGCCAGGTAAAGTGTCTTTAAATGGTAAATTTTTATTCGGCGCAAAGCGATAGAACATTAATAATATTCCTGTGAGTACAATAATGCTGATGGCCCAGCGTAAGATTTGTATAAGAATTGTTTTTGAACTTCCTAACGATAAAATCATATCCAAGTACTTTACAATGGTATTACCGAATATTGGTAAAGTAATGGCGACACCAAGCGCGATGATTAATCCGATGGTAAGCCCGAGCGCCATTGCTCTCACTACAATAAACGAGCGCGTTTCTTCAACACCATAGGCGCTGTTTGCAGATTTGATGAAGGCGTTCACCCCATTGGAAGCTGACCAAAGAGCGCCAATGATACCAATTGTTAGTAATCCGCCTTTAGGGGTCTCGATCAAGCTTACAATATTATCTTCAAAAATCTCAGCCATTCCGGATGGAAGTGATTTTTCAACCGTACCCATCACTTGATTCACATCGAGATTAAGATAGGGAATGATAGCAAATGCAACAATGAGTAATGGAAAGATTGATAACAGGTAATAATAGGCTTGACCTGCAGCAAGTAAAGTGACATTATGTTCACTGAATTTTTCCATCAGCTGTTTGATGTAACTTTTAATTGTTTTCATAAGTTGGTCCTCCATATAGATGTTATGTGTATCTTATATACCCAATCTTAGTGAGAACCAATCTTTTAAGATAGCTTAACGTTTTATTTATTTGTATGAGTGGTATAATATTGTGAAAGAGGAGGGGTTGAACGGATGCAAGGTATCTTATATTTTGCTTTAATGCTTTTGGCGATTGGCTTTGCAATTATAGTGTTTTATATTTGTTATTTACTCATGCGTGTAGCGTCTACATTTAAATCAGTCGGAAAAACCGCTCATGACATGGAAGAAAAGATGAGAGTCATTACACCCGAGTTACAGAATACAATGAAGGAATCAAGCAAGTTGGTTGATGATATATACGATAAATTAAAAGCAACTGACAGCGTGGTCGATACAGTTGGAAATATCGGGACATCTGTTCACACCATGAATCAAGTCTATAAAATCAAGAGAGACCGAACATCAGACGAAGAAATTTTCCAAAAAGCTAAACCATTTCTTGAAGGCATTAAATGGAGTGAGGTAGGTACAGAGCTTTACTCCAATTGGAAGAAAGACGAGCCTCAAGAAGAAACCCAATTAGCAGTACAAAATGAAGAGACAAACGTAATACCATTAAAACAAACAGGGAAAGAGGGATAATATGACATTAACAGGTGTTGGTGTAATCATTATCGGAGTAGCGTTATTAGTCATTGCTATATTCGTAGCTCATGCGTTAAACAACTTGGCGGGCGTTCTTAAAGGAGTAGAAAAAACAGTTGACAGGCTACCAGATCAGCTTGACGATATTTTTAAAGAAACAGGTCAACTTATTGGCGAAAGTAATGACACACTTGCCGATGTAAATACAAAACTGGAGCAATTAAGCCCACTCTTTTATATTGTTGGAGATGTAGGAAATGTGACACGTCGCTTCTCCTCATCACTAGTTGACGTGACAGACACATTGAAGTCACGAACAGAAGCTGGAAAAGATATGGCTGACAAAAATCAATTAGGGGGTCTCTACGGCGGTTTTGCATTAGGTTATTACTGGTTGAAAAAACGTAAACAGATGAAAAAAGCTGGAGGGATTATGACCCATGAGCAATCAAAATAAACGAAAAACATCAAAGGGTACTAAGATTCTTGCTGGCTCTGCAGGCAGCATTGTCTTAGGTTGGCTCTTGAATAAATACGGAAAAGATCCAACCAAACAACTCGCTTCTACATTGAACCAGAAAGTAAAATCTACCCAGAATAAGTGGTACACAGACGGAGAAAAACGAGCAAATGAGTTAGCAAAAATTAAGCAAGAGGTTGAATCCGAGTTATAATATCGACTCTCCTAGTTGAGGAGGGTCGATATTTTTTGGATTGTAAGAGTAGGTTTTCGTGGAACTCGGAGGAATGCCTATCGGACGTGGATGGCTCAGATCTTGCATATAATGTCCGATAGAGCATTGCAAATGGACATGGAAGTCTCAAAAATGGCCATTGGTGTCCGATAGAACGTTCCAATTGGACATGGGGAGCTTGAAAATCATTTTAGATGTCCAATAGCATGCACGCATCAAACAGACCTGCCCTCTAATAGAGCTACCCTTAGTGTCCTATGCCTGTCAATCACCAGATTCAGCAGTATAAAAAGTCATAAATCTTAAACTCGTCCCATAAAATAATGAGAGTAAACAGGATGAGGGGCGAGCGACATGAATGGAATGTTAAAGAAGGTAGCATGGGTAGCAGGAATCATCGTGTTAGGCTTTTTAATTCAATATCCTATTAACAAAACCGCTACGACTTGGGAGTCATGGTCCTTACCACTATCAGGACAAACCATCGTCATCGATCCGGGTCATGGTGGTCCAGATGGAGGAGCAGTTGGAAAAGATGATACAACAGAAAAAGAAATATCCTTGGCCGTATCTAAGAAATTACAGAGTTATTTGCAGCAAGCGGGTGCTTTAGTCTATTTGACTCGAGAAACAGACACAGATTTGGCGGAAGATGGAACGCAAGGACTCTCTAATCGAAAGTCAGAAGATATTCGTAACCGACTTAATTTTATCCATGAAAAAAATGCGGATTTTTTCGTGACTGTTCACCTCAATGCCATTCCTTCGACACGTTGGCGAGGGGCACAAACCTTTTATTATCCGAAAGAAGATCATAGTCGTCATTTAGCAACGATGATTCAATCAGAAATTATTGATAACCTAGAAAACACAACCCGAACACCACTTGCAATCAACACACTTTACCTCCTAAAGAATGCAGAAGTACCAGGCGCTTTGGTGGAGATAGGTTTCTTATCTAATGAGCAAGAACGAGAAGAGCTTAAACAAGAAAGCTATCAACAACAAATGGCCGCAAGTATTTATGAAGGTATGTTGCGTTACGTGACAGAAGAACCTGAAGAAGAATAAAATACGAAGAAAAAGATAACTCATAGAGGGGTAGTAGACTCGGGCACACTCGATTTTTTAATTCGGGTGAGCTCCTTTTTGTGTTAGCTGTTATTTTTGGTTTTAAAATGTGAACCTACGAGCATCTATGATTCAAATCACTTAGAATTTTTTTGAATTATGTTATACTAGTTTTGTAATAAAAAATAGTCGAAAACATGTTGGAGCGACAAAGTAGGTATCTTTAGTAACATAATTGAACAGCATGTTAATAATATTTCTAGCAGTTAAGAAAGGTGGTAAAGTATGTTAACAAAAGAAGAAATTATTGAGCTTCTTAATCCGATTAAAGATCCATTTATACATAGAACTCTTGAAGAGACAGATGGTATTAAAGAAATTAAAATTAAAGAGGATAAAAAGCATGTAAGCGTTAAAATAGGTATCAGCAAAACAAATACCGGTGAACAAATGCAATTACAGCAGGAAGTCGTCGGCATTTTAAAGAAAAATGGCGCTTCAACGGTAGGGCTTCGTTTTGAACAACTTCCAGATGAAATCATTCAAAAATACCAACCAGCTGCAGAAGCTGATAAAGAGAAAACGCTGATGGGCGGCAGTAAACAGCCTCACTTTATTGCAGTTTCGAGTGGTAAAGGTGGCGTTGGGAAATCCACGGTCACGGTGAATTTGGCCATGTCACTTATGCGTCTTGGTAAAAAAGTTGGTATTATCGATGCGGATATATATGGATTTAGTGTACCCGATATGATGGGGGTTGAACAAAGACCAGCAGTCCGCGGTGAGAAAATCATTCCGGTAGACCGTTTTGGCGTTAAAGTTATTTCCATGGGCTTCTTTGTAGAGGATAACTCACCTATTATTTGGCGTGGGCCAATGCTCGGAAAAATGCTTTCGAGCTTCTTTAAGGAAGTAGAGTGGGGCGACCTCGACTACTTATTGCTTGACTTGCCCCCAGGTACCGGTGATATTGCGATGGATGTTCATGAACTTTTACCAACATGTAAAGAAGTCATTGTCACAACACCACATCCTACAGCTGCCTTTGTTGCAGCCCGTGCAGGACAAATGGCCATCAAAACAGAACATGAAATATTAGGTGTTGTTGAGAATATGGCTTATTACCAAAGCAAATCCGGCGAAAAGGAATATGTCTTCGGTCGTGGTGGTGGAGATAAGTTGGCAGAGGCTCTTGATACAAAAGTGCTCGGCCGTCTACCATTGAAACAACCATATGAAGAGGAAGACGAATTCGCACCTTCTATTTACCAGCAGGATCATCCACTTGGTAAAGAGTATCATTTAATTGCTTCAAAAATAGTTGCTCAAGTTGAAGAGTAAATATCGACGAATATAAAAATCTAGAGAGCTAAGTTACAATTAGGCCCTCTAGATTTTTTGAATTGTACTGTTATACTGTGAAAAATATAGTCACATACCTTCTTCACCAGGCTTTTGTCCGCCTTGTTGTTGATCTTGTCCTCCGCCATCGTCTTCTTGGTCTTTGTTTTTCTGACCTTGACCCTGTTCTTCTGCGGCTTTTAAAAGAATTTCTTGGATCTTAACTTGGAAAATTGGATTTTCGAATGTCTCTTGAATACTTTCTTGTAGATGCTTATTAAAATCTTGGCTTTTTAATAATTGCAATATGTGCTTTGTCACTTCAGGATCTTTAAATAAATTAATCATCTTTTCCTGGTATTCAGGATCACTTAATAAATCCTTCATTAGATCCCCTTGTTCTTTTTCGATGGATTTAGCGAATTTCTCGGCAAAATTTGGATCCTCAAATAGCTTCTTCCACATATCCTTTCCTTTTTCAGAAGCAACAGCTTCATTAACAGCTTCTTTTAATATGTCAGAGTCCATAATTAACTCTTTCTTCATTTTTTCATCAGCTAAAATTTCAGCCAATGCTTTTTTACCATCGTCTGTTTGTAATATATCAATGACCATCTTTTTAGTCGTATCGTATTCGGCTTGCTTACCTGTATCTTCCCCACCACAAGCACTTAATAATAAGAATAAAATAATCGATAATGAGACCATCATGAGACGTTTCATTTGCCGACAGTCCTCCTTCCTCCTATCTTTAATATGGATAAACGAATAAAATAATATGCACATATAAAGGAAAAAATGAAGTATTCATGTTAAAATACGAATGGACATAAATGTGTGGAACTATAACGACTAAATTAACTAAGTTGATAAGCTTTAGGAGGAAAAATAGTGGGAAGTCGAAATGTCGTGCATCTGTTTTTTAAAACTCTTGGTCTAGGTGGACTAATAGGTCTCATTGTTAGCTTTTTTATTAATCCAAGTATTTATTCAGCAAATTTTAGTCCATTTAACTTAATGGAATTGTTGGGGCTTGTCTTGTTTTATATTGGCTTTGGGTTTCTCTCCGCAGTTGTCAGTCAAACAGGATTCTTTGCTTATTTATTTATACACCGTTTTGGTTTAAATATATTTCGAACATTTTGGCCCACAGTACAGGTCATATTAATTGCTTTTGTGTTATTTGATTTAATTTATTTTCCATATAACGCATACAACGGGACAGTATCGATTTTATGGTTTATTTTAATGGCAGTTGCTTTACTTGGCTACGGATGGCTTGTTGCTAAAAAGAAAGCGAAAGAAACAAATCAAACCGCGTTTATTCCAGCATTGTTTTTAATGATTGTGATTACAACAGTGGAATGGGTACCGGGTTTGCAGTCTGAAGGAACAGATTACGCGATCTTAATGATTTTCACTTTGCTTGCTTGTAACACGTACCAATTGTTCGCCCTCCACCGTTTGTCAAAAGACAACAAGAGCAATGCCAAACAGAATGGAAAAAAGACAAACGAAAATAAAACAAACAAGAGCAAGAAATAAACCAAGCCCGGGCGTAATAACTCCGGGCTTCATCTATCCAATATAGTTTTTATCTTCATTAATCAATAATCTCAGATTCGGCATGTGCTTGATTAAGTAACTCTGATATGGGAACGAACTTATACTTTTTATTTTTCAATCCTGGCAAGATGGTTTCTAAACTGTCTGCAGTATGCTTTGCTGAGTCGGAAGCGTGAAGTAAAATAATATCACCGTTCGATGTTTCTTCCATGACGTCATCTATGATTGCTTGTGTACCTGGATTTTCCCAATCATTCGGATTCACATTCCATTGAATGACGTTGAAGCCTTGGTTCTCAGCCAGTTCAATAACCTCTTCATTCAAGTGACCACTTGGAGCTCTCAATAAATCAACTTCTTCGTAACCTAGTTTATCGAATGTTTCTTTAGCTTGAACTAAATCCTTTTGAACTTCTTCGGTTTCTTGTTCTAAGTAGCTTTTATAACGGTATCCTAACATTCCAAGTTCATGTTTCTGTTCAGTAATTTCTTCTAAAATCTCTGGATGCAGTTCTGCCCATTCTCCACTGACAAAAAAGGTAGCTTGGACATCATGTTTTTTTAACCGTTTTAAAATGTCGTGGATTTTTTCTTCACCCCAGCTAATATTAAACGTTAAACTAATATTCGGTTCATCCTTATTGCCTTTTGCTAAGACAACTTCTTGATCAGTGGATGAAAAGGTTGAATAAGTTCCTTGTCCACTCCAAAGGAAAACAGCCGCAAAAAATGCAAACACAACTACAGTCGCCCAGCGCTTCCAATGCTTGGCGCTTAACACATGAAAATGGTGCATATGAAACCTCCCCTCACAAACATTCCTTGCTCTAGTTTATGTTGCAAATTTATTATTATGAACAAGCAGTTGTTTATGTTAAATTTGCCCTGTTAGAACAAGAATGATAGTAGTAATTTTAAGAAAAACTATTTTGAAAATGATTAGAACTTGTTTTTTTAGGTAATAAATAAAAGAGCATGGAGATCAAATTAAAAAATCTTATTGTCTAATATTTGACTAAGAATAATAAAAAAACGACATGTTTCTACATATGTGTCGAATTTCTATAGTGTAATAGATATAATTAACTTGGCACGTTTGATTAACCTTATAGAGGGTATGTAAGAGAAAGTGTTAGAAAAGTAGTTATGAGGTGAGGAAATGCTAGGACTATTAATTAATGAAAAAGAACATAAAGAAATGATTTATTTAATTAAAAGAGAACTGGAAGAACTATTGTTTGATTTAGAAGATCATAGAATAGATGAAGTTGTTAAACAGGCTATGCGCGCAAGGTATCAAACGTTATTTCAATTGCTACGTCGAGTGGCCACTGACCAAGAATGCTTAGAATATATGCCGACGAAAAGTGAATTCAAATAGAATAGTAAAAAACTATTGAATTATATTTTCTTATATGGTATATTTATTTCTGTTGTCCGATAAAGGAATCAACAAACAAAAAGTATTTCAAAAGATATGTTGACAACATTTTATAAACATGTTAAGATATATCTCGTCGTTAAAAAACGACAGAAATTGATCTTTGAAAACTGAACAGAACAACCAGTATGTCAGGAAAAATAGATAACTGTTGTTTCTTTAAAAATCAAAAGGTTTTACCTTTTGAAACAAGCTAAGATTTTAATAACAAACTTTTTTGGAGAGTTTGATCTTGGCTCAGGACGAACGCTGGCGGCGTGCCTAATACATGCAAGTCGAGCGCGGGAAGCGGA
>Ga0209487_1000680_pt1 | contig 30279 bp, 30 predicted proteins | sample Poulit2012_FD_187524 | JGI IMG/M metagenome (GOLD analysis project Ga0209487, IMG submission 187524) | Agricultural soil microbial communities from Georgia to study Nitrogen management - Poultry litter 2012 (SPAdes) (version 2) | ecosystem: Environmental > Terrestrial > Soil > Agricultural land...
GCGAACTCTGAATCTTCATCTGGCTCATAAGTAATATAACCTTCATCATCTTTAATATCGATAACCATCGAATTTAAATCAGTATCATCAATTAAATCTGTCAACGTTTCAAAACGCTCACCACCAGTTACATGACCTGTAGAATAAATGCCACGAACTGTCTCTGGTCGTTCAAATTCGTATTTTCCTGTTGTTTTTTCATCTTCTTTTTGTTTACTATCTTCATCAGACTCTGCCTGATTGTTATTTGCTTCTTCATTATTCTCATTATTTTCATTAGCATTGTTTTGCTCATCAGCAGAGTCTGCCGAACAAGCACCAAGAGCAAGTGCAACAATAAATCCTGCTAGAATTAAAAATATTTTCCTCATGTATTCTTCCTACTTTCTCATTTTAATTATTTACTTTACTAATACTATAGAAACTCATTTTAAAAGAGTTATGTGTTATCGATTATTCTAATACTATCACAACTTGCTTTTAACATGGAAGTTAAATCACATATTATAGGAGGATAACTAATTATTTCAATATTATGGTAAAATTATAAATAAGTATATAGAGTGATTTGTAATGTTAACCAGTAAGCAATAAAACTAATATATTTCATCTTGTTAATTAGGGAAGTTTGTCTTATGTCTAGCAAAAGTGATTTCATTAAACATTTTTGTTTAAATTTCAGCATGCACAATCTTTTTACTTGGTTCATCACAAGCTTTTTATTACTTACGTTTCTATTCCCATATACTTCTCTGAATCATCACGGTTTCTGTTCTTTGGCAAATCATTACTTTCGGCTTGTACATTTATGTTAATACCTTTGGAGCTTGTTTTGCTATTTACGGAAGTGTTGGCGTGTTTATGATCATTATGATCTGGTTATATTTAACTGGTATCAATCTCAAGGTTGGTGCGATTATCATCGTGATATACTACGACTACAAACAAATAGTAATAATTGATTAAGTTTTTTGTGTTAATTGTTTTATTTAAAAAATTATTATAAAATATATTTTAAATCTACTTAAAATTATATCGTATATCTTCAATTCAAACGATGCTGATACAAGTGTTTTTAAAATATCAGAAGGGGCAGACTAATAAAAAAATATAGATGTCTTCCCATGTTGAACATCAATCCACGACATATTATATATCCTTTTCCTATGTTATATTTCCAATAAATTTACACTTAATAAATCTTTCGTACTAAATGAAAAGCTTTAGTGATTAAAGCTAATGATTTATGACAAGATAGTTAAAAGAGAAATTATTACCATGTTTTTATGTAATAGTAACCTATATATAATTCTAGGGTTCTAAGTTCTATTTTATATTTAGCTATAGTTTTAATTTTTATATAGTATTGAAAATAGAAATTGATATATTAAAGTTTGCTATTTAATTTAAATATTTGTAACATTTATTGATGTTAAATGTTCTAATTCATGCTATAAAATTAAAGTTTTGTACTATTTATTATAATTTTTGATTAAAATTATCGTACTTATCTAACTTGTCTATAAAAAATAATGGAGTGAGTTCATGAATATTTCAGATTATATTGCGTTTTTTGCACTTATTATATCTATTATTGGTATTTATTTAAGTTATAAAAATCATAAAACAACGATAGAGTGGGATTATTATAAAGAGAACATGAGAAAAACAGAAGAAGTTAGGAAAGATTATTATACTAAAAATATTAATAGGATAAATTTAATGCCACATTTTCATTTAGTTTTGGACGAGGAGATTATTGTAAATAAAAATTCTTTTGAAGAAATTTTTATAATTCCAATATCTTTAATAAATATCGGTAAAGAAAACGGAACAAACATACGACTTGAACCAATCTTTGAAGATAAAGAAAATGCTTATTATTTTGAAACAAATAACCAAGAAGGAGAAATTCATTATATTCGTAATTATATAGACAAAAAATATGCATTAATAGGAGAAGTAATAAATTTTAGTATAAGTTGTAAAAAGCATGATCAAGCGTTAAATGTTTATTTTAAAATTAGATTTGATGATATAGCAGGTCGAATATATGAACAAGAGTTTAGGTTTTTGTATAATTTTAATATAATGAAGCAAATTACGATGAATCATGAATCTAAATTACCTAAGTGTATAAATGAAAATGATCCTATGATAGACCCTAAAAATAACAATTCATAAGAATATAAAGGAATTTATAAAGCTAAAGCTTTAAAGGTGGTATATTGAATTTTAAATAGTAATTATAGAATAAAACTTATCAAAAGAATAGATTATTACACAGCGCAATATAGTCTGCATTTGTTCAACAACTAGCTTTAAAGTTAAATCACATCTCCCAACGGTTAAGAACTTAGAATTTGTGTTCTAGATAAAGTAACTGCAGAAAATTAACGATTGTCAAAGAAGCAGATGTATTTTCGAGATGAAATTGTGAAAGCAACTCTTAATTATTAAATTTAGCAATGTTTCACAATTTTTCCTGACAATAAAAGTATTAGAGTAGCAAATCATACACGTTCATATGACCATACTGTTGGATTACGTGCTGTTTATTAATTTGACGAAACGACATCAAATTTGTGAAGATTCTTTGAGGTATTTTACAACTTATCTTAGAAAGAATCACACATGAAGTTAAACAAGTAAATAGAGTAATTTATAGGATTATAAGTAAGCGACCAAGTATAATTTTAATGGGAATAAGGGGTAAGAAAAGCAAGATCAACTTAGCTTGATTTGAGTTGATTTATAGAAAAGTTATTTGTTTAGCGTAAATATAAGAAATATAGTTCCCTGCTTTTCCCCTGCCGGAGTAGATTTTCAACCAAATATAGAGGCTTAAATTAGAAAAACAAAGGAGCTAAATCTCTTAAGATTTAGCTTCTTTTTAATATAAAGTGTTTAATATTTTAAAAGTAATAATCGGAGAAGTTTTCAGTAATGTTTCTCAAGAACCTTTTATATTCCTCAATCTCTTTTTTTTGTGTTAGTTTTTGTATTTCTTCAGCCTCTTTATCAATGTTATTTCCAAACGCTATCCTGTTTTCATTATTCATCATCAGGTTTGCTTTATATGTTTCGTACTGTTCTTTATTTAGATTTGCTCTTTGGTCTATCTCTAAAAACAAATCATAGACTTTGTAAAATTGTTCCTTAAAGCCATTAAGATATTTAAAAAACAAATTGAGATTCGTTTGATTAGTTAAACTAGATCTCCTTCTTGCGGAAGGGCTATAGGCATTGATAAGATCATATTCAAATCCCTCTCTATAGCTTTTGAAAACATTGAAAACATTTAATTCAGATTTTTCAGATGTTTTAGTCTGAGAATTTAGGAAGTAATGATGATAGATTTTTTCATTATTAATTAACCAATTACGTAGTTGGAGATTACCTATAAGTTTTATATTCTGACATTTATTACTATTTTTATTTTTGAAGTCATCAAACCATCGCTTTTCCAAATCATCTAAATCTCTAGGTATGCAAAGTATCCATTTAACTATTTTTTTATTTGCTGAATTTGCTGTTTCAAAAGCCTTATTAAAAGAATTTTCTATTTGCTTTATTCTATTACTTCGAAGATAGTCCTTTCCTGTTTTTTTACTTTCAGTCAATTTATCTGTGAAAAATTTACATTGATATACAAACCAAATATCGCCAGATTCAACTAGTATATCTATTCCACCATCCCCTTTTCTAGTTTGCATATGATAAATATTATTATTTATAGACAAAGAATTTTTTTCATAATTTTCATTGGTTATGTTTTCAGAAAAAACTTTTTCATTTCTTTTCATTTCATCACTTGAAATTGTATCGAAATTAACTTGCTTAGTCTCATTTAATACAAATAATCCGCATAGAGACTCAAAAATATTTCTAGCAGCTTCCTCTCCATAAAGTCCTTCTAATAATTTGTCTATATTCATAAGTAATTCCTCCTATTAGTATATTCTTAACTTTTACATAAATTAGATATATTCTAGCCATTTAAAACATGAATATTAATAACTAGTATATCATATAATCACAAAGCCTAATGATTATGAGGTTAATAACTAAAAACACATCACTTGCATCACCGTTGGCACTTCTCTAAATTACTTCCTTAACTCATTCAGTTGAGTTAGGGAATTTTTCATGTCTAAAATTTTTACTTAGTTTTCAAATATATAATTCTTATGAGGTAGCTTTGTATGATTACTTACATTTACTTAGGAGGAAAATGATGAACTATCAAAAGCATTTTAAGCAATCGGCATTAGATACTGTACATGAAGAAAAGGAGAAGTATGTACCATCAAAACGTGTGGATATTGTCCGTTTAAAGATGGTCAAAGAAAGTAGTATGTTGTACAAATATCGAGTCATTCGAAGCTCAGAAGCTGGTTATGAGTAAATTAAACAATTTTTAGGTGATGTAGACCGTGAACGTTTTGTTGTTGTTTGCTTAGACACGAAGAATCAGCCAACTTCATTAAACGTCTGTCACATTAGAAGTTTAAACTCATTTGTGGTCCACCCGAGAGAAATCATGAAAGCAGCAGTACTATCGAATCCTGCAGGCATCATAGTAGGACACAACCATCCATTAGGCGATCCGGAACCAAGTCCAGAAGACATTAATGTGGCGAAACGAATCGCAGAAGCAGGAGAAGTCATGGGCATCAGTCTTTTGGACCACATTGTTCCTGGTGACGAGACGTTTGTTTCATTAAAAGGGAAGGGGCATATGTAATATGAAGCAGCATAATAAAATTATTGAAAAGCATTTAAAAGATACGTTTAATATCACTGTCAATATCGATCCAGATTGGGAGGGTGTTTTATTATCTCATGAAGAAATTGATCCGGAATTAATTAAAGAAAATGAATTAAAGTATGTACCAGATCCAGCTCTGTTTCATATGGTTTCATATATTGATGAAGATGAAAACGAATGGTTGTTCACCTTAGCATCAGATCCTGAAGATCCTCAAAAACTATTCTATGCTTTAAGCATGTTGAATGGCAAACGCTTTGCTGGTTGGATTCCTGATGAGAGCTAAATTTAATGTAGGAGTGAGTAAATATGTTAGAGTAAATAAAAAATTACAGATTATGTGATGCTTATGTTTCGGAATAAAAAAAGATTCATGACTCAATCAATTTCAGAACATTTACATGAAGAAACACAAGTTGTCTTGTGGCAATTAATAGGTGATCAAGTAAAAGAAGAGCTTGAGCTAGATTACCTTCAAGTTTTTGATTTAGAAATTGCGGGGCAAGTTCAACAGATCAATCATCGGCAAGAAGTACCAGAAAGGGAACGGATAAAAGTAATGTCATTGCATCACGCTGAACCAATTAAGACAACCATTTGGTGCATTGATGATGGCGAGAATCAATTGATGTTATACCCAGAAGATTATTAAGGAGTGATAATATTGTGGCCCAAAATTTCAGTTGAATTATTGTATGTCGTAATTAAGATTATTGATGAGTTTCAAAATGAAAAATGATATAAAAGTAATTAAGTATTTTCAGAACTAGTAGGCTAAACCAAATGGGGTACTTGCATCACTCTTGACCCTGAGAGAGGGCGAAGAGGGAAGCTAGGGCTTGCTTTTAAGTTAGAAAAAAACACATGTAAATTAATTTTAAGGGTAATGATTGTCGAATGCTTGTTCCATAGGTACAATAGGAATAGAAAGCAGGGGACTAAATGAATTTTATTAAATATGGTCATACTAAAATATACTATACTATGTATAAACAAGAACGACGCGACATTAAAATAACTGTTGACTTAGTAAATGGTGTCCTTATCTATGTTGCTAAAGATACACCTGAAAATGAAATTGAAGATATTTTAAAGAAGAGAGCTAAGTGGATCTATGATAAGCAGCAGTCATTAAATGAAGTACAAACAGAAGTAGTAAAAAAAGAATTTGTGAGTGGAGAAAAATTCGAATATTTGGGGCGATCTTATCGTTTAAAAGTACATCGTGAAGCAATTCCGGACTCTACATTAAAATTCAAGCAAGGTAAATTCATAGCTGAAGTACCTCATTACTGGCCTCAAATAGATGTTGAAGCTAAATTAAAAGAAGCCCTTATCATGTGGTACAGAAATTATGGAATTAAAAAAATTCATGAACGTGCTCAATACTTTGAAAAAATCATGGGCACAGAGGCGCATTCAATTCAATTAAGAACACAACACAAACGCTGGGGGACTTGTACACCAGAAGGTAATATATATTTAAATTGGCGCATTGTTATGGCGCCGATGCGAGTGATTGACTACATTATTGTTCATGAATTAGCCCATCTCCGCATACCTGAACATAATGAGAAATTTTGGCAACTGATCAAATCAATTCTTCCAAAATATGAAGAAAGTAAAGAGTGGCTTCGTGTTAATGGGACAACATTATACGCAATATAAAAAAATCCTGACCTCTAGTTTAATAGAAGTCAGGTATTTTTATCTGTAATGAATTTCACCTAGCTCGACAATCTGTCTTGTGACACGTTCAATATCTTTGTTAGGTATTGAGCTAGCACGTAATTGTTTCTTTATTTTTTTTCTAATTTCTCGTTTAACGTCTTCTTTGTCTACCCAATCAACAACAGCATTTTCATTAATGACCTCGGTAATTATTTCGGTTAGATCTTTTAATCCTTCTTGTTCAATATCTTCTGGTGCACATTCCGCGAGTAATTGGTAGAAGGGGAGTTGCCTTGTATCTTTTAGACCGAAGCTCTCAGTTTCTTCTTCAGTATTTATCATATCCTTACGTAATTGGTAGTATTCTTCTAGTAACTCTTCAATTGTAAGCTGCCTAGCATTACGTAATTCAATTAACTGTTCTAAGCGTTCTTTAAGGGATGTATATTTAACCGGATTTTCATCCATTTTAATACGGATTTCATGTTTAATAGCATGTTCCATTTCTGCAGCTTTAGCACCAGGCTCTTTTAATTCATCTAATTTTGCTTCAAATTGGGGTGTTAAAACATTAACCGGCTCAAATAAGATTTCAGGTGTTGTGGCATATAAGTATTCTTCAATTAATTCACGTACTTTTCCACCAGTGTCAGAAATATCCATAGTCCCATCATCAACATGGTAACGTGATTTTGCTAATTGGCGAATCTTTCCAAGCCATTTTAAATCATCAACATAATCTTTTGCTTTAGGACTTGGCATGACCATGTCCATACTTTCTGAGAACTTTTTAAATGCTGTATCAAAAGAATGTCTTATATCTTCAGGTTCTAACACTTTTAAATTTTCTTCTAAATCATCCTGTCTTATATAATCAAAGAATTGCATAACGCGTCGGTGACGGGATTGTAATTTCGGTATTTCTTCATCAACGTGATGCATACTTCCTTTAATATCATCTTCATGGAAGACACCAAGTGCTTCTTCTAAAAAGCTAGAAACACCGAAGTAATCAACGATCAATCCATGCGTTTTTTTATCATATCTACGATTGGTTCGAGCAATTGCTTGTAGAAGATTGTGTTCTTTTAATGGCTTGTCTAAATACATAACCTGTTCAATAGGCGCATCAAAACCAGTTAATAGCTTATCGCACACGATTAAAAAAGCTAATGAGTCATCTTCCATAGGTTGTTTAAATCGACTGATTGCATCTTTTTCTTCAGCTTTCGTTAATGTGTATTGCTTTAAGAAATCTGTGTCATTATGATCACTAGACATAATAACTTTTGATTTATAATCACTTAACTCATCAAGTAATTCTTTGTAAATTGCAGCCGCTTCGCGTGAAATTGTAACAATTTGAGCTTTAAATCCATTTGGTAAAATATGTGTTTCGTAATGTTCAATAATATCTAGCACGACAGCTTTAATCCGTTTTCGTGAAGCAGTAATTGCTTCTTCAGTTACATATTTTTGTTTAATACGTTCTTGATCCTCATCAGAGTAATCTCTAAAGAAACGATTAAATAGAGTATCAATAGATCCACCTTGAACGTGCATATCAACTAAACGTGCTTCGTAGAAGATAGGAACGGTTGCCCCGTCAATAACAGCTTGCTCAATTGGATATTTATCAATATATGTTCCAAATGTTCGTACGGTACTTTTATCTTCTTTATCAATTGGTGTTCCTGTAAAACCAATATAGGTAGCATTTGGTAAGCCAATACGCATATTCATAGCTAATGAACTGTACTGTGTTCTGTGTGATTCATCGACAAGTACAATGATATTCTCAGCATCTGAAAGAAGTGGGTATTCTTCATCATCATTTGTTTGAAACTTTTGCACAAGTGTCATGACAGTTGAACCAGGCCCTTGTTGCAATAATGTTTGTAGTTCTTCGACAGTTTCAGCTTGTGTTGGGTTCGGGAATCCACATCTTATAAATGTTGAAGTAATTTGTTGATCTAAGTCTTGACGATCTGTCACAACAACGATGACAGGGTTTTTAAGCTCTGGCACACGTCGTAATTTTATTGACAAGAAAACCATTGCAAGTGATTTACCAGACCCTTGAGTTGCCCAAACAACGCCACCTCGGGCCTGTGGATGTTCACCGTTTAATATGCGCTCAACAGCTTTGTTGACGGCACGATACTGTTGGTAACGTGCCATCTTTTTAATGACACGCCCATCTTCAGGTTCATAAACAATAAAGTTTAAGATAATATCGAAGAGACGTTCTTTATCTAAAATACCAACTGTTAAAATATCTTGAGTAGATGGATTGTCACCGACGTCATCTATGCTCAATGGGTAAGGTTCTTTCCAAGTTGAATAGTGCTGAACTTTAGCGCCAATTGTACCTACTTTTGCCCGATCATTACTCGTTGCAATGAGGAACTGGTTGTAGTAAAAGAGCGGTTTATTTTCTTTTTGATAACGTCGTAATTGCTTAACACCTTGTCCGATTTGTTCATCTGGCTGCAGCCTTGGGCTTTTACATTCAATCACTACAAGCGGTAATCCATTGATATATATAATAAGATCAGGGCGATTAGTGACGTTTGCATGTGTATAACTTATTTGATTTGTCACGACAAAATCATTGTTTTCAATGTTATCGAAATCAATTAAATGAACTGTATGATTTTTTTTGCCAGACCCCCTATCTTGCGTGATAGAAGTTTTATTGATGAGCATATCATGAAAAGTTTGGTTAGCTTCCATGAGACTCGTTGTTTTTATATGTGTTACTCGGCGAATGATTTTGTTCAGATTATTATCATCTAACCATGGATTTAAACGTTTAATAGACTGAGTCAATCTATCCATTAATACAACCTCAGATTGGGTTGTTCGTTCGTTGGTAAGATCCTCACCATGCATATAAGTATAACCAAGTGATTGAAGTTGTTTAATTAGACGATTTTCGACTAACGTTTCTTCATTCCATTGTTGATCATCACTCATGATAAAACCTCCTCGCTGTCATCAACTTTCACACGTACCCGGCCTGTAAGAAGCTGTTGCATGAGACCTTGTTTAATATTTTGTAAGTTTTCTAATTTATTATTTTCTGTTATATTTTTTTGATCTACTGAATACAATATTTCGTTTATTTTCTTTTGTTCTTCAATTGGTGGAACTGGAATTAAAATTTCAAAAAAATCTTTTACTCCTACATTTAATAAACCATGGCTTCTTCCACCTTCAGGTGCGATAGAATAGACTTGTCTGTGCCAGTATGGCGAGTCAAAATAATATTTATAGAATCCAAGATTATAAGTATCTTTTAACCTGAAACATATGTAAAGAGTAGATACAATTCCTTCATCATAGCGCTCTAGATTTTTAATAGCTCCTAAAGGATAACCATTAGAATAACTCTTATTGTATGCAAAATCACCTTTTTTTAAATGAATATAGTTTTTCAAATTTTTTGATGATACGCTTTTATTAAAATATTCAAGTTGGCTGATTAACCCTTGTTCACCTGAAATCGTTAAGACATTTTGATTATTATTAACGTTTTTTGTAGTAATTCGATCAAAAACATCTTTAAAATTTAATACATCCCACTCTTTTGGAATTGTTCCAACTGGAGTATCTTTAAATTCAGTGTGATCAATTCCTCTTGTCAACAATTCTTGCATTAATCCTTTTTTTACTGTTTCTGTTTGTTCGATGATTTGATCTGTTTTTTCAATTGCATCATCTACAGACGAAAGAATTGCTGCAATTTTTTGTTGTTCATTTATAGGAGGAACTGGTATTAATATATCTTTAAAATTTTGATACTTTAAATTCAAAGTGTCATTAACTAAACCTTGAGAATATCTATGAAATACATTAATCATAGGTTGATATTTAAATAAATATCCAATGAATTGAGTGTTTACATTTTTAATAGGCTTGAGCACAGTATATGCTGGACTTACGATACCGGTATTCTGACTAACTGCTGAAATACCTTGCCACATTCTCATTGTATTATATACTATATAATTTGGTTTTATTATTTTATATTTTTCTCTATTGCTAGACGAAATATCTCTTTTATTGCTTTCTGATTGTGGAATTATACCTCTATCTTTAGTAACTGAATATAATTTTAATTCAGGTCTATTGTTTTCTTTACTTTCAGAAAATAATTCACTTGCTTTTTTATATGCCCAGCTGTTAGGAATATCATTAATAAGAGGTTTTTTAGGGTCAATTATCATATCCTAACACCTCCAGATATTCGTACATTACACTCTCAATCTCTTCACTTTCTTTTTCTAGTATCTTTAAATCATTTAATGCTTCTTGAACGTCAATTTCTTCTTCTGGTTCTGTTGTATCTATATAACGAACAATGTTTAAGTTATAATCGTTTTTTTGAATTTCTTCGATATCAACGACACGACAATATTTATCTTTATCTTCCCAATCATTATAAGCTTGGACAATATTGCTAATATCTTCATCACGTAAAACATTTTGATTGGTTGCTTCTTGATAGCTTTTAGATCCATCTAAAATAAATGTTTTACCTTTCTGTTCAGGTGCTTTATCACGATTAATAACTAGAATACATGCTGGAATCCCTGTACCATAGAATAGGTTAGCGGGTAGACCAATAACCGCTTCGAGTAAGTCATCATCTAAAATCCCTTGACGAATTTTACCTTCTGCACCACCGCGGAACAACACACCATGTGGCATAACTACTCCAGCTTTACCCTCATGATTCAACGTAGAAATCATATGCTGCACAAATCCGTAATCACCTGCGTTTTTAGGTGGAACACCAAAGCGAAAACGTCCATACTCGTCAGCTTCAGCATCTTCTTTACCCCAGTTCTTTAATGAAAAAGGTGGGTTAGCAATTACGCGATCGTATAGAAGTAACTCTTTACTATCACCTAAAAGTTTTGGTTCACGGATTGTATCGCCACGTTCAATTCGGTGATCGCTTAATTCATGTAAAAGTAAATTCATTTTACAAATTGCCCATGTATTTAGATTACGTTCTTGCCCATGTAATGATAAGTTACGTGGGTCTCCACCTTGAGACTTAATATAATCAACTGATTGGATGAGCATCCCGCCAGAACCAACTGTCGGATCACATATACGCATACCTTCTTCAGGTTTAATTAAATTAACAATAAGTTCAACTACTTTAGAAGGTGTATAGAACTCTCCACCTTTTTTCCCGGCATCGTCCGCAAATTGCTTAATTAAATACTCATAGGCACGACCAAGCATGTCAGGCTCTGATAGATTATCATTACTTAAATCAATTGCTGAAAAATGTTGAACAAGCTGTAGTAATAATGAATCGGGTAATCTATCTTTATCATTAAAGTCAATATTAGCTAATACACCTACAAGTGAAGCGTTCTCTTCTTCTAACGCTTCGAAAGCTTTGTTAATTGTATTTCCAATATCGTTTGTTTGAACTTGAATGTGTTCCCAACGTGCACGTTCAGGCACAAAGAATTGATGCTCATCACGATCATACCACGCGTAATCATCGTCTTCTTTTTCATCTACTTTTTGCGCATGTTCGACAAACACATCACTTAAACGCTTTAAAAATAGCATACCAAATATATAATTTTTATAATCTGATGAATCAATCGATCCTCTTAATATGTTTGCTGATTCCCATAAATGTGATTCTAGTTCTTGTAAAGTTAATTTGTTCATTAATTAAACCTCCATATCATATCTACTTCTAATATATCAAAAATCCCATGATTTAGACAGATAGAAGTTATAACTTAAAAGTAAGGATAAATATTTTAGTTTTAATGATTCCAAAAAAAAATTTAAAACAATAATCGACGATTCTCCTGCGGACTTATAGGAGGAAATGATTTTTTACTTGAAATTTATCTAAAATATCGAATTGACAATACTCCTGGAGCTAACTGTAAGATTTTCATAAAATATATAAGGGGATGATTTAATGTATATGATTACATAAATACTAATTTAATTGATGAAATTAATGTGAAAGCTACGGTTGGTATTTATGAACTATTAATAGAATTTTACGAGGACTCAAAAGTATTTAAAGTGAAGCAAGTTAATGACGATGTTGATACGAAGGTCATTAATGATATAATACAAAAAATTTCAATATTGGTGATGAAGAATTTAATATAATTTTTGAGGGTCAGTAGGTTGCTTACAGTGATATATTTATTTTTTTAACATAAAAATAATTTTAAATTTGTTTTAATTACAATCTTTTAATTAATTATTAGCTACAGCACACACTCTTCACACTATAGTGTGAAGAGTGTGTGCTATTTTTATAATATACTTTAATTTGTGGGTTTTTTTATAGTTGATAGGGAGATGATGATTTATGGAGTTTAATAAAAAAAGGGAGCTATATAAATTAGGTATAAGAATTCGTAAGTTAAGAGAAGAAAAAAAATATTCTCAAGAGACATTAAGTTTTAAATCCGGCCTTCATAGAAATTATATAAGCAGTCTAGAATTAGCAGAAAAAAACCCAAGTTATGTTACCTTATTAAAACTATCAAATGCATTGTCAATTAATGTGAGAGATATTATTCCACCAGATGATTTGGAGTCAATTAAATAATGTTAAATGAAAATAAATACTAAAAGCAACTAAGTAATTAAATAAATTTTAAATATTATATCGACAAGAATGGATGATTGATTTTATGACTATTCAATTTAAAGATAAAGAAACATGTATTTCATGTATTAAAAAAAATGGACTACCTCCTTGTGGAGTAAATAGTTTTCATAAGGGTGGAGAATTAGAAAATGTTATGTTGGATGACTTTAGAACTTCTACACTTATAAATTATATTGTTTGTCCAGTTGATTCAATAAAACCAAACAAAAATGGTGTAGAAATACTAGATGATGTATGTATTTCATGTGGACTTTGTGTTAGTAAGTGCCCATATGATAATATGTATTCTGCCAAAGATTTTGTAGAAGAATTAATATATAAAAATCTTAAAAATGATGTTTTAAAAACTACATCATTTTTGCGTTCTAAATTAAGCGATAAATTCGAAGTTTTAACAGAAGTAAAGGCAGATGGAAATGCAAGAAATAAAAGAGTTGATATAGTTATTAATTTTACTAATAAAATATATTTAATTAAAGTCTTATCTAGTTTTAAGGCACTAGGAAAGTATGAAAGATCTTATTCTGATATACTAGCACATCAGACAAAAACAAACAGAGAAATAGAAGTAGTTTTTTTGTATTGTGAAGAGCGTGAATCTTTAAAATCTGTATTTAAAGATATAAACGAAGAATTATATAAATTTACACATATTTCTATAGATAGAATAACAGAATATATTATAAAAAATGAGGGAAATTAAGTTATGGCGATGTTAGTTAATAGAAATAGCAGTAGGTTAGAATGTCTATATTACATATTACAGTCTGCTCATGCAAAGTTTGATACTAAATTAGAATTTGAAATGAAAGATTTAAAATATGATGAAGAAGATGAACATAATGTTCATGAATATTGTGGTTTACTAAAAGAAGGTTTTATTAAGCATTGTCCTTTTTTAGAAAATCAATTTGATTCATCAAAATGTTATGCAACAAGATCAATAGAATATGATTCTACAAAAGGCAAAAATATAAGTGATGTTATTCGTACATATGAAGGACTAGGCTTTATTGTTGCTACAAAAGAAAGAAAATATAAGATAACAACAGAAGGAGAAAACTGGATTAAAAGTGAATTTGGTACTAATGAATGGCAAGATATAATTGATGCTGCAATATTATCATATGGCCCTTTTGTAGGGCTTCTTTATCAAGTGAAATTTTCTGAAGAAGAACTGGTTTCGACTAATGAATTTCATGTAGGATATCCTAATACTGTAGAAGTAGTTGAAGTTGAAACTGAAGAAGGTCTTATTGATGTCACTCTTTCAGTTGGAAGTAAAAATGATTCAGTTACTAGAACAAGAAGTAAGTTATTTTCATTTGGATATACTAGTGGATATTGGACTTCTCCAAAATCAGACGAAATGTCTACAGAATTACCTCATATAAAAAACAGAGAAATGTTAAATCAAAGTCGTTTGAATATACGAAAAGTAAAAGTGACAAATTTAGTTGATAAAATTACGGATAAAAAGTTATATGTGAATAATCCATTAAGTTACAATCATTTACTTAAAAATGTAAAATCACTGAGAGAAAATGGAATAGAACATATAAGACAAGCAACGATGAAGGCAACTCCTAAAGTTATTAATCGTAGATTTCTTATTGTGGATATACTTAATCGTATAAGTAAGGAAGATAATATAATAAGTCTTGAAAAATTATATAGTCTTTTTGAAGAAATTGGTGACGAACTTTTCATTGAAAAAGATAAAACGAAATGGTTACATATCTTTCAAAGTGAATTAGAAATAGCATTTTTAGTTGGATTACCTTTTGAAATCATAGAAAAAGACAATGAGTTAGTAATTAATCCACTCACAATTATTAATGAAAATGAATTACGAGAAGGAGCACCTGAAGACTCAATAAAAATGTCAGAAGCGTTGTGGGCGAAGGTGGTAGCAAAATGTTTATAAATACGTACAGATATAAAAATATAAATGATTTTGTAAATGTAGATATAACTAAAAAAAATAAACCTAATCCAATAGCTGGAGCAAGCGCATATTGCGGAGCAATTGATTACAAGACATTTGAGATTAAAAAAAATTTATGTTTTAGTTGTATGTTTTGTTTATTGAAAGAAGAAACAAGTTTACAAAGTTATTTCAACGATGAGTATTTAACAACGGAGTTTAACGAAAGAATTCAAAATATGTTTAATGGAGAGATAGTAAGCTCGATCCCACCTAAGCACTCAATAATAGCTGAATATAAATCTTTTGAAGAATTTACTAATATAAAAGAAACTCAGCATATTTCTCCTTGGGCAGCAGGTGTTTTAGAAGAAACAGCAAGTAAGGATGTTAGAATAGGAACAGAAGTTGCTGTGCCAAATAAAGATTTTGATCGTCCTGGAAGGTTAGATGTTTGTGCAATAACAGATGATTATTTATTAATGTTGGAGACCAAGATAAATTTAGAAGAAACATTAAATGATGAAAGATTCATATCACAATTTGAAAAATATACGGGTGTAATTAATGATGCTGTTTCAGAAAAAAATATACCATTCGATCTACTATTGATGATAGGTGGAGAAGAAACTGATCTATTGTTTTCTGAACATCCAAAGTGTACTTCTAATGTAGGAAATATGTCAGAAAGATTTTATGATTTTTTAATAGAATATGATATTAATTTTATATCTGCAAATGCTTTATGGTTAATGGCTTTAGGTTTTTTAAATGGTGCAGATGACTATAGTTGGGATAAAAAGATAAATAAGATTTTTGATGACACCGATTGTGTTGGAATTTTAACGGCAGGAAAAGTTATGAAAAGCTCTAATGGCTTTAGGATAGATCCTTTATAGTGTATGCTTAAATAGCAACAAGAAATTATAATGAAATGAGTTAAAAAGCAAGGAGATGAAAAAACTTGTCGAAGATTGGTAATGATAATGCTGAGTTCATAGTAAATAATAATAGTAACAAGAAATTAAAATTTGAAGCTTTAAAATCTGTTAATAACCCAAAATCTATACATGGAATGTATCCGTACAGAGGTAAAATATCCCCTATTGATGCAAAACAAATATTAGAGCAGTTGCCCAAAGAATCAGTTTTACTAGATCCATTTAGCGGATCGGGAACTATATTGTATGAAGCGCAATGCTTAGGAATGTCTGCAATAGGAGTAGATAATAATCCAATTGCTTATGATTTATCAAAAGCAAAGATAGAACAAAAGTCTTGGGAATATTATGAGCAGGAATTGAATACATTAGTTTCAGATTCTAAATTAGCATTAGAGAGTGGAAATGTACCTAAAATGCCAGAAGAAGCTCTAAAACATTTTCATGACGACTCAGCGAGAGAAATTATGTCTGTCTCAGAAAAAATAGATAACGCATCAGATTATATAAAAGGATGTTACTACGGAGCGATAGCTTTGACAGCTAGGGGTTGTAATCATTATAAATGGACATCTAGTACTGTTGGAAAAGATATTGAACCAAAAAGATATATAAGTTTTTATGATAGATTAATGTCTAAAAGTAAAAAGCATTACAGTCAAGAGAATAAGAATAAACCTGTAGGTAAAGCTTTTATAAATGATTCTAGAAAATTAAGTGAATTCATTGAGCCTAATTCTGTGGATATTGTATTTACATCCCCACCTTATTTTGATGCTTTAGATTATACAGCATATTATGCAAAGATTATTTATGAAATTCATAAAAAAAGTAGATTAGAAATTAGAGAAGGATTAATTCAGAAGTTTAGTGACTATGAAGAAAGTATGAAGGATGTATTAGAAGAAATAAATATAGTTACAAAAGAAGATGCAATTATAATATTTGTTGTAGGAGATAAGAAGACAAAAGATGGAATAATAGATGGAGGAGAGTTTTTTACTTCTTTAAGGGATTCAAATCCTACATATATAACAGAGAGAGTATACTCAGGTAGCCAGAGTCAAGTTTTTGATAAATTAAATCAAACTCAACGGAAAGAACAGATTGTCGTCTGGCATAAGGCGGAGGGGTTTTAAATTTCTGAGAGAGAATATAAATTGTTTAATGGCGATAGTCGAAAAATGAAAGAGTTGAATAATGAATCAGTTCAATTAGTAGTTACAAGTCCACCATACTTTGATTTAAAAGATTATGAAAATGAATCTCAAATTGGATTTGGCTCAAGCACTTATGAAGAGTATTTAAGAAATTTAAATGAAGTCTGGAAAGAATGTATAAGAGTATTAGTTCCAGGAGGAAAAATATGTATTAATGTTATGCCTATTCTGTTATCCGGTAATGCTACTAAATTTAAAAAAAGAGTAACTAAAACTGTCATAAGTGATATAGAGAAATTTATGGAGTCAACTGAAAAAATGTATCATCATTCATTATTTATTTGGGATAAACGAAAATATTCACGTTTTAGTTCATTTGGAAGTTATCCTTACCCACCAAATATATTTTCTACATATCCATATGAGTGGATTATTGTTTTTTCAAAGAAAGGTGACAGAGGTAAAGTTTCAAAGGAAACAAAAGAGAAATCTAAGCTTACTAAAGATGAATGGATGAACTGGGCTATAAATAGTATTTGGGATTTTGCTCCAGCTAAAGCTACACATGAAAAACATCCAGCTCCCTTTCCTGATGAAATGCCAAAAAGATTAATAAAGCTATATAGTTTTTATGGTGATATAGTATTAGATCCTTTTGCTGGTAGTGGGACAACTTTAAAAGTAGCTCGTCAATTAGGAAGGAAGAGTATAGGCTATGAAATAAATGAAGAATATATTAAACTTGCTGAAAATAAAGTGTCAGTAGTAAATGAACAACTAGAATTATTTTAAAACAAACACAGCTCTTTGTTCAGAGCTGTGTTTGTTTTAAATTATTTTTTTAATGTAACAATTGTTTCTCGTAATTTATATGATCGATTCTGACCAGAATATCTAGTTCTTGCTATTTTTATTGATTCAAATTCATAACCTATTTTTTCTCCCATTATGCCTATTAACAGATCTGCAGGGACATACACATTATTAAATAAAGAATCACCTAAAACAAGAATAAATCTACCTTCACTTTTTAATATATCATATGTGTTTTTTAATACTTTATACATGTCATCGAAGTATTTGAGCAGAACAAGATGTATATCTTTTTTCCAATAATTTTTACTTACACTTTCAAGTTCATTTATAATGTTCATTAGATTTTTTTCTTGATAATACTCACCTTTATTAAAAAAATCTTTTAGAATAAGATTACGTGTTTTATCGTAAGCAATCATACCGTCTCGTAACATAAGCCTGTCTTCCTTATCAATTAATCCAAGCCAAGCCATTTCTAATTGATAGTCAGTTACATAATCCATTCCATTTGCATAAGGCGGTGATGTAATTGCTATGTCAGCAGAATTATCAGGAAAATGTTGTTCTCTTGAATCACCTTTTTTTATATCTACTGTAGCTAAATTATCCTTACTCATGATTTCTATATCATTAATGATGTTTTCTATTGATGAGTAAAATAATTCATAAGGTAATTCAGGCGTGAGATTTTTTTTCTTTTTGTATCCAAAAGAAGGAAATCTTTGAGCATTGCTTGATTTTAACAAGATATTAGAGAAAGCAAGCTTCATTAGATCTTTCTCAGGCACTTCAGGTAAAGAGAATATTGCTTGTTTGATTTTTAGTATTTCGATTAGTATTTCTGGTAGAAAATGTTTTTCGTTTAACAGAAATGAAGGTGGCAAAATATTAGGTTTTTTAGGGAATGTAAGTTCTTGAACTAATTTTTTTGTTGTTTTAATAGAGTATTTATCAAAATTGGTTTTAATTGATGAAATGAAATGCATGAAAGGATTTAACTCCACACCGAAAGAGTTGATTTTATTAAATTTAGAGCATAATCCAACAGTACCAGATCCCATAAAAGGGTCATATACCGATTTACTACTATCTATTTTATATTTATCAAAATAAAAATTCACAAATTCATTTGAAAATCCCTGTGTATATAAAAACCACCTATGGATGGGTTGATTCATATTATCTTTAAATATGACGCTAGTTTCAGCGGAAGTTATTGAATAGTCTTCTAAAGATTTATTATTAGTAATTTGCATGATTCCTCCTAAAAATACATGTGAATTATTACAATCATATTAATAATACAGTAAAAATTCTATTAAAGGAAGAGTAATAAATTATTATTTTTAATAATAATTTAAGGAGTTTCTATTATAATTTTATAGAGTTAGTTTCTATATGGAAAATTATTAGGTATGTCTTATATAATCATTTTAAATATCTAATTCAAAACGAAGTTTTGGAAGCTAAAATTTGTAATATTTGTTATAGAAAAACTATTAATCCTACTATATAATTATACGAATAGACAAAAAATTAAACGAACAAATTATAAAAAATAAAATCTTTGAGAATATAAAATGTTTAATGATTAATCTTTAGGAGCAAGAATAGTTATAAGTAGTATAAAAATACAGGTGATCTTTGTTCGTTCATGATTTTACCTATACGTCGGTGCGAAACTTGCCAATCATGCTTTTCAAGTTCTTTTTTATCTTTCTTTGATTATAAATGTCACGACTGCTTTTAAAAATTGTTATGATTAAGTTAGTTAATGTTTGATCTTGGTTGTCACGTATTTTTGCTTCATAATAATAAGTGCTTCGAGGTATTTTAGGACTTTACACATTGCTGATACAGTGTATTTATGACGGTTGTTCCTTATCACATCTACTTTTGTCCTATGATCAGCGCGGCTTGCTTTAAAATATCAATTCCCATCGCAAATTTTTGGTTTTCTTGTCGAAGTTTAATCAGTTCCTCTTGTTCTTATGACAATTCTTGGATTATTTTTAGTTTACTAACTAAATATTTTAAAATAATAAATGTTAAACCACCAACATATGAATAACATATTAAAGGAGAATGAATATAATATGATCGAAGCCTCTAAGTTTGTTATTGATAAAACGATTAATCCTGCAATTGAATTATATAATAATTCATTAAATGTAAAAAGTGTTTTATCCGAAGAAGATTTGGAAGAAATAAAACAAATAAGGGATCAATCTTCTGCATCTAAAGTAATTATCACTAGATTTAAAAAAACAGGTGATCTTTATCTCTATTTGAAAAAAAGTATCGAGACAAGTGATGGAAAGACTAAGAACCTTATGAATAAATTTAATTTAACACCATATGAAGATATTTTAGATGATTTTGAAAATAAATTTAAAGAAGAAATAAATGATTATAGTGAATTAAATGAATTAGTTATAGGAGATGTTTATACAACTTACGATTTTGTTTTCTTAGCTGGATTGTATAGAGCGCAAGTACCTGGGATTTTAGGTGTGAAGGATTATAATAATGAAACACAAGCTGTAATAGCTCGAGGAGAATTTGAAAAGAGCAATAAAAAATACAAAAATGAATATTTATCAGATGATAAAAGTAAAATAAAGTATTATTTAATTAGTGGTAGACATAAGTATAATCGTTTTATAACTCAAGATAATTTAGACGTTTATTTTTTTGAAACGATTGATTCAAATAAACAAGAATTCATTGGTGTATTCGAACTCAAGTCATTCAATGAAGAAAACAATTACGTTATATTGCAAGAGAAAAAAGAGTCTAGTAGATTTAAAGAACCAAAGAAGGTAGAACCTTTCCCTAAAAAGCAATACAGGAATCCTTTTAAAATAAGTCAGAAAACGAGTGGTGGCCATTCAAATATAGGCCAGTTAAAAGAAGCATCAGGATTGAATGCAGAAAAAATAGTATCAGAATTTCTACGGTCAAAAAATATAGACCACAAATTAAAATCTGCTCAAAGTAAGACTCATAGATATGATATTGAGATAAAAGAATTAGTTAATATAGAAGTAAAAAATATATCTAAAAATAAAAGCTTTTACTTATCAGATAGCCAAATATATGAACTTAAAACGAATAATACAAGGCTTTGTTTGGTAGATATTCAAAAAGAAAATCAATTTATTTATATATCTAAACCTTATTTGGAAACTATCGAACTTAAAAAAATACTTTGTGAACATTTGGAATTAAAAAAATATGCGCTAGAAAAATATAAAGGTAGGTTAAGAATAGATTCAATTGAGATAGGTATTATTGATCCAAAGAATTCAAACAGAGATTTATATCAAGATTTTGAATTAGTTAATTCATATTCTAAGGAAGATGTGAAAAAGTATTTAAATAAATGAGTTATATTAAAATTTAAAAGGTGTGATCAATTGCGGAATTTTAAAAATTTTGGATGGAAAGGCACTTTCAAAGAATTTCTTACTTTAGAAAAAAACAAAATAATGAATGCGCTATCTGAACAAATTTATGATCAAACTTTAGAAGAAGCAAAATTTAATCCATTAGAAAAAGTACGTTATCACAGATAAAAGCATGGAATGATAGTATTGATTATTTGAAGAAAGAAGTAGTTCATTTTCAACATCTAGAAGGATTTTTAATTTTTGAATATGAAATTATACGTAGTGGTGGAAAGCGTCCTGATGTATTGTTATTTTTACCTGGTGAAGTTTTAGTCTTAGAATTTAAACAATATGAACAAGTTGAAGAGCCTGAGTATAATCAAGCATCACTGTATATTAGAGATTTAGAAAATTATCATTCAGCGATAAGTGAGTTTGAATTAAATGTTCGTGGAGCGCTAGTTGCTACTAGTGCAAAACCTTTACTAGGGGCTGTTCATGATTATCAACTTTATTTATTAGGGCAAAAAAGTTTAAGAAAGCTAATAAAAAAATTGGAAACAAAATTAAAAATGTACCGCTTATTAAAGATACAATGTTTTTAGCAGGGAAATATGAACCACTTCCTACTATTGTAGAGTCAGCAAAATTAATTATGAGAGATGAACCATTACCACAAATAAAAGCATTGAAGAGTAGTAATTACGATCATGTTATGGAAGAAGTAAAATCAATTGTTGAGCAAGCGAAACGAAATCAAACGCAACATTTAATTTTAGTTTCTGGTGTTCCCGGAGCTGGTAAAACATTTGTCGGACTCAATTTAGCTCATACGATGGATAATGCTGTGTATTTGAGTGGTAATGGGCCTTTAGTAGATGTGTTGCAAGATAGCTTGCAAAATAAAACGTTTGTTCAAGCGTTGTTTAATTATAAAAATGATTATCTTAGACATGGAACAATTCCTAATGATAATATACTTATTTTTGATGAAGCTCAACGGGCTTGGGATGCCAAGCGTATGAAGAGTAATCAAAGTGAACCTGATGTGTTCATTGAAATAGCCAAGCATAAACCATGGTCAGTAGTAGTAGGTTTAATCGGTGAAGGTCAAGAGATATATAAGGGAGAAGAAGGTGGCATTGGGCTTTGGAATGAAGCTATAAAAAATAAGAATTTTCATGTAGATGCGAGACATCATGAGAGTGCATTTCCAAATGCATTGCACTATCACGAAAATAAAAATTTACATTTAAAAACTTCACTAAGAACTCATAAAGCACTTAAGTATTTTGAATGGGTAGAAATGATTATTGCTGGTCAATTTGAAGAAGCGAGGAAGCTTCAAGAAGAGCTTAAAAAAGAAAGATATATGGTTAAAATTGTTGATAGTTTAGACGAAGCAAAAAACTATGTACAAAAAATGTATCAAGGAACAGATAAAACATACGGTATTGTTGTCTCATCAGACATTAAATATCCTCAAGGCGTTAAAGTTATCCCTTATAGCGATAGATACGTTCAACCAAAACATCATGTTGCTTATTTTAATTATCCAGATTCACAATATTATTGTAGAAATTTAGAATACGCAGCAACAGAATTTCACATCCAAGGATTAGAATTAGATATGGCTATTGTTTATTGGGGTAAAGATTTAAGAAGAGATAATGAAGGATGGAAAATATCACATCCAAAGAGGGGTGTAGATGATGCTTATCAAATGAAATTAAATGCATACCGGGTCTTGCTTACAAGAGGTAGAGATGGTGTGATCATTTACCGAGAATAATCAATAGAACATAAGATTATTTATTTCACGTTAAAATTACTAGGAGAATTAAATATAGTATATAAATATGAAATTGATTTTTACGATATTAATCCATAAAGAAAGATACTTAAAGTAAATATTAATATGGAATTTGATAAAATAAATGATCCAGATGGAATGAGAAGGAATGTAATTAATATAGGATACATAGGCAATAAAAATTTTGTAATTCAAATTAAAAATCAAATGTCAGAAGAATTAGAGATAATAATTCAAGCATGTGATAAACAAAGATAAATTTAAATAACATATATTATTTAATTAAAAGAAAGGAAATATATCATGTACAGAGGGAGTGTTAAAGGTAATGGCTGTACAGGTTGTATAATTAGTTTATTCAATATTGGTGGAATAGCTGTTAAACTTGAATTATACAAAAAGAAATTAATACAGGTTTCAATTTTATTAAAAGAAAAAATAGTTTCTAAATCTGATTGTATTAAATCTAAAGTTAAAATAAGATATAAAAAATATAAGAATAAAATAAATGAATATTTTAATGAAAACATTATAGGTTGTTAAAAAAATATTAGATAATCAGTAGTGGATAAACAAAAATACTTTTTATTAGAAAGTCTTAGCACGAATCTTAATGATTATATCTTAGCGTTCTATTATGATTTGATGGATGACTTATTCTATAAAACAATTTTATGCTATACTAAATTTAACTTCATTATATGTTATTAAGAGTGACGGAGAGAATTGGCTCTGTGAAGTCACAGCAACCTGCGATTTGTAAGGTGCTTCTACCATCAAAGCATTGCTTTGAATGATAACGAATTAAAGGATTATAAACCTTTCGTTACCCATTCAGGTAATGAAAGGTTTTTTTATTTGAAAGGATGAAGAAATATTGAATAGTACAGGATTTGTAAGAGTTATGATGTCTAAATCAATGGAAACAGAAATGTATTTAACGCATGTGGTGGAAACAATTCGTCGTCAACTTGAGAAGTGGGATGAGCGCTATGAGGTGAAGTTACATCTAGATTTACTAGATGAAACCAGTTATGAAGTGATTGTTAATTTAGAAGATATAACACACCGTGTTCATTTAGATTTCCCAACTGTGGCAATTTTACAAGATAAATCACCTTACTCGCTTGATCGACATATTTGGAAATCGCTCAAAAAAGAAGGTTTGATGATTGAACAAATACATGGTGACTATTTAGATAAATGTTATATGTAATAGTTTTAAAATATAATTAATCAATAAGTTATCAACATCATTCAAAGTAATCCAGCATATAATGAAGTTTTTAATAAATTGTTACATTAATTAAAATGTTTAATTAAGATTAATATATTATTTAGCGCCGTTAAATTTAACGGCGCTATTTTTAAATAAGTTCTTTTTATTATGTGCTCTTATGATATAGTATAGAATAATACAGAAAATTAAGATTAATTTAGATAAGAAATATTTATAGATTACATAAAAATTATAAATATATATAATAAGTAAATTTATTTAAGCTGTTGAATATTTATAATTAAGAAATCAATATAAGAAAAAGATTATCTAATCTATTTATGTATTTAAAGGGGGATTAATTTGATTGCTTTTTTAGGTGTTATTAGTTTTTTTATATTTAGTATATTTGGGATTATGTTTATTTGGTCATTAATTAAGAAAAATGGAAAAGCAAAAAGAAATATTATAATTTCTGTAGCTAGTCTTATTATTATGAGTTTTTTAATTGTAATTGATTCAGATCCATCGGATTTTGAAGAGAATGTAGATGAGAACTTGGAAGATGAAAAAGCAGAAAAAGAGAAAGCAGAAAAAGAGAAAGCAGAAAAAGAAAAAGCAGAAAAAGAGAAAGCAGAAAAAGAAAAAGCAGAAAAAGAAAAAGCAGAAAAAGAAAAAGCAGAGAAAGAGAAAGAAGAGAAAGAGAAAGCAGAGAAAGAGAAAGCAGAGAAAGAGAAGGCAGAGAAAGAAAAGGCAGAGAAAGAAAAGGCAGAAAAAGAAAAGACAGAGAAAGAAAAGGCAGAGAAAGAAAAGGCAGAAAAAGAAAAGGCAGAGAAAGAAAAAGCAGAGAAAGAGAAAGCAGAAAAAGAAAAGTCAGAGAAAGAGAAGGCAGAAAAAGAAAAGACAAAAAAAGAGAATGAAAAAAGTATTGATGAAAAGATAAAAAAATATGATGTTGTTGAAGAAGCTGAAATGGATAATGGAGAACTTATATTGACTTATGAACCTGGAATGGGATGGAGCGAGAATTCGTTATTTTATACTGTTTATGATTCGTTTGAAGTAACAAATCAAGCATTTAAAGACGATAGTGTGGACTCTGTTTTAAATCTTATTCAAGGTGTAATGGTTGATCAAAAAGGTAACGAAGAATTAAAAGATATGATTACTTATAGATATACGCGTTCAGATTTTGAAGAATTAAATTATAGTAAATTTAAAGAGATGGCATTTGGTCAACAATGGCGAATCTTAAATGAAGCTGATGGCTATTTTATTCATCCAGGAATACGAGTTAATTTAAAGGAAAAATATACAGATAATTTAAAATGATTTTTTACATGTAATAAAATTGTGAAATTTTATTTAAAATGTTAATGAAGTAATTTAAAAAATTCATAATATAGTTAGTTTAAAATATAAAAAGGAGTTAGATAGCATGAAAAAAATAATTTTGATGTTAATGGTTTCATTTGTACTTATTTTAGGAGCCTGCACTGAAACTGAAAATAAAGAAATGGAGTCAATTGAGTCTACTGAGACAAATACTCAAGAAGTTTCTGATGAAAATAATCTAGAAGAAAATGAAAACTCAGAAGAACCAGAGAAAGAATCGAAAAAAGAATTAGATCAAACTTTAGTGGATAACGATAATTTGAAAGCAGTGGTAACAAGTATAACAAAAATTGAAGATAAAGAGTGGGATGAAGAACGATATGAAATTAGTATTGAAGTAGATAATAAACGAGAAGATACAATTGAAGTTCAAGCATACGAAGTTTCTGCTGATGATGTGATGATTGATGATATGGTTATGTTTAGTGAAACAGTTGCTGGAGGCAAACGATCAAATGCGACAATGATAATTGAAAACTATGAAGGTGAATTACCTGAAATGGAAAATAATTTAGAATTTATTTTAGATGTATTTGGTTTTGATGATTATGATTACGAAGAAAATCATGACGTAAAAATTGAATTTTAACATTATAATTTAAGTTTGTTAAATAAGAAAAATCCTTAGAATAATATAAGTATTAATTTCTAAGGTTTTTTCATTATAATTAATAATAAATTATTGTAAAGAATTAATGCATATTATTAGGTATAATAATAATAACATTCTCTATTAAAAATTTTTTATTCATTTTGGTTTCGCAAAGAGCATATAATTTTTTATTTTATCAATATAATATAAAAAATAACCTTTTATACACACAGTACATCAAATGATTTAATTGTTTTTTATATAGCTTTGTAATTAGAATTATTAAAATGTGTTAACATTCTGATAATTCTAATGTACAATGTAACAAAAAAGGAGAATTAATTTGATTTTACAAAATTTATTGTCCAAAAAAACTTTATTTTTATTCATTTTGATATTTATTGTAGTTGTTGCTTGTTCAAATGATACCAATGAAAAATCGAAAGAATCTGAAGATTCGTACCCAGTTCCTTCGACTGAAGATTTAGATGATGATAATCCATTAACAGAATATATTAAATATGGTGAAGAAGTCATTGAAGAAACGAATGTTGTCTTACCTGAGAAAGTTGGCAATGAACTATCATGTCAGAGTTGTCATGCTGATGGAGGTACAACAGGGACATTATCACTACAAGGTGTAGCGTCTCAGTATCCGGATTATCGTCCACGTGAAGATACGGCATTTACATTAGAAGATCGGATAAATGGTTGTTTTATTAGAAGTTTAAATGGTGAAATGTTAGATGAAGATAGTAAAGAAATGCGTTCAATGATTTCTTACTTAACCTATATCTCAGAAGGTGTTGAAATAAAAGGTGAGCGACCTTGGTTTGTTGAAACGGATCTTGAAGAAATTCCAAAACCAGATATTACCGAAGGTGAAGAACTTTATGAAGAAAAGAATTGTTTAACTTGTCATGGAGAAGATGGTTCTGGTACAGGATCAGGAGAAGGGCCTGCTTTATGGGGAGATGGTTCCTTTAATGATGGTGCTGGAATGGGTCGCTTGAAGAAAGCTGCAGGATTCATTCACAAAGATATGCCTAAAGGCGAAGAAGGTACGCTTTCGGAGCAAGAAGCAGCAGATTTAGCAGCGTTTATTCTTTCTCAAGACCGTCCTATTTTTAAAGATGCAGACAAAGATTGGCCAAATGGTGATGCACCATCAGACACAATTACCCAAGAACGTCGGGATCAAATGCAAAAGGGTGAATTTGATTGGTTAGAAGAAATAAACGATATTAAACCAAGAGAATAATATAGAAATAAATATAATAAAAAGATGTCAACACTTTAACTCTTCTTTTATTATTTTGTATAATTGAACGTCTTCAAGTCAAGATTTGAAGACGTTCAATTATAATTTTATCCAAGGAAGGGTATAAATGAATCCTTTTTTAGCATTTATAATCATTGCTGTGAGTGTAACACTCGGCATTATTTGGTTTGACAGACAATGGGCTGGATATTATACACAAATAAAATTCCAGAAAAGTGTCAGAAATCGGATTAAATTTGTTTCAGAATAGGGCGCAATTACAGAAGAGGTTGCATACTCTAAATGTTACATATTAAATATTATTAAAACAACAATTAAAAATAATCTCCTGGTCTGATTGTGTGATGACCAACAATCAACAAAGTCCAGTCGGTCTCTAGACAGCATAATCGAGTCCAATCGAACAATTATAAAAAAGTAATACTTAAATATTTCAATCTTTTCAAGTTCTTTTTTATTTTTTTTGACAATAGATATCACGACTGCTTGTAAAAAATACTATGATTAAGTTAGTTAATGCTTCATCTTGGTTGTCACGTATTTTTGCTTCATAATAATAAATTCTTCGAGGTATTTGTTGGACATTGCACATTCTGATACAGCGTATTTATGACGGTAGTTTCTTATCACATTTACGCATCAAGCCATGATCAGCGCGGCTTGCTTTAAAATACCATTTTCCATCGCAAGTTTTTGGGTTTCTTGTCGAAGTTTAATCAGTTCCTCTTGTTCTGGTGTTCTGTTGTCATTTTCTTCGAAAGAACCTGTTGTTTTATGTTGCTGAATCCATTTATCAAAAGCCGAAGGCGTTAAATCATACTTTTTAACAATCTCTGTTCGAGGTTTGCCTGTCTCATATAATTGAACCACCTGTTGTTTAAAATCTTTTGAAATTGATCTTTTTTCTTTTAGTCATAACCGATGCTTCTTTGTTTGTTGAATCAAGTTTATCTGACCTTAGTAAATCTGTCTAACTTAGTGTAACCGGTTCATAGGGACTTAGTAGAATACTAAGTCTCTTTTATATTTATTCTATAGTTCAGTTTAATTTATAAGTAATGATGTCATATCTAAATAACTATATGCTATATTAGTGTCATTTAATTTCTAATTAGCATCATAATATGTTTATCAGTAAAAGCATTATCGACAACACTAAATCCTTTAAACTTTATTCATTTTAAAATAATAAGTAAAAAAATTGAATAGGAGTGATTTTTATGGAAAAAGAATCTAAAAAAATGATTAAGTATACAGAAATAGCAAAAAAACATCTTGTTAAAAATGAGGATATAATTTATAAAATGTTGGGCAGATACCATGGTGAAGTAAGCGATACTTATAGCAAAAGCAAAGGAATAATGGTAGCAACTAACAAGAGATTGTTTTTTTGTAATAAGAGAAACATTGCTTCATTTAACTATGAAAAAATTTTAAATATAGATATCTTTAAAAAAACATTTGATAGACTAACTTTAACTTTTCAATATAATCGAAATAATATTCAATTTACTAATATCCATACTGATGAAAAAAATATTAATGATTTATTCTCATTCTTATCTAATCCTGAATATGACAAAAAGATAAATTTTTCAGAAGTATTCAAAACGACTGAAATACCTATTTATAATAATATGAAAAAAGCTCAGCAGACTAAACCTTTAATTGAAGAAAAACCTAAACAAATTAAAGAAACTAAGTGTACGTGTCAGGCATGTGGGAAAGTATGGTTTTATGGAAAAGAAGAAGTGTATGAAAACAGGGGTAAAAAGCTAGAAAATTTTAGTAATTCTATGAGTAATGCTGGAAAAGATATGATGTGTTGTACTGGATGTTTTCCTGCTTTATTTATACCTGAAAAACAAGAAAAAGAAGTTAAAGATTTAAATCAATGTCCTGAATGTAGGTCTAAAGCCGTAAACAAAGAAGAAGTGATTCATAATGTTAAGTAAATTATTAATATTTAGCGTTCAATTTTATCAAAAGTTTATTTCGCCTCTAAAACCTAAAAGGGTTCAATGTCGTTTTTATCCAACGTGTTCACGTTATGCAATTATATCAATTAATAAATATGGTGCAATCAGAGGGACGAAAAAGTCTATTAATAGGTTGAGCAGATGTCGCCCAAACAATACTGAAAGTTGTATTGATTATCCTTAATTGTTAAAAACAAAGAAAGAAGACTTCACCTTCATTAATAAGAAAACTAACCTTTTATTGCATAAATCATTGTTAAATGGAATTAGCTTATTCACATTATTTCGTTATCGTACTAGTTATTTATTTGAAGTAGTGGTAAATTATAAGATAATGAATATTAAAAAATAAATTAAGCTTAAAATCATACAACAATCATAAAGATTGGTTGAAGCATATAAAGGACATCTCCTTTATTTCAAATGATTGTGAGAGAGTTAAGACTTTTAGATATCAGAGGTGGAAAATGGATAATATCGAACTTGTCATTATTGTAGCAATATTAGCGCTTGGCGTATTTTCACAATGGTTTGCTTGGCGGATTCAGTGGCCTTCGATTGTGATTATGTCGATTGTTGGACTTTTAATTGGACCTGTTATTGGAGTAATTAATCCAGGAGAAGCGCTGGGTGATTTATATA
>Ga0209487_1000681_pt1 | contig 30268 bp, 25 predicted proteins | sample Poulit2012_FD_187524 | JGI IMG/M metagenome (GOLD analysis project Ga0209487, IMG submission 187524) | Agricultural soil microbial communities from Georgia to study Nitrogen management - Poultry litter 2012 (SPAdes) (version 2) | ecosystem: Environmental > Terrestrial > Soil > Agricultural land...
CCGCACCCCGGCGGTTAGTATCGAAGGAGCCTTCATGACCCCCACTCCAACGACGGAGAGATCGAACATGCCCCACGCGGACCCCGCGCCCTCCCTGCGCGTCGGCATCGTCGGCACCGGCGGGATCTCCCGCTCCCATGCCCCCGGCTGGCTCGAGACCGGCGCCCAGCTCCACTGCTTCAGCCTCTCCGGTGCCCCGGAGTTCGCCGAGCAGTTCGGGGCGAGGATCCACGACAGCCTCGACTCGCTCCTGGCCGCGGTCGACGTGGTCGACATCTGCAGCCCCACCCCGGTCCATGCCGAGCAGGTGCGGGCCGCACTGGATGCCGGCAAGGACGTGGTCTGCGAGAAGCCCATGGCGCTGAGCACCGAGGACGCCCAAGAACTGGCCACCCGCGCCGAGCGGGCCGGCCGCCTGCTGCTGCCCGCCCATGTGGTGCGCTGCTTCCCCCAGTACGCCACCGCGAAGGCCGCCATCGACCGCGGCGCGATCGGTCAGATCGCCGTGCTGCGCTTCGAGCGCACCGGCTCCTTCCCCACCCAGCCGTGGTTCGGCGACGAGTCCCAGTCCGGCGGCATCGTGATGGACCAGATGATCCACGACATGGATCAGGCCGTCTGGATGGCCGGACCCGTCGAGCGGGTCTACGCCCAGCAGTCGACCTCCTCGGCCACCGACACCGTGCGCACCGCCCACGTGGTCCTGACCCATACCTCCGGGGTGATCAGTCACTGCCGCGGCCTGTGGGGCCCGCCCGGCACCGCCTTCCGCTACACCTTCGACCTGGCCGGCGACGCCGGGAAGCTGCAGTACGACTCCGCGGCCGACACCGGGATCGTCTTCGACGCCGTCGCCGCCTCCCGACAGTCCTCCGGCGACGGCTTCCTGCCCGACGTCACCACCATCCGCAGTCCCTACACCGAGGAGATCCTCGAGTTCGCCGCCGCGATCCGCGGCGAGACCACCGCCCGGGTCAGCGCCGCCGACGGTGCCTACGCCGTGCAGATCTCCCGCGCCGCCCTCGAGTCGATCGCCACTGGACGGAGCATCGCATGCTGACCACGCCCACGCCCCTGAAGGTCGCGCTGATGAGCTGCGCGCACACCCACGCCGTCGGCTACGCGAGCCAGCTCCAGGCCCGCCCCGACGTCGACCTGGTCGTCGCCGACCCCGACGGCTACGGCGACGTGACGGGCCCGGCCGTGGTCGGCTCCTACCAGGAGGCCTGGAGCCGCTGGCCCGATGGGCCCGACGCCGTGGTCATCACCTCCGCCAACGCCCACCATCGCGATCTGGTGCTCGAGGCCGCCCGCCGTGGCGTCCACGTGCTGTGCGAGAAGCCCCTGGCCACGACCGTTGCTGACGCCGAGGCGATGGTGGGGGCCTGCCGAGAGGCCGGCGTGGTGCTGATGACCGCCTTCCCGGTCCACTTCTCCCCGGCCGTGGCGGCCCTGCGCACCGCGGTCGCCGACGGCACGCTGGGGGAGGTGATCGGGCTGACTGGCACCAACAACGGCAAGCTGCCCTCGGCCCGCGACTGGTTCACCGACATCGAACTGGCCGGCGGCGGCTCCCTGGTCGACCACACCGTGCACGTGGCCGAGATCCTCGACTCGATGTTCGGCGAGCCCGCTGCCGTCCACGCCACCACGAACCGGATCCTGTACGCCGACCGGGCCGGCCAGGGCGCCGAAACCGGTGGGCTGGTCACTCTCACCTATGCCTCCGGTCTGGTCGCCACCATCGACTGCTCCTGGTCGCAGCCGTCCGATGCCCCCACCTGGGGCGGGCTGACCCTGCAGGCCGTGGGCACCGGCGGGCAGCTCCAGGTCGACGCCTTCGCCCAGCACGTCGGGGGCCCCGGCCAATGGCACGCCTACGGCGTCAACACCGATGCGCTGCTGCTGGAGGCCTTCCTGACCGCCGTGCGCACCGGGCAGACCGTGGAACCCTCCGGGGAGGTGGGCCTGCGCACCGTCCGCGTGGTCACCGCCGCCCAGGAGTCCGCGCGCACCGGCCAGCCGGTGGCGATCTCGGGCTGAGCACCACCAGCGACCCACCGATGAGCCATGAGACCACGGTGGGGCCCCATCGCCCGGCCCGGTCCGCCGAGGCCCGGCGCCCGGAGGCCCGTCGCCCGGAGGCCCGGCGCCCCGAGGTCCGGTCCACCGAGCTCTGCGAAGCTGTGGGTATAGAGCTCGGTAGCAACAACTTCGCAGAGCTCGGTGGGGCAGGGGAGCCCAGGGGAGCCGGGAGGGAGATGAAGCTGCCCCGGTGGGTGCTCTCCGCCCACCGCCGGACCCTGAAGAACCTTCCTCCGGCCATGAAGCGGAAGGCGTCGATGGTGCTCGCGACATCGTCCTCTGTCACCGCATGCGGTTTCCCGCAGTTCAGGGCTTCGAGGGCCCGAGGGGGTTCGTGGCGATCACGGTGCCGCGCGCGGGGTACCTGACCGCGGCGCTATCGGCAAGGCCGCCTGTCCTGTCTCCCTCGTGGCCACCGGGGATCACTGCGTCGGCGATTGAGCTGAGGCCGCACGGATCCGCTCGAAGACCTGATCGCCCATGCGAGCGGGGGGCGCGAGCGGGGAGAGGGCCATGCGGCGCAGTATAGAAGGCAGGGTCCGATGTGATCACAGAAGACGCGGCTCGCGAATCACCTGGCTCCCCGGCCGGGACCACCCGGTTCCCTCGCGCGGGACGGTGTGGTGCACATCCTATGGGAAGATGGGGCTCAGTTTTGTCGGTGGTCGATGGGGGCCGCCTTCTGATCGACCGTGAGCAAAGGGGATGTGAGGGGATGGCGATCAAGCGACAGGTCCTGCGGGCCGAGGTCGAGGAGCTCATCCTCGAGAGACTGCTGGAGTCCCGGTGGTCGCCCGGCTCGAGGCTGAGCATCGATGGGCTCGCGCGTGACCTCGAGGTGTCGCCGACGCCCGTGCGGGAGGCGATGGTCTCCCTCGAGCGCTCCGGGCTGGTGGAGTACGTGGCGCTGCGCGGGTACGTGGTCGCGCCGATGCTGGATGTGGAGCAGATGACCGAGCTGCTGGATGCGCGCAAGGTCGTCGAGGCCGCCGCTCTGAACCGCGCCTTCGAGAACTTCGAGGCGCTGCTGACCGACCTCGAGGCGGCCCATGCCCGTCACGGTGAGGTGATCGGCCACATCGAAGCGGCGGGGGAGGTCACCTATGAGCTGGTCCAGGAGCACTTCCAGGCGGACTGGGCCTTCCACCAGACCCTGTTCGACCATGCCGATAACCGTTACCTGTCCAAGATGGTGGAGACGCTGCGCTCCCACACCCATCGCATGCGTCAGACCTGGGCCGGCGGCCCGGCGGCACTGGATGTCCACGAGGCCTACACCGAGCACGGGCGGATCCTGGAGATGGTGCGCCGTCACCACCATGACGGGGCCATCCAGGCGCTGAACCAGCATCTCGATGACGTCCTGGTGCGCTCCCTGGACATCTCGGCCGACCTGCCCGAACAGTCTGTGCAGGAACAGGGCGATGCGGATGTCGCGACGGTGCCGAGCTCCCCGGAGCCGGCCCACAGCTGAGCCCCGGCAGCGTCCGGTCCCGGGGGCCGCGCCGACACCGCAGCGGGAGGGCGAGCCGCAGCCGGTGGGCCTCGCCTCGCGACCGCCGCCTGCCACGGTCCACGCCGGGCGATTCGGGCGGAGGATCCGGACGGACGAGTCGGGACCCCGAGGGATCAGCCGTCGATCAGCGGGCTGCGGTGCTGGGTGGCCAGACGGTTCTTCAGGAACTCGGAATGGACGTCCAGCGACCGGGTGACGCCGGCGACGACGTCGTTCTCGATGCGCTCGATGTCCTCCCCGAGCGCCTGTAGCTGCTGGTCGATGCTCTCCAGGTTCGCGAACGCCTTGTCCCGGGCGGCGCCCGTGGAGGGCGCGAGGAACACGACGGTGTCCTCCAAGGCGCTGACCAGGTCGGGGATGTAGCGCGCGGCCATGCCCTCGAGCACCATCACGTCGGCGTCGGAGGGGCGGCGCGACTGCAGTGTCGTCGAGCCCATCAAGGCGTCGATCCGCTGCAGCAGGGCATCGGCACGGTTCAGCACCGGCTTGACGGCGGGGTCGGGTCGCTTGCGCCGCACCCGGGCCAGCTGTCGCCGCTGCCGGGTCGTGGACTTCACGATCTTCTCGAGCATCGTCCGGGTGCCCACGGGCATCTCCGCGCCGGCGGCGCTGAGCCGCACCGGCTGCGGCCTGCGGTTGCGCAGCAGGACGGCGGAACCACCGCCGACCACCACGCCGATGCCCAGGCCGGCCAGCAGCGGCGCCACCAGTCCGGCACCACCGACCAGGCTGCTCACCCCGAGCACGATGAAGCTGGAGATGCCGAACATCCCGCCCAGCACCGAGGGCACCCCCACCGTCAGCCATCGTCCGCGCTGCCGCGGCGGAGCCATCTCCTTCGAGCGCGGAGCCAGGATCTTCCCCTCGCGCGGGTGGGTGCCCGGGCCGCCGGGGGCGCGCTGCTGCGCACGCACCTTCCACGGCTGGGCGGCGCCTCCGGGAGCGCCTGCTCGCCAGGGGGCGTGGCCGCCCCGGGCCGCCTGGTCTCGTCGTGGTCGGCTGTGCTGGTTCATCGGTGCTCGCTGACCTCTCGTGGGACGGAGCTGAGGTCGGTGGCGATGAGAGAGGCTTGCTCGGGCCCTCGAGGCGGAGGCCGGAGCGCCCCTCCTCAGCGCCGGTACCAGGCTATCGCGTCCGCCCTCACTCCAGCCGGGGCAGCGGCCCGGCCCCGGCTGGGGACGACCGGCAGGGCCGCCCGGGCCCTTCAGCGTGCGGCGTGCGCCTCGGCGATCCGCAGCAGCTCGAGGTAGCCCTTGAGCTGCCAGGCGGTTCGGCCGACGAACAGGCCGGTCACGTGCTCGATGTCGAGCAGGTCCGCTGCGTTGTCGAGGTTCACCGAGCCGCCGTACAGCAGGCCGGTGACCGCGCCGCCGTAGACGTCCCCGAGCGCAGCGAAGGGCTCGACGAGCTCGGAGACGGTGGCGGGCCGGCCCTTCTCGCCGATCGCCCAGATCGGCTCATAGGCGATCACCACGCGGGCCAGCTCCTGGGCCGTGAGCCCCGTGAGGGCACCGCTCGCCTGCTCGAGGATGAACTCGGCGGAGCCGCTGGCATCCTTGACCTCGAGGCTCTCGCCGATGCACAGCAGCGGGGTCAGGCCGTGCCGCAGCGCGGCGGCGACCTTCCGGCGCGTGGTCTCCACCGTCTCCCCGAAATGCTCCCGGCGCTCGGAGTGACCGATCTCGACGATCTGGGCCCCGGCATCCTTGGCCTGCGGGACGGAGACCTCACCGGTCCAGGCGCCGGCGTCCTCCCAATGCGCGTTCTGCACGCCCAGCAGGACCGGGGAATCGGTTCCGAGCACCCCGGCCACCGCGGTGGTGGCGGTGAAGGAGGGGATCACGAAGGGCTGCACCCCGGCGGGCGCGGCATCGCCCAGGTGGTCGCGCAGGCCCTGGGCCCAGGCGCGGGCCTCGGCGAGAGTCTTGTTCATCTTCCAGCTGGTGCCGATCCACAGGGTGCTCATCGATGGTCCTTCCGTGTCGGCGACGATGCGCCGCTCGTGGTCTGGTGTCTTCGTCTCGGCCCCGCTCGGGTCCATCCCGCTCAGGTCCAGCCCGCTCAGGTCCGGCCCCTGGAGGCCGGGGCGGCCAAGGCCACCCCGGCCCCGCTCGGGTCCGGCTCCACTGGGGGCCGAACCCGCTCGGCCCGGCCCCTGGAGACCGGGGCGTTCTCAGGACTGCTCGAGGGATCCGTCGTAGGCGCAGATCGCGTCGACCTTGGCGGCCGAGGAGGAGTTGGGGTCGAACTCGAGGTCGAGCCAGACCTTGACGAGCTCCTTGGCGGACTCGAGGCCGATCACGCGCTGGCCCATGGTGAGCACCTGCGCGTTGTTCGACAGCACCGAGCGCTGCACGGAGTACAGGTCATGGGCGGTGACCGCGCGGACGCCGGAGACCTTGTTCGCAGCGATCGCCACGCCCAGGCCGGTGCCGCAGATCAGCAGCGCCCGATCGGCCTCGCCGGCGGCGATCTTCTCGGCCGCGGCGGTGGCGATGTCGGGGTAGAAGGTGCCGTCGTCGGCGCTGCCCACGCCGACGTCGAAGACCGACTCCACGCGGTCGTCGCCCTCGAGCAGGGCCTTGAGCTCCTCCTTGTAGCCGAAGCCGGCGTTGTCGCCGCCGACGATGATCTTCAGTGCCATGGTGTGCTCCTTCGAGGTGGGGGTGCAGGGGCTGAGGGGCCCTCGCGGTCAGGTGATCCAGCGGGTTTTCAGGACAGGTGCCGGCCGAGCTCGGTCATGAGGATGGAGAAGGAGATCGCGCCTGGGTCAGGGGTGCCCAGCGACTTCTCCCCGAGCACGCGGGAGCGACCGAGCGAGGCGGTGATATCGGCGGTGGAATCGGCAGCCGCGCGGGCCACCTTCGCGGCCTCCAGGATCGCCGCGGCGGCGTTGTCGCCGGTGAACGCCTCACCCAAGGCCTTCCGGAAGGGGACGGCGGCATCGATCATGGTCTTGTCGCCCACGTCGGCCCCACCCAGGCGCTGGACCGCGTCGACCGCGGCGTCGAGGGCCTGCACGATGGTGGACTGTTCGCTGCCGGACCCGTCGTCGAAGACGCTACCGGCCGCGGTCAGGGCTGCACCCCACAGCGCCCCCGAGGTGCCGCCGGCGGACTCGGCCCAGGCGTCACCAGCACGCAGCAGGAGCGTGCGGGCCCCGGCACCGGCCTCGAGAGCGGTCCTCGCAGCCACCGCGGCGCCCTTGGAGCCGTAGGCCATGCCCTGGCCATGGTCGCCGTCGCCGGCGATGGCGTCGATCCGGCCCAGCTCGGCCTCCTCCCGGGCGCAGACCGTCTCGAAGAGGTCCAGCACCCCGGCGATCTTCGCGGCGGCCTCACGGGAGGTCTCGCTGGCGTCGGGGATCCGGTCGGTGCCGGCCTCCCAGAACGACTCGCGGCGTGGCCGCTCGATCTCCGGCAGGTTCCCGCGGCGGAAGGCGGGGGTGTCGACCGGTGCGAGCCAGTGCCGCTCGAGCTCCTCGTCGAGGAACACCAGCGTCAGCGACAGCCCTGCCATGTCCAGACTGGTCACGAGCTCACCGACCTCGGGACGCACCGGGGTGATGCCCGCGCGCTCGAGCAGTTCGGCGACCTTGGCGTAGACGACGAACAGCTCCTCGTGCTTCACGGTGCCCAGTCCGTTGACGATCACTGCGGCCCGGCCCTGGTAGCCGCCCTCGCTGCGTGCGGGCTGCTCCTCGAGGATGCCCTCGACCAGCAGCGCGGCGATCTCCGAGGCGGTGCCGATGGGTTCGTCGCGCACACCGGGCTCGCCGTGGATGCCCAGGCCCACGCCCATCTGCCCATCGGGCACGTGGAACAGGGCCTCGGGGGCGCCGGGCAGGGTGGGGCCGTCGAAGGCGAGGCCGAAGGAACGGGTGGAGTCATTGGCCTTGAGGGCGATGCGCTCGGCCTCGTCGATGTCGGCGCCGGCCTCGATCGCGGCGCCGGCGATCTTGAACACGGGCAGGTCACCGGCGATCCCGCGCCGGTCGCGGTGGTTGGCGGGGGTGTTGGAGACGATGTCGTCGCTGACCTTGATGATCCGCACGTCGATGCCCTCGGCGCGCAGCTTCTCCGCCGCACCGCCGAAGTGCAGCACGTCGCCGGCGTAGTTGCCGAAGCCCAGGATCACGCCGCCGCCGTTCTCCGCGTTGCGGGCGACGGAGTAGACCTGGGAGGCGGAGGGGGAGGCGAAGATGTTGCCGCAGGGGGCGCCATGGCCCATGCCCGGGCCCACCCAGCCGGCGAAGGCGGGGTAGTGGCCTGAGCCGCCGCCGATCACCAGGGCGGGCTGTCCCGGGGGCGTCTGGGTCGCGCGCACCACCCCGCCGTGGACCGTGGCGACGTGATCGGGGTGGGACAGCGCCAGGCCGGCGACCGCCTCGGTCGCGAAATCGGCCGGGTCGTTGAAGAGGTACGTCATCGTGGTTTCCTCCGAAGGCTGCCGAGCGGGGGACCGACGGCGAAGGGTCGTGGGCGGGCCGGGGGCGGACGTCCACCCACAGCCAGGATCAATCCTATAGGAATGTGGTCGTGGCGGGCAGGGCGGGAGTCCCGGCCCTGCCCGCCACGAGAGTTGCTGATCGGTTCCGCGATCTGCTGCCGCGGAGCGGGCCAGGGCTGCGGTGTCAGATGATCAGCCAGACCAGTCCGAGGATCGCCATGGCCACGAAGCCCAGGACGGTGGTCATCACGCTCCACGTCTTCAGCCCGTCGGCCACCGACAGGCCCAGGAACTTGGTGGCGATCCAGAAGCCGGAGTCGTTGATGTGCGACAGCGACACCGAGCCCAGGCCGATGGCCAGGATGATCAGCACGATCTCCAGGGAGGAGAAGTCCCCGGCCTGCACCGTTCCCTGCACGATGCCCGCGGCGGACAGCGTGGCCACGGTTCCGGAGCCCTGCGCGACCTTGAAGGCGAGGGCGACCAGGAAGGCCAGCAGGAGGATCGGGACGCCTGCATCCAGCAGCAGCCCGGAGACGGCGTCGCCGACCCCGGTCTCGGTCAGCACCTTGGCGAACACGCCGCCCGCGCCGGTGACCAGGATGACTATCGCAGCCGGGCCGATCGCGGCGTCCATCACCTCCCCGATCTGCTGCGTGCCCCAGCCGTACATGACCCCCATCAGGTACATCGAGGCCAGGGTGGCTACCAGCAGGGCGAACGCCGGAGCACCGATGAAGGAGATGACGTTGGCGGCCATCGAGCCCTCGGGCAGGAGGATCGCCCCGACGGTGCCGACCGCGATCATCAGGATCGGCAGCAGGATCAACGTGACCACCAGGGCTGCCGGCGGTCGACGTCCGGGCCGCTCGGCGCGCCCAGGAGCGGCGTCGACCTCGACCGCCGCCCCGGAGGGGCCGGAGGCGCTGCCGGCCGTGTCGGACGCATCGCCCGTGACTCGGGAGGCAGCCCCCGCCGTCTCGGAGGCGGCGGCACCGGAGCCCGAGGCGAGGGAGGCGGCGCCGGCCAGGGCGTACTTCTTCTCGACCTCAGGGGCCAGGGTGAAGACGCCCGAGGTCAGGCGCTTGCCCAGGAAATGCACCAGGATGCCCATCGGGATCGCCAGCAGGATGCCGGCGATGGTGACCAGGCCCATCAGGTCCTCGTCCAGCAGGGTGGTGGAGCCGACGATGCCGGGATGGGGAGGCACGGTGTTGTGGATGAACACCATGAACACGGCCACCGGCATGCCGACGGCGACCGGGCCGCGATGACCGGCGGCCTTGGCGAAGGCGAAGATGATCGGGACCAGGATGATGAAGGCGACGTCGAAGAAGATCGGGATCGCGATCAGACCGGAGGCGAGCAGCAGGGCCTGCTGGAGGCGCCGCTCACCGAGCGCGTCCGCGGCGGCGTGGGCGACCGCCTCGGCGCCACCGGTGCGTTCGATGATGCCGCCGAGCATGGCGCCGAGCCCGACCAGCAGGGCGACGCTGCCCAGGGTCCCACCCATGCCCTCGATCATCAGGGGCACGACGTCCTGGACGGCGATGCCGCCGGCCAGGGCCGTCAGGACGGCGACGAACAGCAGCGCGACGAAGGCCGGCCATTTCAACTTGATGACGGTGAACAGCAGGATCGCGATCGCCACCACAGCGATCCCGACCAGGATGAGGGGGTCCATCCGGCTACCTTTCGAGGGGGCGCGGGGCGGCCGCCATCGGCCGCCCCGGCACGGTGTTCAGTGTGGTCAGCGCTCGATCTTGTCGAGATTGAGCATCTGTGCCAGGACCTTGTCGAGCTCCTCGTCGTCCCAGACCTTCGTCCAGTCGGGCTGGATGATGTTCTCGCGGCCGTAGTCCATCGCCCGCAGGCAGGCCTCGGAGAACGGGTTCGACTCGCGCAGCGCATTGGTCAGCGAGATGAAGATGTGCCCGTAGAACAGGGCCTTGACGGCCTTCTCAGGGATGCCCACCTCGTGGATGGCGTGGTCCATCGAGTCCTTGAGGAACTGGCCGATCATGCAGCCGGTGGTCTCGACCAGGGTCGGCTCCAGCTGGGCGAGCTGCTTGACGGTCACCCAGTGCACATCGATCACCGGGGCGTAGATTGCGCGGATGACCTGCGCGGTCATGTCCTTGATCTGCTCGTCGTCACCCTCATAGGCGGCCACGACCTCCTGCGGTGCGGCGATGCCGCCGAAGGTGTCGGCCCACTCCTCCTTGCTGGTGCGCTCGAGGAAGACCGACGGGTGGGCCGGGTGGGCGCAGGCCTGGTGGACACCCTCGCGCTGGGTGAGCAGGCCGGCGTAGGCGGCGGCCGGGTCCAGGGTCAGCAGCACCGAGCGGTCCTTCATCAGCGGCACGACCTGCTCGGAGATCTTGCCGAGGACGACGTCGGGCACGGCGAGGATGACCACGTCGGCCGCCTTCGCGGCGTCCTCCAGGGCGGTGACCTCGCGGCCCAGCTCGGCCAGGCGCTGCTGGCCGGCCTCGGAGGCCTCCACGTAGTAGATGGGGGCGTCGGTGAGGTTGAGGTTGTTGGACACGCGAGTGCCCATCTTCCCGGCGGCGCCGACCACGGCGACGCTGATCGAGGGGTCGAGCTCGACGGTCTTGCCGTACAGGGGGTTGAGCTGCTTGTTGCTGGTCATCGGTGACTCCTTCGTGACGGTGCGACGGGGCGTCGCGGGGCGGTGCGGCCGAGGCCGCGGTCGGATGCGAACCGGGGGTCGCGGGGCGGCGGTCGAGGGACCGCTGGATGGTGGATCGGCGGGCCGATGGGTGGTCGGGCGGATGCGCGGTCGGGCCGAGGGATCGGCGGGCGGACAGGTGGTTGGGCCGAGGGATCGGTGGCCCGAGGAGGTTGGGCCGCCGGGTGGCGGCCGGTGCGCGAGATGTCAGCCAGGGGTCGACGGCAGGTGCTCGGTGCGCCAGGACCGCAGGGCGGCCAGGGTGCGATCGGTCCACGCTCGTTCGGTCGTGACGGTGGTCTCGAGGTCTCCCTGCCAGGGCAGCCAGTGCTCCACGATGGCGCTGGGGCAGATGCGGTCGTGCCGGGCGGTGGTGCTGGTCGGGGCGGAGCGCCTGCCGGTGCCGGGCGTTCCGGCGCCGTAGACCGCGCTGAGCTCGTGGTCGAGGTCGAGCAGGCCCTGGCCGAGCGGGGCGCCGGAGTAGGTGAAGCCGACCCAGCCCTCCTGGCGGGCGAAGGCGAAGTCCTTCACGTGCAGGTTGACGGTGTGGCTCGCGCAGGACTCGACGACCTGCTTCGGGTGCTCGAGGGCCGAGACGCAGTTGGCCGGGTCCAGGCAGACGCCGACGAAGGGTGAGTCGAGAGCGGTGATCACCTCGAGCAGCACTGGCGTGGGCACCTGCTCGTAGGTCTCCAGGGCGAGGGTGATGCCCGTGCTCTCCAGGCGGGGGAGGGTCCGGCGCAGCTCGCTCAGGGCAGCCGGGGCGCCGGTGGCGATCTCCTGGCTCTGGATCATCGAGCGCAGCGTGCGGGCGCCGAGCGCCTCGGCGATGTCGAGGTAGCGGTCCAGGTGCTCGCGACCGATGGTGCGAGTGCCGAGCTCGAGCTCGAGGCCGAGGATCTCGGCGCGCTCGCGCAGCTCCTGCAGCTGGGCCGGGTCGAGCCCCTCGATCCGCGGGTCGTCACAGATCTGGAAGACCTCGCACCCCAGCTGGGAAGCGCGATCGATCATCCCGGAGATGCCCAGGGACTCGGGATTGCGCTCGGGCAGCTCCCAGAACAGGGAATAGGTTCCGATGCCGATCTTCATGCGCTTTTCACTCCGTCGTGTGCATCGCGGTGGTCTGGTCAGATGCGGGCCGAGGCTGGGCTGCGTCCTCGCGGCGGCGGGGTTCGTCCCGTGCTGCCGGGTGCGGGGGTGGCCCGTGGGGTCCGGGGCGTGCCCGATCGGGTCCGTGGTCGGTCCGTCTGATGCACCATAGGCACGAAACCCAGAACTGGTCAACCGGTTGGCCGCTTGGGCGGCGGACGACGGCCGGACGGCCGGTACTGTGTGGAGCTGTGAACACTGCAACCACACCCGAGTCGCAGCCGTCGGAAAGTCGTGGGGGCGCGGTCTTCCCGCTCGGCTCCGATCACGTCGAGCCCGGCACGCCCGGCGGCCCCGTCAGCATCAGTCGTTCACCCAGCAGTGCCGTGACCTTCCGCCTCCTGGATCTGCTGCTGGGCGAGAGCATGCGCCCCGGTGACCGACTCCCGGGGGAGCGGGCCCTGGCCGAGAGCCTGGGGGTGGGACGCAGTGCAGTACGGGAGGCGATCTCGGCGCTCGAGGTGCTCGGCATCGTCGAGACCCGGGCGGGGTCCGGCACGTATCTGCGCTCGGGCACCTCCGAGCTGCTGCCCAGCACGCTGTCGTGGTCGCTGCTGCTGGATCAGGACCGCACCTCCGAGCTGACCGTCGTGCGCTCCGCCCTCGAGCGCAGCGCCGCGGAGCTGGCCGCCGCCCAGCGCACGGACGAGCAGGCCGACCATCTGCTCGAGCTGGTCCAGCGCCAGCGCGAGGCGATCGATGATCCGGAGCGTTACGTCGAGGCCGATATCGCCTTCCACCGCGAACTGGCCCTGATGGGTGGCAACAAGCTGCTCTCGGAGATCCTGTCCACCACCCGCACTCTGCTGCGGGTGTGGTTCGAGAACGCGGTGGACCGCCGCGCCGACATCGAGGACGCGATCCGTGAGCATGAGGAGATCGCCCGTGCTGTCGCCGACCGCGACGTGGAAGCCGTCTCAGCGGCGACGATCCGGCACATGGACACCGCGACCGCGCGCATCCTGCGCAGCTCGGACGACGAGGGCGATCCCGCCTGACGCGAGGCGGAGGCCCGACGGGAGGGCTGCCGGCTACCGGTGCCGGCAGGGCGGCAGAGCGCTGAATCCTGGCTCGGGGCTCGGGGCTCGGGGCTCGGGGCTCAGGGCTCAGGGCTCGGGGACCGATGGCTCGATGAGTCGATGCGAGAACCGGGCCCGCGGCGGAAGCCGCGCGGGGGCGTCGGCCCGGCCGGACCGCACTGAGACCGGAGCGCCTCGGCCGAGGTCGGCCAGCGGATCCGAACCCAGAGCGCGACTTCTACTTCCCCTTCACCGCATCGATCCTATAGGATCAGCGTGACGTGACCTCGACTTCGAAGGGACAACGATGTTCACCGCAGAGAACTGGCCGATCGGCGCCAACATGCTCTCGTTCGGCAACACCACTCCGGACGGCACCCCCACCCTGGAGGCGCCCTCCACCGTCTGGGCCTCCCAGCTGCGCCAGGTCAAGGAGCTCGGCGTCGACCAGATCGACCCCACCGACGCCTGGCTGCCGCTGGCCAAGCTGAGCGACGAGCGCCTCGAGGAATTCCGCAGCGTCCTCGACGGCGAGGGCATGTCCCTGGCGTCCATCTCCATGACCCGCAACTCCGTCGTGGACGTCGACAACGGCGAGCAGAACCTGCGCGATGCCCACCGCTTCATCGAGATCGCCCCCAGCTTCGGCGTCAGCGTGGTCAACACCGGCTTCATGCAGGCCACCACCGAGGCCCAGAACCGGGCCATCTGGTTCTGGCTCGCCGACGGCCACGTCGACGACCCCGCGCTGCGCGACCTCGCCATCGAGCGGATCCGCGAGCTCGGCGATGCCGCCCAGAAGCAGGGCATCGAGGTCAGCCTGGAGATGTACGAGGACACCTACGTCGGCACCGCCGACGAGGCCGTCGCCTTCCACGCCGACGTCGACCACCCGGCCGTCGGCCTGAACCCGGACATCGGCAACCTGGTGCGCCTGCACCGCGAGATCGAGCCCTGGGAGGACATGTTCGAGAAGGTCCTGCCGCACTCGAACTTCTGGCACATCAAGAACTACACCCGCGACTTCGATCCGGCCACCGGGGCGTACTCCTCGGACCCCATGCCCCTGAAGTACGGCTACATCAACTACCGCAAGGTGATCCGCCGCGCCATCGACCTGGGCTACTCCGGTCCGTTCTGCTGCGAGCACTACGGCTCGGATTCGCTCGGCGTCATCGCCGAGAACGTCCAGTACATCCGCCAGGTGCTGGCCTCGGCCTTGGCTGAGAAGAACGCCTGATCGCCCTGACGACCATGCCCTGATCCCACGGAGAACGAAGGAGTTCTGATGGATCCCATCCTGCTGCTGGCCCTCGTGGTCGGTATCGCGCTGATCGTCGTGATCGTGCTGAGGACACGACTCGATGCCTTCGCCGGCCTGCTGATCGCATCGGTGGTGGTCGGCCTGATCGCCGGACAATCCCTGCCTGGCATCGTCGAATCGATCAAGACCGGCTTCGGCGACACGCTGGCCTCGATCGGCATCGTGATCGGTCTGGGCGTAGCCATCGGGAAGATCCTCGAAGTCTCCGGTGCCGCCCAGGCCATCGCGGTGGCGTTCCTGCGTCTGTTCGGGAAGAACCGTGAACCCTGGGCGATGACCAGCATCGGGGCCCTGATCTCGATCCCGGTCTTCTGCGACTCGGGCTACGTGATCATGAACCCGCTGGCACGGGCCATCGCCAGGGTCAAGAAGTACGGCTACGCCACCCTCGGCATCGCACTGGCCGGCGGCATGGTGATCACCCACCACTTCGTCCCGCCCACCCCCGGCCCCCTCGGTGTGGCCGGCATCCTCGGGGTCAGCGTGGGATCGGTGATCATCACCGGCCTGATCTTCACGGTGTTCATGATCCCGGTGGTCACCCTGTACGCGAAGTGGATCGGTCCCAGGGTCGAACCGCTGATCAATGACGAGGTCCAGCAGGCCGTCTACGGCGACGTGCGCACGGACCGGGTGGCGGTCGCCGCCGGGTCGGGCGGCGGCACCGGATCAGGCAGCGTCAGCGCCGGATCGGACGACGCCGACGCGGCCGCCGGCCTGGACGCGGTCTCCAGCGGAAGTTCCGAGCTGGGAGAAGCGCCCAGGGGCGCCAAGCCGCACCGGATCGGAGCCCTCGTCGGTCTGCTCCCCCTGGTCGTGCCGATCCTGCTGATCGTGCTCAACACCGTCATCACCGCGATCGACATGGACGCCCAGGGCACTGCGCTCCCCGCCGACTACGAGCCCTCGGCCTGGGCCGGTTTCTTCGTCTTCATCGGCGACCCCGTGATCGCGCTGCTCATCGGCCTGGTCATGGCGGTCTACCTGCTGCTGCCGCGCTGGACCCCGCGCAAGAAGAGTCACAAGTGGCTCGGTGACGCCGCGGCCGATGCCGGGCTGATCCTGCTGATCACCGGAGCCGGCGGAGGCCTGGGCCAGGTGCTGCGCGACACCGGGATCGGGGATTCCCTCGCCGAGGCGATCGGCGGGCTGCCCCTGCCCACCTTCCTGCTGCCCTTCCTGATCGCCTCGATCGTGCGCATCGCCCAGGGCTCCGGGACCGTCTCGATGATCACCGCGGCCTCGGTCACCGCTCCCGTGATGGCCACCATCGGACTGGCCCCCCTGGTCGCCGTGATGGCCTGCGTGGCCGGCGCCATGGTGTGCAGCTACTTCAACGACTCCTACTTCTGGGTCGTCACCCGCTTCATGGGGCTCGACGGCACAGCCGCCCTGAAGGCGCACAGCGGCATGACCACCGTCATGTGGGCAGCCTCGATCCCCCTGCTGTTCGTCCTCGACCTCATCATCAGCTGACACCTCCCGTGCCGCTGCCGTCCCTGCACATCTCACGAATGGAGAACCACTCATGACCCTTGAGACCACCACTATCCAGCCCTTCCCCGCCCAGCGCACCGCCCTGGTGACCGGGGCCGGCGCACCGCGCGGCATCGGCCGGCGCGTCGTGCGCAAGCTCGTCTCCGAAGGCTGGAACGTCGCCGCGGCCGACATCGACGGTGCGGCCGTCGAGGAGTTCGCCGCCGAGCTGAACGCCGAGCTCCCCGCCGAGTCCGGGCTGAAGGTGATCGGCGTCGGCGTCGACATCAGCGACCAGGACTCCGTGGACGCTGCCTTCGAGCGCGTGGACGCCGAGATGCCGCAGCTGGTGGCACTGGTCAACCTCGCCGGCATCCCCAGCCCCCACTCGATCTTCGAGATCACCTCGGAGATCTGGGATCGCGTCATGGACGTCAACGGCAAGGGCACCCTGCTGATGATCCAGGCCGCGGCCAAGCGCATGATCGACGGCGGGGTGGGCGGACGCATCGTCAACACCGCCTCGATCACGGCGCTGGACGGCGGCGGCACCTTCTCCAAGACCGGCTATGCCGCCGCCAAGGCCGCCGTGCAGGGCCTGACCCGCGGCGCCGCCCGCGAGCTCGGCACCTATGGCATCACCGCCAACGTGATCCTGCCCGGCCCGATCGACACCGACATCATGGGCGGCACCCTGACCGATGAGCGCAAGGCCGGGATGTCGGCGAACATCCCGCTGCAGCGCGTGGGTCAGCCCGAGGAGGTCGCCGGCCTGATCAGCTTCCTGATCAGCGAGGACTCCTCCTTCGTCAACGGCACCTCGATCAACGTCGACGGCGGCAAGCACATGCACTGATCCGGCCCGGGTCCCGGGGCGCCCGCGCGCCCCGGGATCACAGCTGTCCGCACCGGGCACCTCCGACCGCCCGCGCCCACCGGCGAAGCCCGTGCCCACCGGCTCGGACCGCCCAGGCAACCCAGCACCCCCGTCGGGCACCGCTGCCCGGCCCCGACCCAAGGAGCAGACATGGCCGAGAACCCACTGTCCAGCGCCGTCGAATTCGCAAAGATGCTCACCGCAGGCGGATTCCGGCTCGACCCGTTGGACTCCGCCCCCTCCATCGAGGACGTCCGCCGCCTCGCCAAGCGGCGGCTGCCCACCATGGCCTTCGACATCATCGACGGCGCCTCCAATCATGAGCTCACTCGCGAGGAGAACGTCTCGGACCTGCGGGAGGTGCGGTTCCGGCCGCGCTGGCTGACCGACATCTCGAACGTCGACGTCTCCACCACGATCGACGGCCAGACCCTGGAACGCCCGTACGTGATGGGGCCGCTGGGCCTGCAGCGCATGATCGGCGGCGAGGGCGAGCTGGGCGCTGTCCGTGCCGCCGGCAAGGCCAACATCCCCTTCACCATCTCCACCGCCTCCAACTGGGCGATGGAGGAGCTGGCCGACCAGGCCACCGGGCCGCTGTGGTACCAGCTGTACATGTACAAGAGCGAACGGATCGTCGCGAACCTCATCAAGCGCGCCAAGGCCATCGGCTCCGAGGCGCTGGTGGTGACCGTCGACGTCCCGCTGAACGGCAAGCGCTACCGCGACCACCGCAACGGCATGTCGATCCCGCCCCGCATCACCCCGCAGAACGCGCTCGAGGCGATCCGGCACCTGAACTGGACGCGGGCGATCATGCGGCCCCCGGCGATCGGGTTCCGCAATCTCAAGGACGAGGTCCAGGGCAACAACGCCGTCTCCCACCAGGAGTTCGTCGCGAAGTACCTCGCGAACCTCACCCTGACCTGGGAGAGCATCGAGGACGTCCGCCGCCAGTGGGACGGTCCCCTCTACATCAAGGGCATCCTGACCCCCGAGGACGCCCAGCGCGCGCACAAGGCCGGGGCCGACGGCATCTACGTCTCCAACCACGGTGGCCGCCAGCTCGACTCCTCGCCCAGCTCCATCCGCGCGCTGCCGATGATCGCCGATGCGGTCGGGGACCGGATGACCGTCATCTTCGACTCCGGCGTGCGCACCGGCGACGACATCGTCAAGGCGCTGGCCGTCGGCGCGGACCTGGTCTCCATCGGGCGCGCCTGGGGCTATGGCAACGCCGCCGCGGGGGAGAAGGGCGTGCTGCGCGTGCTCGACATCCTCGACGGTGAACTCTCCCTGGCCATGGGCCAGCTCGGCGCCACGCGCATCAACGCCCTGGACCGCAGCTTCGTGGAGTACCCCGAGGCCTGGCACGGCCAGGGCATCCACCGCGAACCCGAACCCACCGCCGTCACCGAGGAGGTCACCCCATGAACCAGCCCAGCGCAGCGTCCACCTCCGCCCAGGGGGCCGCCCCACGCCCCTGGAAGGTCGCCGTCACCGGCGACTACGCCGACGCCGACGGCTCGACCATCTACGGCGACATCGGCCTGGACCAGTTCGCCGAGCACGGCCTCGAGTGGTCGATCGTCTCCGAGGCAGGCTCACCGCTGCGCGGCGAGGAGCTCGAGGGCTACGACGCCCTCGTGCTGCTGGGATCCCTCGCGCTCGGCGAGGAGCAGCTGCAGGGCGTGACCACCCTGAAGCACGTGGCCCGCTTCGGTGCCGGCTACGACCAGGTCGACCTCGCCGCCTGCGACGCCCGGGGCATCACCGTCACCAACGCCCCCACCGGGCTGCGAGTACCGATGGCCCACACCGCACTGACCTTCCTGTTCGCCCTGGCCCACAACCTGCTGCCCAAGGACCATCTGGTCCGCACGGCACAGTGGGACCGCAAGGCCCTCTACCGCGGGCCCGGCCTGGCCACCGCGACCGTCGGCGTGATCGGACTGGGCGGCATCGGACAGGAGACCGTGCGCCAGCTGCGCGCCCTGAACCTCGAGGTCGTCGCCTGGAACCGCTCCCCGCGGCCCGACTTCTGCGCCGAGGTGGGCATCACCCAGCTCGAGCTGGACGAGGTGCTCGAGCGCAGCGACTACGTGATCCTGACCGTCTCGGCCACCCCCGAGACCCGCCATCTGATCGGCGCCCGCGAACTGGGCCTGATGAAGGACTCGGCCGCGCTGATCAACATCGCCCGCGGCAGCGTCGTCGACGAGCAGGCCCTGATCACAGCGCTGCAGGAGGGCACCATCGCCGGAGCCGGCCTGGACGTGTTCGAGGTCGAGCCGCTGCCCGGCGACAGCCCCCTGATCGGGCTGGAGAACGTGGTGCTCGCCCCGCACTCGCTGTGCTGGACCCAGGACTTCACCGACAGCACCGCCGCCGAGATGCGCGGCGAGGTCATCGCCATGGCCACCGGACAGCAGCCGCGCAACGTCGTGAACTCCCCGCAGGCCGGCCCCGGGGGTGCGAAGTGACCCACGAGCATCCACACGACGTGGGCGGCGAGCATTCCGCGGCCGGTCAGCATTCCAGGGCTGAGGAGCGTGCCGTGGCCGGTGAGCGTTCCGTCGTCGACGAGGCCCGCATCACTGAGCTGACCACCGTGGTCACCGGTGTTGCGTCCACGCGTGGCATCGGCCGCGGGGTGGCGAGGGTCCTGGCGGGCGAGGGTCGTCCCCTGGCCCTGCTGGACCGTGACACGGACGGCCTCGAGGAGGCTGCCGAGCAGGCCCGGGCAGCCGGGGCGAGCCTCGTGGTGACCGCGCAGGCTGATATCGCCGATCCGGCCAGCGTCGACACCGCGATCACTGACGTGGAGTCGGCGGCCCCGCCGGTCGCGGCCCTGGTCAACTGCGCCGGCATCGCCGACCCCACCCCGTTCCTGGAGATGACCAGCGCCTCCTTCCAACGCACCCTGACCATCAACACCACCGGGTTGTTCCACCTCGCCCAGCGGGTGCTGCCCGGGATGCTCGAGCAGGGCCTGGGGCGGATCGTCGCGGTCGGCTCGACCGCCGCGCAGGACGGCGGCGGGAACTTCTCCACCTCCGCCTACGCGGCCTCCAAGGCCGGAGTGGAGGGCCTGCTGCGGGGCCTGGCGAAGGAGACGGCAGGCACTGGCGTGACCACAGCCGCGATCGCCCCGGCCAACATCGATACCGACATCATGGGCGGCCCGCTGGTGGGGGAGCGGCGCGAGCAGTTCGTCGCCCGCACCCCGGTGGGCCGCCTGGGCACCGTCGAGGAGCTCGCGGCGCTGGTGTCCTGGCTGGTGGGCCCCTACGGCGGCTTCACCACCGGAGCCACCTACAACCTCAACGGCGGCATGCGCGTGGGCTGAGTGCGCTCCGCGCGTACTCGACCGTTGCGTTATCGGGGTTCTGAGCGCCCAGGACCCCGATAACGCAACGGTCGAGCCGTTTCTGGGTGGGCGACGTGGATGGGCGTCGTGAGTGGGCGACGTGGGTGGGTCGTCCTGGGGGATGCGACGGGGGTGAGACCACGTGGGTGGGGTGCCCTCAGGTGTGCTGCGCGGCGGGCAGGTCCTGGGGACGCCGCCGGGTGGTGATCCACAGGCCGACCCCCGCAGCGATCATCAGCAGACCCTGGGACGCCAGCGCCACCCGGTAGTCGGCCAGCGCCGCGGCACCGTCGCCGGTGCGAAGGTCCAGCACGATGCCGATCAGCAGCACCGCCACCAGCGAGGCGGAGTACCCGCCGATGTTGACCATGCCGGTGGCGGTGCCGATCGCTCGCCGCGGCACCCCGGTGCGCGCCAGGTCGAATCCCACCGAACAGGTCGCCGAGCCGATCGCCATCGCCGTGATCAGCGGCAGCAGCTGCCAGGCGGTCATCGGCCCAGGGACCAGCAGCGTCACCGCCCAGGTCACCGTCAGCACGCTGCCCGCGATCCAGCCCAGCAGGGGCCGCCGGCGCGGGAAGCGCCCGGTGACCACACCGATCAGCGGGCCCAGGGCCACCATGATCACGACATTGATGGTCAGCAGCGTGCCCACCTCCGCGGAGCCGATGCCCAGGCTCGTCATGTACGGCACTCCCCACATGAACAGGAACGCGTTCACACTCACCAGGCACATCCAGTGCACGAAGAAGCCCGACCAGGCGGCGCGGGAGGTGAACACATCCTTCAGGACCTGACCGGGGCGGGTCACCGGCGTCGGGGCGGCGCCGGGCTCCCCGGGAGGCTCGTCCTGCACGATCGCGATCACCAGCAGCACGCTGAACACCAGCAGGAACGCCAGCGAGCCCCAGGCGGCGGTCCAGCCGGCGTTGACCAGCAGCGCCAGGAACGGCACCGCCGCGACGGCCTGCCCGAACTGACCGATCATGGTGGCCAGCTGCGTGAACACCGGAACCTGCGTGGTGGGGAACCAGGTGGCGATCAGACGCACCACGCTGATCAGCGTGGCAGCGTCCCCCACCCCGGTCAGGAGCCTGGCCACCAGAGCGGTCGGCACGTCGGTTGCGAACGCCAACAGCACCTGCCCGATCGCCATGGTCACGGCGCCCAGGACCAGCATCCGGCGCGGCCCGAGACGGTCCAGCAGCAGTCCGGCGGGGATCTGCGCGGCGGCGTAGGTGCCCAGCTGCACCACCCCGAACAGGCTCAGCACCGCTCCGTCGACACCGAAGCGCTCGGAGGCCTCGACGCTGGCCACGCCGAAAGAGGCGCGTCCGGAGACCGCACAGAGGTAGGCGAAGACGCCGACCGCCCACACCAGGTGGGCGCGGGTCACGCGGGAGCCGGAGCCGAGAGAGGCCATGGAGAGGTCATCACCGTTTCGTGAAGAAGAAGCGAGGCAGAAGGAAGCGAGGGACAAGGCGCGACGGGGCCGTGGCGCGGCGTCGGAGCTCTGGCCGACGTGCGGGCGGTGCCCAGCGGTCGGTCCCGCGGCTGGTGCCCAGCGGCCCGGCCCCGCGGGCGGGGGCCGAGCCGCTGGCCAAGCCGTGGACCGGGAGGCTCAGCATCGAGTATGTCCGATGCCGGCCCTCAAGAGTCTTCGGGTTCACGGCGGCGACGTCCTCGCGCTGTGGCCTCTGGACCCCTCCGGCCCTCCGGTGCGCCCTGGGCGGGCCGGACGCCCGCTGCGTGCGTGCCGTCGGGTGCCATGGAGGGGGCGGTGACGGTCTCGCGGCCGGCTGCCGGGGCGGATGCCTCCGCGGCCTCGGCCCCCGCTTCCAGGTGGGAGGGCGAGCTCGCGCCGGGCACCGACGCAGCGTCGGTGCCCTCGAGTTCCTCGGGATTGCTGAGGGCACCGTTGCGCTTGAGGAACCAGGCCGCGATCAAGGGGGCGGTGACGGCGGAGATCAGCACCGCTGTGGCGACCTGCACCGTGGCCACGTCCACGTACTGCTCGAAGCGGGGGTCGGCGGAGGCGATGATCGCCGGTGTGACGATCGAATTGCCGGCCGTGGTGCCCGCGGCGAAGCCGATGCCCGAGCGTGGACCGCGGCGCAGCAGGAACCGGTAGGCCAGATACGTGGTGCCGCCGGTGATAGGAGTGACCAGCAGACCCAGCACGATGCCGGTCAGCCCGCCGGTCAGGACCGCGCTGATGTCGATCCCGGTGCCCAGGCCGAAGGCGAAGAAGGGGATCACGATATTGGGCACCGGGCGCATGACCTCGGTCCACTTGTGGTCGATGTTGCCCACGATGATGCCCAGGATCAGCGGGATGATCGCTGCGGCGAAGGCGTCCAGGGGGATCGAGCCCAGTCCGGCCGCGCCGATGAACAGCATGGTGAAGAAGGGGCCGTCATTGACGGCCGAGGCGACGTAGGCCCCGCGGTCGGTCTTGGTGCCGTACTTGCCGGTGAAGGCCAGCCAGATGCCGCCGTTGGAGTTGTCGAAGGTGGCCAGCATCGCCACGATCGAGATGCCCAGCAGGCCATCGAGGCCCACCACCCATCCGAGCGCGATGATCAGCAGTCCGGGCACGAGAGTCTTCCCGAGCAGGATCGCGCCGGTCGTGCCGGCCACCGGCCCGATCGAGCGTGGCGTGATCTGCATGCCGGTGGCGAAGATGACCAGCGCCATCAGCGGCATCGGGGTGGCGAACAGGGCAGTGGTGAAACTGCCCATCTCCAGGAACGCCGGGGCGGTGGTGCCGACGATGGCGCCCAGGATCAGGGGGATCACCATGGTCCCGCCGGGGATCTTGTCCATGGTGCCGTACAGCGGGGAGCGCAGCTTCTCCTGCGCCTCTCGAGGAGATGTCTCAGTCATGAAAGGTTCCTTGTCGCTCCATCACGATCAGGGACCACCACATCGCGGGGCTGCCCGCACGGGGCGGAGTGGAGCCGGTCGGATCCAGTGGCGGCGGGAAGCCTCGCTTCCACCATCGCCTATAGGATCTACGGTTCTCCCGCGGGCGTCAAGGTGGTCAGGAGCATCGAGAGGGATGGGGGCGGGTGCCCATGACCGTCTCAGGAGCTCGATGGCGACTCGGCCGTGTGCGCTCGATGCGGGCGCACGCCGGCCGGGGGAGATGTGGACACGATGGCGTCGAAGACCACGTCCACGCTCGGCGAGGCGATCGTGCGCCGGTCCCGGGTCACCGCCACCCGGCGGCCCTCGGCAAGGGTCCCCACCGGGACCACTGCCATCCCGTCGGTGTCGCTGATCCGGGCGGCCAGCGAGTTCAGCACGCCCACCCCGAGGCCGGCCCGGGCCAGGTTCACCACCGTCTGCGGCTGCTCCGTCTGCCAGGCCACCGGGATCTCCAGGCCCCAGGCGCGCAGGGCGCTGCCGGTGTCGGGGTCCACCTCGGCGCCGGGGCGGGCCACCGCGATCAGCGGGTGACGGGCGACTGCCGCCGGGTCCAGCCCGCCCCCGGCCGGTCCGCCCCGTAGGCTCGGCGCGGCACCGGAGGGCGCAGGGTCGGTGGGGTCGGTGGGGTCTGAGGCGTCGCCGGGGCCCGGGTGAGCGTGCGCGTCCCAGGCCCGCGCCAGCTCATGGTCGGCAGGGACCACCACCACGTAGCGCTCGGTCCACAGCGCCACGCTCTGCAGATCCTCCGAGGGCGGATCGGCCGCCAGTGAGTGGATCGCGATGTTGAACCGGCCCGAGACGATCCCGGAGACCAGGTCCGGGGTGGTGTGCTCGGTCAGCTCCACCCGCACCTGGGGATGGCGGGCATGGACGGAGGCGATCACACCGGGCAGGAAACCCGCGCTCACGCTGGGGTGGCAGCCGATCACCACCCGCCCGCGCAGCGTGCCGGTGTGCTGATCGACGGCCTCCACGCCCCGCTCGAGGGCCTCCAGCACCGCGCGGGCGTGGGGCAGGAAGGTGGTGCCCAGCTCGGTCGGTCCGATGGGCCGGTGGGTGCGGTCGATGAGAAGGCCGCCCAGGGCCCGCTCGAGCGCTGCGACGTGGGTGCTGACCCGGGACTGGGACCGATGCAGGGCGCGGGCGGCTTCCGAGAAGCTTCCGTGGTCGACGACGGCCACGAAGGTCGCCAGCCAGTCTGTCTGCTCTACGCGCGGCACGCGATGCCTCCTGATCGTGGATGGATCGGATGATCTGATGCGGTCGGGGCGCCGTCAGCGGGTCACGATCCGGTGTCGACGCGGAACGCGGGGCCGCCGTTTCTGCAGGTGGGCGCCTTGCTGTGACCCACATTACCAATCCTGGATATAGGATTTTCGGATCGCGGATCGTTTCGGGGGTGTGCGCGGCGTCCCACGGAGGTAGCTTCGAAAACATCGACGCGGTGAGCGCTCCCCGGCCCCGTCTCTGGTGCACGCCGACGTGCACCCCCTGGCTCCCCAGCGTCGACGCACCCGGTAGAACCCCCTCCGCAGCCTCCGAACTGCACGACGAAGTGGAGTGATCCCATCATGCGAACCCCCCGTACCCGCCGTCTCATGTCCGGCATCGCCGGCGCCGCCGCCGTGGCCCTGGTGGCTGTCGGCTGCTCCGGTGGCTCCAGTGAGGCAGGAGCCGATGACGACGCCATCCAGGCCTGCAACGACATCAACCCCGACTATCCCTCGGGCCCGATGGAGATGATCGTGCCCTGGGCCGCCGGCGGTGGCACCGACGGCGTCGCCCGTCTGATCGGCGACCAGCTGTCCAACCAGATCGGCACCAACGTCAACGTGGTCAACCGCACCGGCGGCTCCGGTGTGGTCGGGCACCAGGCGATGGTCGACGCCGACCCCGACGGCCAGACCATCGGCCTGGTCACCGTGGAGATCGGGATGATGCACCACCAGGGCCTGACCGACATCAGCGGTGAGGACCTGACCGCCATCTCGCAGATGAACGAGGACGGCGCGGGCATCACCGTGGCCTCCGATGCCGAGTGGGAGGACGCCGAGGATCTGCTCACCTACATCGAGGAGAACCCGGGCGAGGTCACCGCCTCCGGCACCGGCCAGGGCGGCATCTGGCATCTGGCGCTGCTGGGCATGCTGATCGACAACGACATCCCGCTGGACGCGGTCAACTTCGTGCCCTCCGACGGCGCCGCCCCGGCGCTGCAGGAGCTGGTGGCCGGCGGTATCGACATGACCACCAACGCGCTGGGCGAGTCCAAGACCATGCTCGACTCCGACCGCGCCAAGGCGCTGGGCGTGATGGGCACCGAACGCGATCCGGCCTTCCCGGACGTGGAGACCCTGGAGGAGCAGCTCGGCTCGGACTACTCCATGAGCGTGTGGCGCGGCATCGCCGGGCCCCTGGACATGGATCCGACCGTCGTCGAGGAGCTCGAGTGCCATCTCGGCCTGATCGCCGAGTCCGACGAGTTCAACGACTTCATGACCGACTCCGGTCTGGGCGTGAAGTACGCCGGGGCGGAGGACTTCCAGACCCTCATGCGCGAGGACGACGCGGCCAAGGGTGAGGTCATGGAGGAAGCGGGGCTCGCCAAGTGAGTGCCGCCGACTCCTCGCCGGCAGGGGTCTCGATCCGCGGCAACCTCGTGATCGGCATCGCGTCGATCGTGGCCGGAGCGGTGGTGATCCCCTACGGCGCGTCGATGCCCTACGTGCGTGAGGGCATCCCTGGGCCGGGTCTGTTCCCGATGATCATCGGCGGGATGCTGATCATCCTCGGGGCCCTGGTGATCCTGACGGCCCTGATGTCGGCCAGACGGGACCGGATCCACGGCCAGCAGCTCGCCGCCGCGGAGGCACAGGCCCCGCCCGGGGAGCCCGGCGCCCCGTCGGCCGAGACCGACGGGGCGGCTACAGGGACGGCGGCGGCCACGGACGGCGCAGACCCCCGCGGCGACGGCCCGGGCGCGGCCGTCCCGGCCTCCGCCGACGACATCACCGAGGAGGAAGTGGTCACGCACGCCGTGATGGACACCGACATCGGCTCCGACGGCGCCCGCCGCTGGGTCAACGGGGCCATCCTGATGGGCTCGATCGTGTTCTACGTCCTGTGCGCCCCGATCCTCGGGTTCCCGGTGACCATGACCGTCGTCGTCACCGCCATCGTGTGGTCGCTGCGCGCCAGATGGTGGGCGGCGGTGCTGACCGGAGTGCTGACCGCGCTCGGCCTGTGGGCGATGTTCGAGCAGGGCCTGATGGTCCAGCTTCCCGACGGGTTCATCAGGGGGTTCTGACGTGATCGAGAACTTCGAGGGCGCCTTCCAGCTGGTCGCCGATCCCACCACTGTCCTGGTGGTGGTCCTGGCCGCACTGTTCGGTCTGGTGATCGGGTCACTGCCCGGCATGACCGCGACCCTGGCGGCCGCGCTGCTGGTGCCGTTCACCTTCTTCCTGGACCCGGTCCCGGCGATCGCCGCGATCATCACCATGTCGGCGATGACCATCTTCGCCGGCGACATCCCCAGCGCCCTGCTGAGGATCCCCGGCACCCCCTCCTCGGCCGCCTACACCGAGGACGCCTACGCGCTGACCCGCAACGGCAAGGGCGCGGTCGGTCTCGGGGTGTCGCTGGTCGCCTCGGTCCTCGGCGGCCTGTTCGGCTCGGTGGTGCTGACCTTCGTCTCCCCGATCCTGGGTGAGTTCGCGCTGCGCTTCACCAGCTACGAGTACTTCTGGGTGGCGGTGCTGGGCCTGACCGCCGCAGTGATCGTCTCCAAGGGGGCCCAGCTCAAGGGCGGCATCGCCCTGATGACCGGCCTGCTGATCTCCACTGTCGGCCTGGACGTGACCCTGGGTCACCCGCGCTTCACCTTCGGCGAGGAGCAGCTCTACCGCGGGGTGGACTTCATCGCCGCCATGATCGGCCTGTTCGGTCTCTCGGAGGTGCTGCGCGCGGTCACCGCCAAGAGGGGCGAGTCGATGCCGATCCCCAAGGTCGAGGGCAGGGGCGCACTGCGCGACTCCCTGACGGCGATCTGGAGGAACAAGGGCCGGGTGGGATCCGGTTCCGTGATCGGCGGCGTGGTCGGAGCCCTGCCCGGCGCCGGCGCCGACATCGCAGCCTGGATCTCCTACGCCTTCACCCGCGCCACCTCCCGGGTGCGCAAGGGCAAGACCGCCGACGACTCCCGCGTCGAGGCGATCGCCGGCGCCTCCAGCGCCAACAATGCCGGCATCGCCTCGGCGTACGTGCCCACGCTCGCCTTCGGCATCCCCGGTGACACCATCACCGCGATCCTGATCGGCGTGCTGCTGGTCAAGGGCATCACCCCCGGGCCGGACCTGTTCCTCTACCAGACCGACACCCTGTATGCCATCTACATCATCTTCATCGTCGCGAACCTGCTCCTGCTGCCGCTGGGGTTCCTGTTGATCCGGGTCTCGGGATTCGTGCTGCGGATCCCCCGCTCGGTGCTGATGGGACTGATCGTGGCGATCTCGATCTGCGGCGCCTTCGCGATCAACAACGGCTACCTCGAGGTGGGCCTGATGGTCGTGTTCGGTGTGCTGGGCTTCCTGTTCGAGAAGGGAGGGATCCCGCTGGCGCCGGTGGTGCTGGGGATCGTGCTGGGACCGATCGTCGAGCGCAACTTCATGCAGTCGGTGATCAAGACCAACTGGGACCTGGCCCAGTTCTTCACCCGTCCCATCAGCGCTGTGCTGATCGTCCTGGTGATCCTCGCGATCGCCTCGTCGCCGCTGATGAGCTGGCTGGGCAAGCGCGCCGAGCGCACCGCAGCCCTCAAGGCCGCCCGCAACCGGGCCATCAACGCCGACGCTGGCGTCGCCTCCTGACCCGGCCCCGGCGGGCCGGCGACCGTATCCAGTGGCCGCCGGCCCGCCGTCGTCATGTCCTCCGGTCCGGCGGGCGATCTCACTCGGTCCCCACCGGTCCCCTCCCCCTCGTCCCCCGGGCCTTCGTGCCCTCACCGCACCCCAAGAAGGAGCAGTCCCTGTGCGCGCACTCATCCTGTCCGACTACCACCGCCTCGACGTCGTGGAACGGCCCCGCCCCCAGCCCGGTCCCGGGGAGGTGCTGCTGCGCCTGGCCGCCACCGGTATCTGCGGATCTGATTTCCACGGGTTCACGGGGGAGAACGGCAGGCGTCGGCCCGGCCAGATCATGGGCCACGAATCATCGGGCACGATCGCTGCCCTCGGTCCCGGTGTCGACGCACGGGCGCTGCCCCTCGGCGCTCCGGCGACCTTCAACCCGGTGGTGGTGCCGGCGGAGCAGGCCCAGGCCTACCGGGACCGTGAGCAGCATGCCCCCGGCAAGCTGGTGATCGGGGTGGCGGCCGACGTCCAGGCCGCCTTCGCCGACTACCTGGTCGTCCCTGCCCGCAACGTCCTGCTGCTCAGCCCGGAGCTGCCGTTGCACCTGGGTGCCCTGATCGAGCCGCTGGCCGTGGCCGTCCACGCGGTGCGCCTGGCCGCTCCCGGCCCGGAGTCGAAGGTGCTGGTCGTCGGCGGCGGGCCCATCGGGCAGAGCGTGGTGCTGGCCCTGAAGATGGCCGGCATCAGCCAGATCGCGCTCTCCGAGCCCGCCGCGGACCGCCGCGAGCTGGTCGCCGCCCTCGGGGTGAGCGTCCTGGACCCCGCCGAGGGCCCGGTGCCCGAGCAGACCGCCGAGGCCCTCGGATCCCCCGCAGACCTGGCCATCGACGCCGTCGGCGTCTCACCCACCATCGCCGACGCCCTGAGCGCCACGCGGGTGGGCGGCGCGGTGGTGCTGGTGGGCATGGGCACTCCGACGCTCGAGATCCCCGCCTTCGCCGTCAGCACCGAGGAGCGCACCCTGAGCGGCTCCTTCACCTACACCGCCCGCGACTTCGCCGATGCCACCACCTGGGCGGGGGAGAACGCAGACGCCCTGGCCCCGCTGGTCAGCTCCACGGTCCGGCCCGAGGAGGCCCAGGAGGCCTTCCGCTCCCTGGCCGCGGGGGAGGGCCCGCCCGGGAAGATCCTGGTCACCTTCGACGACGAGCCCCACAACGACACCGGCCTGCCCGCCGCGACCGAGCACAGCGCCGAGACCACCCGGAAGGAGATGGCCCGATGAACGCCACCCACACCCGCACCATCGCCCACGTGCGCGCCTACACCGTCACCGGCGGCGGCGCGGACTACCACGACCAGGGCGCCGATCACTGGATCGACGACCACATCGCCACCCCGATGTCGATCTACCCCGAGTACGCCCGGTCGCGGCAGTCCTTCGGCCTGAACGTGCTGGGCACGCTGATGGTCGAGATCGAGGCCGATGACGGCACCGTCGGCTTCGCCGTCTCCACCGGCGGCGACCTCGGCGCCTGGATCGTCGAGAAGCACCTGGCGCGCTTTCTCGAGGGGGCCAAGGTCACCGACATCGAGCGGATCTGGGACCAGATGTACCGCTCGACCCTGTTCTACGGCCGCCGCGGGATCGTCCTGAACACGATCAGCGCAGTCGACCTGGCGTTGTACGACCTGCTGGGGCGCCTGCGCCAGGAGCCGGTCTACGCCCTGCTGGGCGGACCGGTGCGCGAGGAGCTGACCATGTACGCCACCGGCGCGCGGCCCGACATCGCCAAGGAGCTGGGCTTCATCGGCGGCAAGATGCCGCTGCACCACGGCCCCGCCCACGGTGAGGAGGGCATGGCCGAGAACATCGAGCTGCTGGCCGATATGCGCGAGCGGGTCGGCGACGACTTCTGGCTGATGTACGACTGCTGGATGTCACTGGACGTGGACTACGCGACCCGTCTTGCCCACCGCGCCCACGACTACGGGCTGCGCTGGCTCGAGGAGGCCCTGATCCCCGACGACTACTGGGGCTATCAGCAGCTGCGCCGGAACGTCCCCCCGGGCATGCTGATCACCACCGGTGAGCACGAAGCCACCCGGTGGGGCTTCCGCCAGCTGCTGGAGATGGGCGCCGCCGACATCATCCAGCCCGACGTGGGCTGGTGCGGAGGGATCACCGAGCTGATCAAGATCTCCGCGCTCGCCGACGCCCATGGGGCGATGGTGGTGCCGCACGGCTCCTCGGTGTACTCGTACCACTTCGTGATCACCCGCACCAACAGCCCGTTCAGCGAATTCCTGATGATGCATCCGACGGCTGAGGAGGTCGTGCCGATGTTCTCGCCGATGCTGCTGGGCGAGCCGGTGCCCGAGGACGGGAAGATCCGCGTGCCCGACACCCCCGGTTTCGGTGTCGAATTCAATCCGGAGATCCCTCGGAGGCGCCCGTTCACGCATTGACACCTGCCCACGGCGCCATGCCCGCACTGAGCCGACTTCGCCAGGGGCCGGGCCCGCACGG
>Ga0209487_1000682_pt1 | contig 30260 bp, 32 predicted proteins | sample Poulit2012_FD_187524 | JGI IMG/M metagenome (GOLD analysis project Ga0209487, IMG submission 187524) | Agricultural soil microbial communities from Georgia to study Nitrogen management - Poultry litter 2012 (SPAdes) (version 2) | ecosystem: Environmental > Terrestrial > Soil > Agricultural land...
ATGGCATTTTTTATTTAACCCCGTATCGCCCCCACCTCAACCACTAAATATCACACTCATTTTAGCGCTTCCTCGCCCAAAGATGCTGCGACGCGTACTAATAGATGCTATTACCTTAGGCATCAAACACATAATACTCATCAACAGCCACAAAGTTGAAAAAAGCTATTGGCAAACCCCACGGCTTCAGAACAAACAATTAAACGAGCTTGTGCGACTCTCTTTGGAACAAGCCAAAGACACGCAGCCACCTTTAATTGAAATTAAAAAAAGGTTTAAACCTTTTATCGAGGATGAGTTAATTAACAATTTAAACAACAAAAGATGCTATCTGCTTCATCCTGGTAATAATTCTTATTTACCCACCTTGCCAGCGGCAGACACCTCTCATGCCATAATTGCCATTGGCCCAGAAGGGGGTTGGAATGATTATGAGGTAGCCCGATTTATTGAAGCGGGATTTAGTCCTTTTTCATTAGGGCAACGCATATTGAGGGTAGAAACTGCAGTGCCTGCTGCAGTTGGGCGCCTAACGGAGCTCCCTTAAAATAGGGTCGCACCGCCATATACACGAATTTATTATGAAATGTAATTTTCTATTATAGTTTTAGAAAGATATATTTACAATTTGTGCACAACATCACATAATGCAGCTGTTTTTAACGGCAAAGGAATAAAACTATGCGAAAGCAATTTACTTCTGCATGTCTCATTGCAGCTTCTGGCTTACTCTTAAGCACCAGTGTTAACGCTGCTGGTACCAACATTCAGCGTGGCGCCTATATTGGTGGCCAAGCCTCTTACAGCTGGTTCGAAAACGATTTTGATTACAAACACGATCACCAAGACTGGTACGGTGGTCAACTAGGCTTTCGCTTTACCCCGCGCTTTTCTCTAGAAGCTTCTTACCTCGAAGGTAAGGCCGATCTTCGTTATGACGATGGCACTGGCGACTTGAAAGATAAAGTGCTTAACCGTCAGCCACTAATCAGTGCGCGCTACCACTTTGCAGATACTGGCGTACTTGGCTTTGAGCCTTATGTGGGCCTTGCAGGTGGTGAGAAATGGACGAAAAACAATAGTGCCGATGGCAAGCGCCACCGCGAAACCGTTGTTGGTCCTGAGGTTGGTGTTCAGCGCCGTTTCTTGAGTCGCCTACTTCTTGATGTGGGTGCACGTGGTCCCTACAGCATCGATTACGATCGCTGGGAAGGTCAAGTATATGCGGGTCTAAACTTCTTGTTCAGTGTTAAAAACCGTCACGAAGAAGTGGTAGAAGAGCCTGTAGAAGAATACGCTCCCGAGCCCAAACCCGCTCCTGAGCCCAAGGTTGTTACCCGTGATGTTAACGAAAGTGGTACCGCCGCTCAGTTTGGCTTCGACGAAGACACACTGTCAGGCAGCCAGCTTGATGACCTACGTGCAGCAGCTCGCTTCCTTAACGACAACCCGAACACAAGCGTAACCTTAGAAGGTCACACCTGTAACATGGGTCCAGACGAGTACAACTTACAGTTGTCTGAGCGTCGTGCAGATACCGCTAAGAAGTTCCTCGAAGAACAAGGTATCTCCTCTGACCGTATCACTGTAGTTGGCAAAGGTGCTGCTGAGCCAATCGCAGACAACGCCACCAAAGAAGGTCGTGAGCGCAACCGTCGTGTTGATGCCATCATCACTGGTACCGTTGAAGAAACTCGCTAATCTTTTTTAAAGTTTAGTGATATTAAAACGCCGCTCAATGAATGAGCGGCGTTTTTTATTGCAGAAAATTAAGTACAAAAAAGCCACTACCCTTTAAGGCAGTGGCTTTATTAATGCTCAAGCATTAATGATTATGCAGTGATTTCCTGAATCTGCTTTAACAATGCAGCTTGGCTTGCACTTGGCTGTGCCGTTTGCAATGCCATTAGCTTGCTCATATCCCCATCAATGCGAATCTGACCGCTCATAAAACCTTGCATTCCTGCAGACTGGTCACCTTCGATTAAAATGCGCTTAGCCAAATCTGCAGGCAATGTCATAGTGGTGGGTGCATCTGCGGCATGGCCTTCTTCTAGCATGCCAGCCACAAGTGAAATCTGCTTTTCACCTGCGTCAGTACTAACATTAATATTAATGGCCAGATCTGCTAGAGCCGCCGGTACTTCGATATCACCAGCTGCTGCACGCAACTCTGCTACTTTTGCAAACCATTCATCCGACAAAAATTCAGTGCTCATTGCACTCTCCTTATACGAGTTTATTAGTTAGAGCCACAGTAAAATCAAACAAGCGTTTGAATGGATAACACCATATAGAAATTAAACTATCGGTACAAGCTATTTTTATGCTTCTCTATGACTTAAATGACCACGCTCCCCGAACATCAGCAAGCCCTAATCCGTGGCGCCAACACCAATTTTTGACAAATAAAAACCCAAGCTCAAACAAGAGCTTGGGTAAAACTATTTTCTTTGAATCAGCAGGCGTTAAAAGTTATATTTAACACCAAATGCCGTTGTGCTCTGCCGAGACCAATCATTATCTACCAAGCGCATAAACTCTCCATTCACAGACACAGCATCGCTCACATTCCAATTTAAACCAAGCCCATAAGCAGCTGAATCATCGCGGAAATTTCGGCCATTTATACCTGTAGAAACATGGGTATACCCCCCAAGCACATATGGCGAAATAGCGGTATCAGTGGGTAAGTTAACCACACCAAAAAACCCATAGTTATAACGCCCTTTTACTCTGTTACCGCCTTTGTCGACAGTGGTAAGCCCTGTTCCCACACGCGCCTCCAAGCCTAAAAGCTGAAACATCTCAGCTCCCACACGGGCGGTGATATGGTTCTGGTTCACATGGTTAAGAGCGCCGCGGTTAAAATTGGTGTGCCCATATTGAGCCCCTACATAAGGTTGTGGAATATAATCATTCGCGGCAACCCCGCTAGCACCAACCACCCCTACTACCACCACCGCAAATCGATTAATCGAATTCAACTTGATTCTCCTTTACTTTTCATTATTCGTTATTATCAGAGGGTTCTACTATTTCGCCCTCTACTATCACACCTTTAATAGTGTTCTTTGATGCCCTATTACCACTGTAATATTGTTGCGTTCTTATAAAAGCATCCCTATCCGCTTGCTGGCGCTGAAACCCCTCCCCGTACTGTCGTGCAAGTTTACGCTTCAACCACCAAACCCTTAGGCTGAATGAAACAAAAGCAATAACAGCAAAGCCGAGCAGCACCAAGAAAACAGTGGCGCCAACCACGAAAAAACCAGCTGTTGCTAGCAAAGCAATAATAAAAAACAAAATTCTTGATAACAAACCTGGCTGCTGTTGAATGGCCATAAAAGCTCCGGTGGGCAAGTGTAAAATTCGAATACTAAACCACTACTATGAGGACAAAACGAACTTTCTCAAGCAAAACCACACTATCATTCATAATATAGCTTTAACAACTTGGGCTATCATAACAATCACTCGTAAAACGAGTCGTGCATTAATCACAGAGTTAACCGCTTGCCTAGAGGAAACACTATGTCCATGCGTGCTTGGTGCATATCAAACTCCACCCTCCACTTAGAAACTCGTCCTATGCCCGAACTCGGTCCCAACGATGTATTAGTACAAGTGGCAGCCATTGGTGTCAATCGTGCGGATTTGCTACAAACGCGCGGTTTATACCCCGCTCCTCAGGGCACAGTGCAAGATATTCCAGGGCTTGAATATAGCGGCAGCATTATTGCTGTGGGCGCAAAAACGCTGCACCGTAAAGTGGGCGACAAAATAATGGGGTTAATTCCTGGTGGCGCCTATGCTGAATACCTAGTCACCCATGAAGAAGAAACCCTCACCATCCCCACTGGGCTATCAATGGCAGAGGCCGCCACTATTCCAGAAGCTTATTTAACCGCTTACCGTGCCATTTATCTCCAAGCTGGATTGACTCACGGGCAATGGTGCTTAATACGCCCCGCCACTTCTAGTGTCGGTTTGGCTGCAGTACAGCTTTGCCAAGCTTTTGGAAACCCTGCCATAGGTAGCAGCCGCAACAAGATACGTTTAGAAACAGCTCAAGCTCTAGGCTTGCAGCATTTAGCGACGGAAGATGATTCACTTTCTCAGCAGCTGTTAGCATTCACCAACGGTCAAGGCGTGAGCGTTATCTTCGATATGGTGGGGCCAGATTGGAGCAGCCTCCTCCCAGGGCTTCGCCGCGAAGGCCATCTGGTGGTTATTGGTATTTTAGGCGGCAATAGCACCACCATTAATCTCATGCCATTCCTACAAAACAGGCAACACATTAGCGCTTTAACTATGCGCAGCCAACCCTTGGCTGAGCGTCTACGAATGGCTAACTTCTTCAATGAGCGTTTGCTCACTTATTTTGAAGCCGACAAGTTACACGCTCTTCCATTACAAGAGTTCACATTTAGTGAAACCCCTCTTGCCCACCAACATATGCAAGACAATGATTTTAGCGGCAAGCGCGTAATTACGCTTAGCTAAAACAGGTAAGCTACAGTGCCTCTAATACAGATTTAAGAACCAAGGCGTGGTTGCAGCTTTCATCCTTAGCACCATAAACCAAGCAAAGCTGATGTTTAGCTCTAATATGGTTTAAACGCTGCAACTCGTGCTGCTGGCTTTTCAGCTCACCCCGATAGTGAGAAGAAAACTCCTCAAAGCGCTCCTTCTTGTGGCCAAACCATTTTCTTAGTTCAGTGGAGGGCGCTACCTCCTTGTTCCACTCGTCAAGCTTTATTTTAGCTTTGCTCACACCTCGCGGCCATAAACGGTCCACTAGCACACGATAGCCATCCTCCACTGCTGGAGCTGTATAAGCCCGCTTTATAACCACTGGTTTTATAGACTGCCTCCTGCTTGTTTCGCTGCCAAGTGCATTGCCTGCAATGCCTTTAATACATCGCTGTCTGTTCTGTGCGATAGCAAAGGCATTAACGCCACTTTTTTATTACGCAAAGCTTGAATGTCAGTACCCGGTTGTTCACCTGTACCAATAGCTTTGCTAAATCCTAGCCAATAGCTATTAATGCCGCGCCCGTCTGGGGTTAAACGAGCTTGCACCGCTGCAATATTTTTTTCAGCTTGCTGGCAATAACGGAATCCTTTCACCGCAGTTGCCTCCACAGCTGGGAAATTAATATTCCAACAAGCCGCTTCATCCACTGCTAAACATTGACGAATATAATCTTTCGCCAATATCTCACTAGCGCTCCAGTCTATTTGTTCTCGGTCACCAATAAAGGCTTGGCTTAACGCCACAGCTGACCAGCCTAAATGTGCAGCCGCTAAGGCAGCACCTACTGTTGCAGAGTACTGGACCGCATCTCCCACGTTGGCCCCTGAATTAACGCCACTAATCACCAAATCAGGGGCTGTGTCCTGATAAAAATAAGCGCTTGCAAACAACACACAATCAGCTGGCGTACCGGACAAAGCAAAACGATTATCCCCACATTCTCTTAATCGCAACGGTTGGTGCATAGTGATGCCCTGAGATAAACCACTACAATCTTGTTCTGGGGCTACCACCAATACTTCTGCTGCGAGTTCAGCAGCAATTTTTTCAGCAACAGCTAACCCTGGTGCATGAATGCCATCATCGTTCGTTACCAACACCTTTAGCATTACTCTTACCTACATCTTCATCTTTTGTTTAATTACGATATTAAGCACACCGCAGCAGGATCGCTTGCCAAATTTCATACGCAGTGGCGGCGTTATCTCGGATATAATAGCGCAATTTTTATCTATCCTAAGGCCTTCTTAACTGAGCGCCATTAATATGAATTCTTAATCTCCTGCACTATACATACAGCACTGAATATATGTATAGTTTCCACCTGTTTTTTTAACTTGCACTTAACATCTCGAGTGTATTTTCGCTCGGCTAAGGGCTGAATTTCACCCCTATCTCCGTAATAAATTTATAAGGCTTAATTATGCGCAGTAACATTCGTTCTCTGTGGCTCACTATGGCCATTGCCATCACTGTCAGCGCTTGTGGTAACGACACCCAGGAAAGCGCTACGCCGCCCCCTGCAGAAGTGGGCTTTATTACTATTAGCCCCCATGCCGTCACACTCGAAACAGAACTGCCAGGACGAACCGTTTCCTTCAAAACTGCAGAAGTACGCCCACAAGTAAGCGGCATCATTGAAGAGCGCCTCTTTGAAGAGGGCCAAATGGTAAAAAAGGGCCAAGCATTATACCGTATTGACAAGCGCGTTTACGCAGCGCAAGAAGCCACAGCGCGTGCCAATGTAGAGGGTGCAAAAGCCCAATTAAACATCCAGAACGTGCGGCATGAGCGATTAGAGAAGCTACACAACCGTAGCGCCGTAAGCCAGCAAGAATTTGATGAATCCAAGGCGCGAACCACTGAGCTTAAAGCCCAAGTAGCAGCTGCCTCAGCAGCCCTAGAAAGTGCTCGCATTAATTTAGATTACACCACCATCAGGTCCCCTATTGATGGACAAATCGGTCGTTCCAGTGTGTCAGCAGGCGCGCTTGTTACCGCCGGCCAGCCAGAAGCGCTCGCCACAATTCGCCAACTTGACCCCATTTACGTGGATATAACACAATCAGCTGCTAAGCTGCGCCAACTACGACAAGCCATTGCCGACGGCCATCTCGACGCCTCAGCTAAAACCATCACTTTACGCTTTGAAGATGGCACTCCTTACGTGGAAAAAGGCACCTTACAATTCGCAGAAGTGGCGGTAAACGAAAGCACAGGGTCCGTTACATTGCGTGCTTTATTCCCAAATCCTGAGGGCGTGCTTTTGCCAGGTATGTATGTGCGCGCTAGCGTACCTGAAGGCCAAGTTAGCGACGCTATTTTAATTCCGCAAATGGCACTACGTCGCGACCCTCGCGGTAACGCATCCGTTTTCTTACTCGACGATGACGATAAGGTTATCGCACAACCTGTGGTGGCAAGCCGCACCGTGGGTAATAAATGGTTAGTCACCGAAGGGCTTAACGCTGGTGACCGCCTCATTATCGATGGCGTACAACGTATTCAGCCTGGAGTAACAACCACCCCCGTGGCACTTTCTAATCACGAAGGAGAGGAAGACTAACCCATGGCTAACTTTTTTATTGAAAGGCCCATTTTTGCATGGGTTATTGCCATCATTATTATGTTGGCGGGGGTACTTTCTATACCCATCTTGCCAATCGAGCAATACCCCCAGGTGGCGCCACCTGAAGTGAGTATTCGTGCCACCTATCGAGGCGCTTCGGCAAAAACCGTTGAGGACTCTGTGACCCAGGTTATCGAGCAACAAATGAACGGCTTGGATAACTTGCTTTATATGACCTCAAAAAGTGATTCTGCAGGCTCTGCTTCCACCGTGCTAACCTTTGCGCCGGGCACAGATCCCGACATAGCACAGGTACAGGTGCAAAACAAACTAGACCGTGCCATGCCTTTGCTGCCCCAGCAGGTGCAACAGCTTGGTGTGCAAGTTACAAAATCTTCTGATTCGTTTTTGATGGTAATGGGTTTTATTTCCACGGATGGGTCCATGGACAGGGCAGATATTGCCGACTTTATTGCTACCAATATCCAAGACCCCATTAGCCGTGTACAAGGGGTGGGCCAAACGCAGCTATTTGGTGCGCCCTACGCTATGCGCATCTGGCTGGACGCATCAAAACTTAACGAGTTCTCTTTAACTCCGAGCGATGTGATTGCCGCTATCCAAGAACAAAACCACCATGTTGCTAGTGGTGAGTTAGGCGGCACCCCAGCTATTCCGGGGCAACAACTTAACGCTACGCTTATTGCTCAAACCCAGCTATCAACGCCAGAAGAATTTGGGCGTATTATGCTCAAAGTCGCCCCAGACGGTGCCAAGGTAACACTCCAAGACGTGGCGGATGTCTCCCTTGGTGCAGAGAACTATGCCATTGAAGGTCGCTACAATGGCCAACCTTCAAGTGGTTTAGCCATCAACCTTGCCACCGGTGCTAATGCGCTGGAAACATCTAATTTGGTACGAGAGCGAATAGCTGAATTAGAAGAGTTCTTTCCACCAGGGCTTAAAGTCGAGTTCCCCTACGACACAACGCCCTTTGTAAAAATATCCATCACCGAGGTGGTCTATACCTTGATTGAAGGGATTATTTTGGTGTTCTTGGTGATGTATCTGTTTTTACAGAATTTCCGTGCCACCTTAATTCCTACCATTGCAGTGCCTGTGGTTCTATTAGGTACCCTGGCAGTGCTTATTTCTTTTGGGTTCACCATTAACACCCTGACCATGTTCGGCCTCGTGCTCGCCATCGGATTATTAGTGGATGACGCAATTGTGGTGGTGGAAAACGTGGAACGGGTAATGGTGGAAGAAGGGTTGCCACCGAAAGAAGCCACAAAACGCTCCATGAGCCAAATCATTGGCGCACTTGTGGGGATTGCTTTAGTGCTGTCTGCAGTGTTTGTTCCCATGGCCTTTTTCCCAGGTTCCACCGGGGCAATTTATAAGCAATTTTCCATTACCATCGTATCGGCCATGGTGCTTTCAGTGGTTGTGGCCATTGTGCTCACCCCGGCCCTTTGCGCCACTATGCTTAAGCCTATCCCCAAGGGGGGGCATGCACCTAAAAACACCCTACTTGGACGTTTCTTTTCAGGATTTAATCGCTGGTTTGAAAAGAGCACCAACAGTTATCAGAGCTCGGTTGGGCATATCTTACAGCGCCGCGGCCGCTACCTCCTTATTTATGTGGCTGTTGTAGCAGTGCTTGGTTTGGTATTTATGCGCTTACCTTCTGCTTTTTTACCCGAAGAGGACCAAGGCATTATGCTTGCTATGATTCAATTGCCTTCTGGTAGCACCCAAGAGCAAACACTAGAAGTCATCAAAAAAGTGGAAGATTACTACCGCGAAGAAGAAAGCGATGTGGTGGAATCCATCTTTGCTGTGGCAGGTTTTAGCTTTGCTGGGCGTGGCCAGAACACTGGTATGGCTTTTATTCGCTTAAAGAGTTGGGATGAGCGGGATTTATCTCGTGACAGCGTACACGATGTAATTGCTCGTTCCATGGCGTACTTTGGCACCATTCGTGAGGCCTTTATCTTCACCCTGAACCCACCAGCCATTCCAGCGCTTGGTATTTCAAGCGGCTTTAACATGCAGCTGCAAGATAGAGGTGGTTTAGGCCATGAAGCACTCACCCAAGCCGCCCAGCAACTTCTGCAAATGGCTAATGAGCATGAAGGCTTAATGGATGTACGGCAGAACGGCCAGCCTGATAACACCCAATATCAGCTTATTATCGACCAAGAAAAAGCACGTACTTTGGGGGTGTCTATTAACGACATCAACAACACCCTGTCTATCGCTTGGGGTTCTAATTATGTCAATGATTTCGTGGACCGCGGGCGTGTAAAGAAAGTATATGTACAGGCCCAAGCAGACTACCGCATGGTGCCCGAGGACATAAACAAGTGGTTCGCTCGTAATAACCAGGGCGAAATGGTGCCCTTCTCAGCCTTTGCCAGTGGCAAATGGACTTCGGGACCACAGCAAGTGGAACGCTTTAACGGCGTCCCTTCTATTAATATCCAAGGCAGTGCCGCGCCTGGCTTTAGTACGGGTGATGCCATGACCATTATGGAATCGCTCAGCGAGCAGCTCCCCCGTGGTTTTGGCTACGAGTGGACCGGCCTTTCTTACCAAGAAAAACAGGCGGGCAGTCAAGCGCCCCTACTGTACTTGCTATCCATGCTAGTGGTATTGCTTTGCTTGGCCGCACTCTATGAAAGCTGGTCTATACCGTTCTCAGTTATGCTGGTCGTCCCCCTCGGCGTACTAGGCGCTGTGCTTGGTGCCTATTTTAGAGACCTCAATAATGATGTGTTCTTCCAAGTAGGCCTACTCACCACCATTGGGTTGTCGGCTAAGAATGCTATTTTAATTGCTGAATTTGCCCAAGACCTCGAGGCTGAAGGACGTGGCTTAGTAAACGCCACTCTAGAAGCTGTACGTATGCGTTTACGCCCCATCCTCATGACTTCCATGGCGTTTATGTTCGGCGTAACTCCTCTGATGCTTAGCTCTGGAGCAGGCTCAGGCGCTCGTAATGCCATTGGTACGGGCGTATTTGGCGGCATGCTAGCCGCCACTGTGCTGGCTATTTTCTTTATCCCACTGTTCTATGTTGTGGTGAGAAAGTTATCCGGCGTGCCACTCTATAACACGTCTGACAAAGCCACTTAATGGCGACGCAAGCCGGTTCTAAGAACCGGCTTTTTTATGCTTGCATTTCATGGTTTTTATGGCGCAAAGTAGATTATCCATGCTAGTAAGAGGTACACCAATGCCCTTCACAAAAGGTTTTTATATCAATGGTGCTTGGCAGCTTGAAAAGATGCCGAGAACCCACGTTCCCCTTATCGACCCCGCCACAGAAGCTGTATTGCACCAAGTGCCTATGGCCACAAAAGCCGAGGTAAGCGCAGCCATTGAGGCAGCTCATCAAGCTTTCCATTGTTACAGTCAAAGCCCTGTACAAGAACGCATTGAGCTCGTGGAGCGCATTTTGGCCATCTACGAGGAATATCAAGACGAGCTTGCTCTAGCAATCAGCACCGAAATGGGCGCTCCCATCACATTGGCGCAAAAAGCACAGGCGCCATTAGGGCTAAATCAAATCAAAAGTGCACTTGAAGCAGCTAAAAGTTTTGCTTTTGAGGAAGCCAATAATGGCTACACCCTTCGCTACGAGGCGGCAGGCGTTGCGGCACTTATTACGCCTTGGAACTGGCCCATGAACCAAGCCATGTGCAAAATTGCCCCTGCTTTACTGGCGGGTTGCTCTCTAGTGTTCAAGCCAAGTGAACTTGCTCCACTTTCCGCCATGCTCCTCACCGAGATTATCGCCAAAGCAGAACCACCCAAAGGGGTTTTTAATATGGTGTTCGGACAAGGTGAGACAGTGGGACCGCAACTTTCTTCTGACCCACGCATCGACCTAGTCTCCCTCACAGGTTCTAACCGCGCTGGCGTTTCTGTGCTTCATGAAGCCGCCAACCATATTAAGCGCGTATCGCTAGAGCTTGGAGGCAAGTCCGCTAATATCTTGCTACCCGATTGTGATATTGAGCAAGCAGTGCAGAGCAGCATAAGAGCAGTCATGAATAACAGCGGGCAAAGCTGTAACGCCCCTACTCGATTATTAGTGCCTAAGCAACATTTGCAGAAAGTAGAAACTCTAGCGCGCGAAGCCTGCGAAGCTCTCACAGTGGGCTCCCCCACAAATCCAGCCACGCGCCTTGGCCCCATTGCCAATCAACGACAATATGAAAGGGTTAAATACTATATTGAGCTAGGTATCGAAGAAGGCGCCAAGCTTATCACCGGTGGCACAGAGCGCCCTGCGCATTTGTCGAGGGGCTATTACCTTCAGCCCACAGTGTTTAGCCAAGTACACAATCAAATGCGCATCGCCCAAGAAGAAATTTTCGGCCCCGTGCTGTGTATTATTCCCTACGATTCAGTGGAACAAGCCATAACCCTAGCCAACGACACCATTTACGGTTTATCGGCCTATGTTTACGGCTCAAACTTAGAAGCAACCAAGGATGTTGCCAAGCGACTTAGAGCGGGTAATGTGCATATCAATAACGCAAGGGCCCAGCTTGAAGCCCCCTTTGGTGGCTATAAACAATCAGGTATTGGACGTGAATGGGGAAAATACGGGCTACTAGAGTTTTTGGAGCTAAAGTCCATATTCCAATAAAAAGTCAAACTTGCGCTCATCCATAGTGGTGAGCGCAAGCCTTTAACACAATCAGACTTAGTCTAGAATATCTCTAGCAATGATTTCCTTCATAATTTCAGACGTACCCGCCAAGATACGATGCACGCGCTCATCTTGATATAGCCGACAAATTTCATACTCTTCCATATAGCCTGCGCCACCATGTAGTTGCACCCCTGCATCCACCATGCGTCCATTAATTTCACTGGTGAGTAATTTAGCACGCGCAGCATCCACCGAATTTAACTTACCTTCGTTATGTACTTGTACACAACGATCAACATAGCACTGCGCCATATCTATCTCCGCATCTAAAGCCGCTAACACAAAGCGAGTATTTTGCATACGACTCAGTGGCTTACCAAAAACTTTGCGCTCTTTAACGAATTCTCGAGTAATTCGCAAAGCATGTTGTGCGGCAGCAATATTGCCGCAGGCTGCAATTAGACGCTCCTCTGCCAAACCTTGCATCAAATGATAAAAACCTCCATGCACCTGCCCTAGCACATTCTTCTTGGGAATCCTTACATTTTCAAAAAAAAGCTCTGCTGTATCTTGAGACTTCATACCCATTTTTTTTAGGTTACGTCCGCGTTCAAACCCTTCCATGCCACGCTCAACCAAAAACAATGTAATACCATGTGGGTTATCTGCATGTGTTTTAGCTGCAACAATTATTACATCGGCATTAATACCATTAGAAATATAGGTTTTAGAGCCGTTAAGCACCCAGTCCTCGCCACTTTCCACTGCCCGTGACTTCATCCCCGCTAAATCTGAACCCGCATCAGGCTCTGTCATTGCAATTGCAATAATACTTTCCCCGCTAATAAGCTTAGGCAAAAACCGCTCTTTTTGCTCGTCTGTTCCAAAGTGCTCAATATATGGCGCTACTAAACGACTATGTAACGTAATAAAGTAGCCTGGATCCCCGTGAAATGTATTTTCCTCAATTAAAATCTGCTCATATCGAAAGTCTTTCAGGCCTAAGCCGCCATACTGTTCGTCTGCCCACATGCATAAATAGCCCTGCTCACCAGCTTTTAAAAAAGCCTCTCTATCAACGATGTTTGCTTCACGCCAGCGTTCACTATGAGGGCGAATCTCTTTCTGAAAAAATTGCCGAGCAGCATCGCGAAACATATCCATCTCTGCCTCAAAGGGTAAGCGCTGCATAAGCTCCTCCATTTAAACTTTAGCGATAATTATTATTTTCCTTTATATACAGGCTTTCTTTTTTCTAAAAAAGCACTTACACCTTCACGCCCATCCTCACTGCGGACACAGTAGTTCTGTAAGCTTGCTTCAAAAGAAATCGCATCTTCTAAATCTAGCGTAGACACTCTGTAAAGAGCCTCTTTGGCATATCTCAATGCTAACGGTGCTTGCTCGGCGAGCTGTTCTGCAAGCATTTGAGCAGTGTGGGCAAGATTATCTGCAGGCACAACACGGTTGGCAAAGCCATACTGCAAACACTCTTCTGCAGTTAATTTACCCCCGGTTGCTATGAGCTCATAAGCGCGGCGACGGCCCATCCCACGCAGCAATTGCCAAGTGACACCACCGTCAGGAATAAAGCCAATATGAGCAAACGCCATATAAATACTAGCATCATTAGCCATAACACATAAATCGCAAGCCAGAGCATACGCTGCACCAATACCTGCCGCAGGCCCATTTACTGCCGCAATAACAGGCTTGCCCCCCTTGGCAATACGCATTAGCGAGGGTTTAAACTCTTTTTCAAGCTCCTCTTGCGGAAAAAAGTCAGGACCCATGTCATCTTTTAAGTCTGCACCGGCACTAAACACAGGTGCTTTGGCAGCTAATACAATTACCCGCACGTCATCATCGTTTAAAGCACAGTCAAGCTTTTCAATAAGTGCCATACGCATCACCTTATTCATTGCGTTGCGCGCTTGAGGTCGATTCAGAGTCAATGTGGCAACCCGGTTTTTTACCTCATACAAAACTACTTCCGTCATTGTTTTCCCTCTATCACTTTTTATTCACACGGCCAATCATGTCTCGTATCAAAAAACAGCCGCTCCACTCAACTAGCAAAGCAGCTGTCAGCAATAATATTACGTGTATTAGCGAGCCTGCATGCGAATACCACCATCCACGCGAATAGTCTCTCCATTTACATAGGCATTCTCCACAATAAATTGCGCTGTTTTAGCAATTTCATCAGGCTGGCCTAAGCGCTGAGGGTTAAGCACGGTGGCCGATAGAGAAGCTATTACTTTCTCACCCAAACTATCGAATAGCGGTGTATGGATTAACCCTGGGGCGATTGTATTAACACGAATGCCATATTCAGCCAGGTCACGCGCGACAGGTAATGTCATACCCACAATACCGCCTTTAGAAGCACTATATGCAGCTTGACCAACTTGGCCTTCGTAGGCAGCCACAGAAGCAGTGTTAATTATGACTCCACGTTCGCCATCCACAAGTTCATTTTTCGCCATTTCTGCAGCGGCGAGACGTAGTACGTTAAACGAGCCCACCAAATTAACTTGAATCACACGATTGAAATCATCAAGAGGAAACGGCCCCTTTCTACCTAAGGTTTTAGCAGCACTACCAATACCAGCATAGTTGATACAAATATGAATAGCGTCAAATGCCTCCATAGTTTTCTCAATGGCATTAACAACCGAAGCTTCGTCAGCCACATTTGTTTGTATAAAAATAACATTATCACCAAATTCGTTAGCCGCGGCTTCGCCTGCTTCTTGGTTAAAATCCAAAATCGCCACCTTGGCGCCTGCTTCCACAAAACGCCGAACTGTTGCAAGTCCAAGGCCTGATGCCCCGCCAGTAATCACTGCCACAGATTGTTCTAGCTTCATTCTTTTACTCCATTGTTATTGCTGTCATTTCGATTGATGTTCAGGGTCATTATGATAACCGCACCCCTTGCATCCAACCATTACACTTGTGCCCAAATTACTGGCTGCCTTTGTGCTAACCATTCCTCAGCGTTTGCCATATATTTATCTTCAATAACGTTGCGGCGAATCTTTAAGGTAGGCGTCAAAAACTCATTCTCAACTGTCCACTCTTCAGCCACAATAACTAGACAGTCCAAGCGCTCATGCTCATCAAGCGTGGCGTTGGTCTCTTGCAGAAACTCTGCAAGCTCCCCTGTGAGCTGCTCCACATAACCCTCATCCTGAAGCCGCGGCAAAAGCTCAGGTGAAATAGTAGCTAGAGCAATAGGCTTCGGTAACCCTGTACCTGCTACGCAAATAGCATCTAATGCCACATGCTCACTTAGCTTATTTTCCACCGGAGCTGGCGCCACATACTTTCCCTTTGCCGTTTTAAATAACTCTTTTACCCTGCCAGTAAGTTTTAAACGGCCATGGGCATCAATTTCACCGCGATCACCGGTTTTCATAAAACCGTCAGCAGTAACCTCCGCAGCTGTTTGCTCTGGCATTTTATAGTAGCCCATCATCTGCGCTGGGCTTTTTACTTCAAGCTCTTCAGTTTCAGGATTAATGCGCGCTACCACTCCTTTTACTGGGCTACCCACATAACCTAAACGCACCTGTCCCACACGACTAAAATGCGAAGCAGCAAAGTTCTCTGTCATACCATAGCCATCAAGCATCTCTAGTCCTAAACTGCGATACCAAGCTACTAAGTGAGGCGATAGAGGCGCTGATCCCGTTACCGCTATACGGCAATGATTTAACCCTAACTGAGTCAATATTTTTTTGCGTACCACTCGGTTCAATAGTGGCACTCTGAGCAATTTGGTCAATTTTTCATCGGGCATTTTCGCTGCCACAGCCTGATGGAATTTTGTCCATAAGCGCGGAACAGAGAAGAAAAACGTCGGTCTTGCCCGGCGTAAATCTTCAGCAAAGGTGTCCAAGGAGTTGCTAAAATACACGTGAAAGCCGTTATACATAGAATGCAATTGAACAGCGGCGCGCTCAGCCGCATGAGAAAGCGGCAAATAAGAAATCATCCGGTCGTCGGGGGTTAAACCAAAGCAATCAAACATCGCTTCACAAGCCCTAGCTGCCGATACTTGATTGTGCATAACGCCCTTTGGCTGCCCTGTACTACCAGACGTATAAATAATAGTTGCTAACTCCTCTGGCGCTAGCAATTTCAGGGCCTCCAAAGGTTCATGTTGCTTAATAATATCATCCCAATGCGGCGTATCGTTGCGCGGCGACATTGGTAACGAAACAATGGTTAAATCCTTCGGCAAATTTGGCTCTATGCCGTTCCAGTTATCCGTTACCCCATCCATTTTCCCAAGCATTAACATAATGGCATCACTGTGCTCAATCACATAGCCCGCCGACTCCCCACTCATTGTAGGATACACAGGCACACTGACATGACCCGCCATCCAAATGGCAATATCGGCCATAATCCAGTGAGCACTATTTTTGCCAAGCAAAGCGATATGGCTTTTTTTTGGTAAATCCAAGGAAACCAAATACGCTGCCATGCGCCTCACTTGGTCTCCCACCTCAGCCCAAGTGTAATCCACCACCTTGCCATCTGGAAAAGGCTGGGTCATATAAACTTTATTAGGCTGCGTTTTTTCCCAATGCAAAAAACGCTCCAAAGGGTAGGAAAGCAATTGGTTCGTATTCATTTCATTCTCATTATTCATTTAATTATTATGATGTTATGTATCGACTGTTACTCCAAATAGCATCTGGGATAACAAGCGCACATGATTCAATAGTCGTTGATGACTGAATTTTTCTGGTGTCTCAAGCCGTAAGCGTAGAACATTTTCTGCCACAGCGCGTATACTCTCAGCACCCAGTTCAACATCCTCACTAATTATCACTGAAGTACCCTGCAACACCGCGTTCTTTAAGCTCTCACCCAAGTATGCTTGCACCATGGATTGCGTTTCTTTTAATCGATCATGCAATGCATCGGGGCTACCTTCTGGAGGCATTAAAAATAAACGCCAAGCAGCTGGGTTTGCGTCAACTCCTTTAAGCAAGTCTGCAATGACCGCTACGAACTGCTCTACTCCACCACCAGCGTGTTCCGAGGTGGAACGAAGATAAACCGCTAGCTCCGCCGCAAACTCACGTTCAATTAGCGCAGTAAATACGCCTGTTAAATCACCAAATTGCTGATAAATTAATGTCCGCGTTATGCCCGCCTCCTCTGCCAATCGTTTCATGGTAACAGCCAAAAAACCATCTTTAGCCACTATTCCCTTGGCCACATCTAAAATTTGCTCGCGGCGATCAGATGATGACATTCGTTGTTGCGTTGAAGGGGATACTGCCCGATTGAACATAGTTTTATCACTTCCTCTCAGTATTTAGACATAAAAAAACTTGCGCTCTTTTATGTTTGGCTATAACTTACACTTTGAAAGTTACACTTTGCAAGTTGTTTCAGTGTTTTTATCTAAAAAAAACCGGAGACTAAAATGACAGAGACAAAAAAAACTACAAGCGCTCCAGAACCACTACACAAAATCAAACATCACCCCATTGTTATTGTTGGTGCTGGCTTTGGTGGTATCGGCTTAGCAATCAAACTACGTCAAGCCGGCATTAAAGACTTTACTATTTTGGAAAGATTCAACGACATTGGCGGCACATGGGCACGTAATACCTATCCAGGTGCTGCTTGCGATGTGCCCTCAACTCTGTATAGCTACTCCTTCGAGCCCAACCCAAACTGGAGCAAAAAGTTTGGAACACAACCAGAAATTCATGCTTACATCAAAAACAGCGCACAAAAATATAATATCTCTCAACACATTCAACTAAACACTGAGGTATTATCAGCTAGATTTAATGAAGAAAAAAATACATGGGAGATAAAAACAAATCATGGCTCAATAAGCGCCAATATCTTTATTACCGCTGCAGGCCCTTTTGCTGAGGCCTCTTATCCAGATATCAAAGGCCTACAAGAGACAAAGCTGCCAATTATCCACAGCCTGCACTGGAAACATGACTATGACTTCAACGACAAACGCGTTGCTGTTATCGGAACGGGTGCTTCTGCGGTTCAAATTATCCCTGAAATACAGCCTTTAGCCAAAAGTCTCACTGTATTTCAGCGTACACCTCCTTGGATTCTTCCACGCCTAGACCGCAACATAAGTCGCCCAGAGAAATTTATTTATCGTCGTTTTCCTATCGCACAAAAACTCTCAAGAGCAAGCTGGTACATGATGATAGAGTCTTTTGGATTAGTGGGTTTCGTAAATACCAGTTTTGGAAAAGTATTTGAAGCTTTAGGACACTATCAACTTAAGCGTCAGGTGCCTGATCCCAAGCTACGCAAAAAACTAACACCTAAATACACTATTGGCTGCAAGCGCGCTATTTTCTCAGACAACTACTATCCCGCCATTATAAAACCTAACGTTAAGCTCGTTACAGAGCCCATAAAGCAGATCAAATCTCATAGCTTAATAACAGATAATGGCGCTGAATATCCTGTTGACGTCATCATTACGGCAACTGGTTTTCAGCAGTTAGCGCGCTTAAGTCATAACATCATAGGCACTCACGGCAAGACCATTGCAGAGGTCTACTCTGAGCGCCCCCAAAGCTATCTAGGTGTAGCCAATGCTAACTTCCCTAATATGTTTACTATTCTTGGCCCCTTCTCTGCTGCAGGCAATCAATCCGGCCTATTTATGATTGAAAACGAAGTGACTTATATTGTTGATGCAATTAAACGCTTACGTAAAAGCTCCATTACTCGATTTGAGATAAAACCTGAAGTTCAAGATGCATTTGTTGACGAAATGCATGCTCGCTCACAAAAAGGTGCCTGGCTCGGAGGTGGTTGTAAAAGCTATTACACCAATGAAAAAGGTGAAAATGCTGGACTTTATCCAAACTGGTCCTTCACCTATCGGTGGCGCACATCTCGTTGGGATCGTGAAAATTATTTGCTAAAAAAAACAGGATAAAGTCATGCTATCACGATTATTACAATGGCATTCTAAAGCCAAGCAACCTTTCTCCTTAAGAGAAAAAGTGGCAGTCATCACCGGTGGTGCAAATGGAATTGGCTGGCAAACCGCTCAACTTCTGTATGCACAAGGCAGTAAAGTTGCCATCATTGATCGCGACGAATTAGCGTCTCAAGCTGCTGCTAAAAAGCTTGGAATCAACGCGCTTTCAATCTGCGCTGATGTCACAGATCGCGAAGCAATGCAAAGAGCTATAGAGCAGGCAATTAAACACTTTGGCAAAGTGGACTTAGTGATTGCTAATGCTGGAATCACGCCTCCTCCAGCAACTTTACGCACTAGCTCTCTTGCTAATTTTGATCAAGTTATGTCGGTAAATGTAACTGGTGTATTAAACACTATTTATCCCGCCATAGAGTCACTTATTGCGGAGCGCGGCCATATACTTGTAGTAGCTTCCTGCGCTGCATTCTGCCCCCCTATCGCAGGTGCCGCCTACATGATTAGCAAAGCTGCCGCAGAACAACTAGCAAGAGCATTCAAACTCGAACTCTCGACACATGGTGTAACTGTAACCACAGCGTATTTCGGTATTGTAGATACTCAACTCGCTAGGGCCACGTTAGACCATAACTCTGTTGGAGAGGCTCTCCACCAACGTTTACCTCACTTTTTAAAAAGTAGACTTACTCCAACAAGGGCTGCAGAAATATTAGTTACCGCTGTTAAACGAAGAGCAACCACAGTAGTGGCTCCTGCAGGATGGCTTCCTTATGCCTGGCTGCGTGGTCTAGCTAATCCAGTTTTCGACAAATGCATTGCTAATGACACATCTCTGCACAAGCTATTGGAGGATGTAGAGCAACACAGCCTCAAAAATCGCCACAGTAACACTTCAATATAAATGGAGAAGAACATGCTAAACTTTCTCAAAGCAAAAAAAGTTACACCACGCTTACGCCGCCCATCAAATGTTAACATCAAGCCACATAAGTTAGGCATGAGCTATGAGTCTGGACTGAAGGCAAATTTCTATGCCAACAACCCCTTTCTTTCAGCTATATTTCACTCGCTATCAGCTCAGTTCCCAGCCGGTGAACGCTTTTTAATCGAATCAGTGCGCTTATTCCAAGATAGTATTACAGATGAAGAGCTTAAAAAAGATGCTCGAGGCTTTATTGGTCAAGAAGCGCACCACGCTAATGAACACGAACAACTCAGTTTAGCGCTTAAAAACAAGGGAATTCCTACTGATATGATAGAAAAGCATACAGAGTGGCTGCTGGATAAAATTTGCACCCTTTTATCACCAAAGGATCAAATGGCCGCTACTGCTGCACTCGAACATTTTACCGCCATGCTTGGCGCCCTAGTGCTGTCTAACTCTAGTTTATTTGAAGAGGTACATCCGTCCTTTAGAGCTTTGTTTATTTGGCATGCCATTGAAGAATCTGAACATAAAGCGGTCGCTTTTGATGTCTATCAAAACACTATCGGCAGCTATCCAAGGCTCATGGCTGCTTACCTATGGACAAGCAGCCTACTCGTGTTAGCCACCAGCTATTATACAGTCCGCATTATGGTTAAAGACGGCTCTATTTATAATCTAAAAGCAATACTACAAGGTTTGAATTGGATGTTTGGAGTGGGAAGCAATGGCGGACACTTTCGGCGGATGATACCAGAGTATTTCACGTTCTTCCGACCGAACTATCATCCATGGGAAAAAGATAACAGCCTACAAATTAATCACTGGAAAAAAGTGCTTAATGAACTGTTAGAGGAAAAAAAACGAGCCTAGTGCTCGTTTTTAGTTTTAATATATGATTTATCTTATTTAGCGTAATGACTTATTTTGCGAGCAAAAAGCAGCATAAATCGGATAAAGACTCATCTACCTTCTGGCCAATAGTAGTCCCTTTGTTGCTTCCTATGACCAAATATAGCCGTACCAAGCCTAACTTCCGTGGAACCTTCTTCGATAGCAAGTTTGAAGTCCCCACTCATCCCCATCGATAAACGCTCCAAGCTAACGCCTTCAATATTTAACGCCTTCAGCTCTATTTGCAGCGCCTTAAGATGTCTAAAACAAGCCCTCACCGCACTCTCATCCTCAGAGTTTACTGCCATTGTCATTAGACCTTTAATATGCAGACGTGGACAAAGCTGCGCTATCTGAGCCACAAAGTCAGCAGCATCTTCTGGTGCTACCCCATACTTACTCGGCTCAGGCGAGGTTTTGATTTGCACCAATGCATCAAGATGACGGTTTTCGAGCTCAAGACGACGTTGCAATGTTTTTGCCAAAGACAACCTATCCAAAGATTGTATTTCAGAGGCATAGCGAGCCACATAGCGGGCATTATTAGATTGCAAATAACCAATCATCACCCATTGCAGTTCTGGATGAGTAAGCGCTTGTGCTTTATCTCTTAGCTCCTGTGCTTTGTTCTCACCAAAACGCACCTCACCTAAACTTAAGGCTTGGGAAATGACTTCCGGGGGAAAAGTTTTGCTAACGGGAAGCAGCGTTATTTCGGCAGGATTTCTGCCCACGTTGATTGCAGCCTGATTGATGTCTTCGCGGGTAACACGCAAACGCTCTTGCAACTCTTCAGACACGCTAGTTGTCATCATTCTGCACAATAAATTTCGTATAAGGTTTGCATAAGGGGCTTAATAGGACCGTCATTAAGACGATAATAAATGGTTTGTGCCTCTCGGCGAGTTTGCACCAACTCTTCGTTGCGTAACACAGCAAGATGTTGTGACAAGCTTGATTGCCCCATGCCTAGCAGCTCAACCATTTCGCCCACAGAGAACTCACCTAAAGTTAACTGGCAAAGGATGAGTAGACGCTTATCACTCGCCAACGCTTTAAGCAGCTTTGAAGCTTCCACAGCGTGCTGTTGCATGGCTAGCATGGCAGTGTTGTCATCTGATGAAGTTGTCATAATAGAACTCGACACAAAATTAGCTCCTTTTGCCAAAAGCACGCCAAAGTGCTAATGGACGCCTTAATAGCGAGCGCTAATATAAACCATTTACGCCAATATTTCAGGCAAAAACTGATAAATATCAAAATAAATGTACTCAGGTGCGCCCACCCACCAAAGAAAACTCAATGGGTAGAGTGACATCCACCATACCGCCGTTCTTGGACGTGAGTTCGGCTGGTGGCGGTGGCAGGGGTTGTGCACGTTTAACTAACATCACGGCTTCTCTATCTAAAGCAACCACACCACTTCCTGTTTCAAGGTCCGCTTGCACCACATTACCATTACCATCAAGTTTAAAGCGCACCACTGGTGTACCCTCTTGACGCATTCTCTGTGCCTGGCGCGGATAACGCTTCCGCCTATCCAAGTGGTGCCGCAACTCTTGCTGCCACATACGCTCTGCATCTGCGACTTTTTGACCCATGCCTGCCACTGGAGCTGCCTCGCGCTCGCTCTCTATGGCTCCTTGCTGCGCTACTTGCTGTTCGCTTTGGGTATCATCCTTGGGTTGCTCTGCTGGTTTTGGCTCTGGCTTGGGTTCAGGCTTTTTCTTAGGCTGAGGTGGTTCTGGCTTTTTTTCAAGCACCACCTCTGCAGGCTCCTCGGGCAGTTCAGGCTCTATTTCTGGCTCAGGCTCTGATTCTGCTTCATCGACAGTTTCCTCAGCGGCTTGCGGCGCCATGGCAAACATCGCTATTTCCAGAGCAGGAGGCGCTGGCGGAGGCGAATCCACTTTATGTGACCAAATAAAAGGAGCTGCAATAGCCATATGGAGTAACAAAGCCAGCAGCACTGCAGCAATGCGTAGGAGGTGGCGCTTAAGCAGGCCATTACGTTGATAAACACCTGCCAATGGCGTCATTGAGTAGCCCCCTGCGGCCCTGCTTCCATGCCTATTAATGCCACTTTCAAATAGCCAGCACCGCTGAGCGCATTCATTACTTCCATAATGTCGCCATAGGAAACTGCTTTATCAGCGCGCAATAAAATTCGCTGCTGTTTATCCTCTGCAACGGCATTCAAAGCACCCCCCAACCCCTTTAACTCAACGGGCTCACCCTCCCCAACAATCAAGCTCAAGTCTTTTTGCAAGGTAAGATAAAGTGGGTCTTGAGGTGCTGGCTGAGGCTGCGCTGTGGAGCTCGGCAAATCCACTGGGACACTTACAGTGGCAAGTGGAGCCGCCACCATAAAAATAATCAATAGCACCAACATCACATCAATGAAAGGCACCACGTTAATTTCATGATTAACAGGTAAGTCTTGTGTGGCTTTCGGTAATTGCAGAGCCATAATTACCTCTCTTCACCGGCAGCCATCGGTTGCTCCACATCGCGACTTACCAAAATCAATAGGCTTGCCACAATATCAGAAAGGTCGGCGCGATACGCTGCCACTGTTTTTGAGAAATGATTATAAAAAACAACCGCAGGAATAGCGGCAACAAGCCCCATGGCAGTGGCCAATAGCGCTTCTGCAATTCCAGGGGCTACCACTGCCAAATTGGTGGTTTGGCTTTCAGCGATACCAATAAAGCTGCCCATAATCCCCCAAACAGTACCAAACAAACCCACAAAAGGAGCCACGGCCCCCGTGGTGGCCAAAACACCCACACCTCTTTGTGAGGCTTGGGCGGCTGAGTCATGCACTCTCTCTAAGCGCGCGCTCACTCGCTCTTTAATTCCTTCTGGCGAGGTATTATCTGAAAGCTCCAACTCCAAGTTCGTCGCCTCTAACAAGGCCAAGCTGGCCCCTTTGAAAGCGTGGCTCGCCACATTTGCTTCAACCAAACTTCTCGCTGCCACTAGCTCGTTGAGCGCCTGCTGAGCTCGTCCTCGGGTAAGGCGAAGCTGAACCGTTTTAAATGCCCAAACACTCCAAGTAGCCACAGAAGCAAGCAACAACAAAATCATGACAGCTTTAACAACATTGTCCGCTGACTGGTACATTCCCCATGGAGACAAGTCCTGTGGCGGTTGCGCATCGGCTTGTTGAGTTTCGGAAGTCGTCGGTAAAGGTTCAATATTGTCTAGCGGCGCAACACCTTCGTTTGGGGCTTGTTCAGCTTCTGTGACTTCTGCAGTTACTGTTTGCTCTACTGCGTTGTTAACTTCTTGCTCTGCGTACACTGGTAGGCTTAACAGTAACGCTAGCAAACCACATGAGGTTAACTTCTTCATCTATTCATCACCTTAATTTTCTCTCTGCAAACAGTGAATCACAAGACAAATGAGACTCATTCACATACAGAGGTTGACAAAAGGCCCACGCTTGCGTGGCCGATTCTCTTGGCTATATAGCCTTTAACGCTTACTCGTCAGCGGTTTCCATCTGAGTCTGTAAGTAGTTTTCTAGCCCGACTTGCTCAATCAAACTTAGCTGAGTTTCTAGCCAGTCGATATGCTCTTCTTCATCTTCAAGAATACGATTGAACAAATCACGGCTAATGTAATCCTGTATAGATTCGCAGTACGCAATGGCTTCCCGTAACAAGGGCACCGCTTGGTACTCTAACTGCAAATCGCACTCCAGCATTTCCTTGGTATGTTCACCAATACGCAATTTACCCAAATCCTGTAGGTTAGGGATTCCTTCCAAAAACAAAATGCGTTGAATCAAATCATCCGCATGTTCCATCTCTTCGATGGATTCTTTGTATTCCTTGTCAGCAAGCTTTTTTAGTCCCCAGTCTTTATACATACGCGCATGCAAAAAATACTGGTTTATGGCAACAAGCTCATTGCCCAACGCTTCATTCAAATACTGGATTACTTTTTTATCACCACGCATGGCTTGGCTCCTTAATGTCGTTGGTTTTGCTACCAAGACATAGTACACACTCGCGTTTTTTTCGTCAGTGTTCCATGATAAATATCAAGCAATTATGCTGGCTGTGGCGACCACCAAACTGGGATTCTCCAATCTGGAGAAGTGTTAGAAACAGGTTCCGTAGAGATTTTTGCTTCATTCAATACTTCAAGAGCATGACTTGCACATTTACCGCACTGGTTGGTAACCCCTAGCTCGCGGCGTAAATCACGCATACGGTGACACCCCTTCTGTACTGCTTCTTTAATGTGAGTGTCAGTTACACCGTTGCACAAACACACATACATGGCTTGCTCCTAGCAAATGAGTTGCGAGAACAATAACGCCAATGAGAACCATTATCAAGAACTTCAGTGAAGATATTTTATCTTGTAGGGCAATCTGCGCGCATAAAAAAGCCCTTGCCTAATTATTTAGGCAAGGGCTTGATAACACGAAGGGGGTTAACCCGCTGTTTCAGCTGCTTCTTGTAAAGCTTTCATTCGCTCAGCTTTATCCAAAGCATGCTGCACCTCTGGTGGCGTGTATTCTTCATCATGCTTAGCTAACACCTCATAAGCCTCAAAAGTGCCATCTTCTTGCAACATACCATTCGCCACTATGCCCTGCCCCTCGCGGAACAAGTCTGGCAAGATTCCACTGTAGTAAACAGTAAAGGTGCCAATACCATCGGTGACATCAAACTGTACTTTTAAAGTTTCAGAATCGCGACGCACTGTACCATCCGCCACAATTCCACCCACCCGCATGTTTTTACCTACGGGTGCTTCACCGCTGACCACCTCTTCAGGGCTATAAAATAAATTAATATTTGAGGAGATGGCATATAGCAGCAATCCAATGGCGGCAGAAAAAGCCACTAGACCACCCACCACTAAAATCAAACGACGCTTACGTACCGGGTTCATGTTTACTCCTGCATTGATTGACGGCGCCATAGCGCCTTAAGCTCGCGCTTGGTTTTATTGTAGCGCGCTTTTGCCCACCATGTATTAGCAACGAGCAATAACACGCCGCTAATAAAAGCGCTCCAAACGTAAGGGCCATGGCCACCCATGGCGATAAAATCTGCAAAGGTTTCAAATTGCATTTTCTACCTCTCTACGCACCCAATTGCTGCGACGTTCACGCCAAAGGATTTCTGTGCGGGCGCGAATAAATACCGTCACTGCAAACAGGAAATAGGTACCAAACATACACAACAACAACGGCCACAGCATGCTTGGGTGGATTTGACTTTTAGCAGCACCAAACAAAGACATGGAGCCGCCTTGGTGAAGGCTGTGCCACCACTCCACGGAGTAGCGCACAATAAACACGTTCACCACACCGACAATCGCGAGCAAACTTGCTGCACGCCCAGCTTGGCGCGGGTCTGGGATAGCGTTTTGCAGCGCAATAATACCCAAATATAAAAAAAACAGAATCAGCATAGACGTCAGGCGTGCATCCCAAACCCAATAGGTGCCCCAAGTGGGCTTGCCCCACACGGCGCCGCTAAACAATGAAATGGCTGCGAGCACAGCGCCAAAGGGCGCAATCGCTTTAATCATAATTTCAGCCATTTTTAAGCGCCACACTAACGCCACTGCACCACAAAAACCCATGGCCATATAGCCCATCAAGGCACCGCTTGCGGCCGGCACATGCAAATAAATAATGCGGTAACTGTTGCCTTGCTCATAATGCGGTGGCGAAAATGCAAGCCCCCACACAACACCAACGCCCAACAAAAAAACTGCTATTAACGTTAACCAAGGCAGCCACCAGCCGCTAATGCGGTAAAAATGTTGTGGCGAGCCTAGCTGATGGTACCAACGGACTAAGGTGCGCCAATACCAAGATGGCCTGTGAATAGCACCAAAATAAAAACACCAACCGATAACATAGCTCGCCACCAATATCACAGTTTTATTGGCCAGCGGAACATCCCAAATATAAAACGCTAGAACCACGCCCAAGAGCCCCAGAACACTACTTATCAAGAAGTGTCGGGGGAACAAAGGCTGCTTATCTATTTGTTTTTTACTCATGCTAAACCTTAATCGCCTGTAGAGATTTTCAATCCTTGAACAATCGCCCAAGGCCCCACGCTCAGAGTTAACGCAAGGATGGCACCTAAAACGGCTAAAACGCCACTGATATCATCACCCGCCATGGCACGCTGAATCGCGCCCGCACCAAAAATTAGCACTGGCACATAAAGCGGCAAGATAAGCAAAGCCAGCAATACACCACCGCGTTGCAAGCCTACCGTTAATGCAGCTCCAATAGCGCCTATGATCACCAAGCTTGGGGTACCCAAGGCAAGAGAATAGGCCACCGCAGGTAAAATTTCTGGGGGTAGTTGCAACATATATGCAAGTACCGGCGATACTAGAACCAACGGAAAACCAATAAGCAACCAGTGGACGCTTAACTTTGCTAATACCACCCAAATCATTTCCTGTGGGGCAACCAAAAGTTGCTCAAGCACGCCACTGGCTTCGTCGTCGCGAAATAGACTCTCAATAGATAACAGCACTGCTAATAACGCCGCCACCCACAACACACCGGAAGCCATGCTCTGCAAGGTTTCCTCCCGCGGCGCTATCGCCAAGGGGAACAAAGAAACCACCACCACAAAGAAAAACCACGCATTCACCAACTCGCTCGGGCGTCTTATGCTAATCAACCACTCACGGCGTAAACAAGCGAGTAACAAGCTCATTGTTTTTGCTCCTTGAAAGTGCCTAGCATAATTTGTTCGGAGGTATCATCTACCTTGTGGTGAGAGGTATATATAACCAAACCACCTTCTTGAGCAAACTCACGTAGACGCTGCTCGATTAAGGCAACGCCATCCTTATCCAGTGCCGTAAAAGGCTCATCCAATATCCACACCTGCTTGCCAAGCAACCAAAGCCGCGCTAAAGCAACGCGACGTTTTTGCCCCGCCGACATATCTGCCACCGCCACAGTATCGTAACCAGCTAAGCCGACAGCCTCGAGGGCTAATGGAATATTTTCTTGAGATTGGTCATGTAACGCCGCCAGCCAGCTTAAATTTTCAATGGCGGTTAACTCTTCGCGTAAACCTGCCCTGTGGCCTAAATACAACAACGGTGAATTAGCACCTCTCTCGATTCCTTTCCAACCTAGTTCGCCCTCGTAAAATTGAAATAGCCCCGCGATAATACGTAGCAAGGTTGTCTTTCCAGCGCCATTGGGCCCTACTACCTGCCAAATCTCTCCACCACGGGCACGAAAATTCAGCCCGTTAAAAAGCACTTTGGCATCACGCTCACAAAACAAGTTTTGCGCTTGCACTTCTATCACTGTGCCCAGCCCTTTGTTGTTGTATTAAAAGAAGCGAAAGTATAGCACAGGCTTTTAGGTATTGAGTGCCAAATCCCAAATCGTTGATATAAGTTACACCTATGCAAACAAACAATAATTTCTGCTCATTGTCATTTTTTTATGAGCAAATGCCCTTTCTAGCCAAGACAAAAAACTTATCCTTTCGGTATGCTCTCCACACATCACAATAAAAGGCTTTTTTTATGTCTACTACATTATCCCCCCTCGCCCAACAACTGTTTGAAGCGCAGGTCCAATATTTTTCTAATAAAACACAAGAGCAATTGGGCACGCTCATAAGTTTGGAGGTTGATGCGTTTTTTACTAAAGCAGAAAGCACCACTTTTGCGGACTGGCTACCCAAAAGCGTGGTGTTGCCCTTAGTTAACTATTACGTCAAAGATATGCCGCTCAGTGATGAACTTGCAGGGCGCTTACACAGTGTTGCCATGCGAGTCTACCAGCACCCTCGCCTAGAAGAAGTGTGCTGGGGGGACGTGATTGACGAGAAAGAACTTGGGGAGCTAATCGACCTAGCGCTGTCATTAAAAAGCCTTCACCTTGTGGTGCGGCGCGTGGCGCGAAACCGTCTTGTTATCGATGCCATTTCAGACATGATGTATAACGCCATCACAGGCTTTGTAAGCCAAAGCACTGCAAAAGCAGGCCAAATGGCCAGTAATATCCCAGGCGCAGGCTCCGTGTTTAAGCTAGGCAAATCCGTGGTAGGTAGAGCCACCTCTGGGTTTGAAAAATCAGCCGAAGATAACATTAAGCGCTACATTAGCAGCAACATCAAAAGTATCGTCACTAGCAGCGAAAAACGCTTACAAAAAGCGATCGATGACGGGCGCTTAAAAAATGCTCTGCTTAGCAACTGGAAAAACGTCAAAAACCAGCCTTTAGCCTCCCTCAAAGACTATGCTAGCGAAAAAGATATCCAGCAGAGTATTGAAGGTGCAGTAACGTTTTGGCACCAATTCCGTGAGTCTCCTTACCTCACAAACATTATTGAATACCTTAGCGACGCCGTATACGACTACCTACATAAAGTACCTGCAAAGGAGCTTTTAGATGAAGTTGGCATCAGTGCCCCCTTCATCACTCAAGAGTTGGACAGAATAATGGCACCTATTCTTGAGCATTGGCACCAACAAGGATGGATTCAAGATTTTTATGAACGCCAGCTCCGTCCTTTTTGGGAGCATGCCCAAAAGGAGGCTTTAATTACCGCAGGCTAACCCTTCGGTTTACCAGACCAACTCCTCTTCTTGCCCACTGACCAAAAGAACAGTATATTGTTTTTTGCTGGTGAGCACCTATCTCCCAAGCCATGGATGGCTTAGCTCCCAGCAACATTGTATTTTATTGAGGTGGCATTGTGATAAAGCTAAATTGTGATTTAGGGGAGGTGGATAAACTCTGCCCTCAAGGCCCCGAGCATACGGTTATGCCTTATATTGATATGGCCAATATTGCTTGTGGTTTCCATGCTGGCAATCGTGAAACAATGAAAGCCACCATTGCATTAGCCAAACAACATCAAGTATTGATTGGTGCCCACCCTTCCTACCCCGATCGCGAAAACTTTGGGCGCTTATCCATGGCCCTCAGCCAAGCCGATATATGCGACCTTGTTTTTCAGCAGGTCTCGTTAATGGAAGCGCTGTGCGAAGAGCAACAAGTACCACTCAGCTATATCAAACCCCATGGCGCCCTTTATCACGATTTGCTATTTCAGCCGCAAGTTCGCAACGGCATTTTTCAGGCGGTGGCGGATTTGAGTAGAAAGGTGCCTGTATTAGTTCTTGCCCACGTAAACCAACAAGAGGTGGCCGCCAGTGCTGAGCGATACGGCATCACACTGTGGTACGAAGCCTTTGCGGACCGTCGTTACCACCAAGATGCGAGCCTGCAAAGCCGTACAGAAAGCGGCTCTGTGATTGAAAGCACTGAACAAATTATTATGCAAGCCCGTGCAATAGCAACAGGGGCGCCTATTACCACAGTGGAAGGCGGCACTATTACAATTAATGCTCACAGCTTATGCGTACACGGCGATAATCCCGCTGCTGTAGCCACCATTAAAGCACTAAAGAAAGCACTGAGCACATGAATAACGCGCTAGTTGTTGAGGCTATGAGTGTTGAAGCTGTTAGCGAAACCGACGTGCTGGTTCGTTTTAATGCCGCTCTCAGCCCCGCGCTAATTCAACAACTAAGGCACTGGCAGCTATTGCTTCAGCAGCAATTATCCGTGGCACTAATCGATAGCGTGCTCGCTTACCGTAGCTTGCTGCTCTGTTTTTCACCCCAGGACCCGCGCTCACCCCAGCAGCGAGTACTATTAGTGAA
>Ga0209487_1000683_pt1 | contig 30244 bp, 25 predicted proteins | sample Poulit2012_FD_187524 | JGI IMG/M metagenome (GOLD analysis project Ga0209487, IMG submission 187524) | Agricultural soil microbial communities from Georgia to study Nitrogen management - Poultry litter 2012 (SPAdes) (version 2) | ecosystem: Environmental > Terrestrial > Soil > Agricultural land...
AGTTTTTGAATCTGCTCCACCGGTACCTCATTCCGGCTCATCCGGCTCTCTTCTTCTATCCGCCGGACTTTCTCCGCCTCCACCCGGACTACTTCCAGCTGCACAGCCCCCGACAGGCGAACATTAAATTCCAGATCGGTCTCACTCTCCCATTGGACCGTGTCCCGGCCATAGCCTACATAACTAAAAACCAGCGTCCCGCCGCCCGCCGGGACGGTCAGACTATAAAAGCCATATTCATTGGTTGTGGTTCCTTTTTGTGTTTCAGGGCTGAAGATATTGGCACCGATCAGTTTTTCTCCGGAACCGGCTTCTTCCACATAACCGCTCAGGGTAATGTTTTGACTGCGGACCATGGAAGTGATCAGAAGCAAAAACAAAAAACAATACAAATATCGCATATCAGAATTATTTCACGCCGGGAGAATCCCCTTAAAAGAACCCACGTCCTGTCGAAACGGGAAAATCACAATCACCTCTAAGAACGCGGCGGCAAGTCATTTCGCTGCCGCCATGGAAAAACGGGGATATAACGAATCATACAGGATCAAGAGGTTCGGCTTTGATTAAAATCAAAAATTTAGTCCCCTTTCATTTTCAAACCGAAGTTCCCAGTCTTATTTTTTTCCATGAATCAACCTCTCAAGACTTCGCCGGTTCAATTTTTTCAATCGGTTCTCTTCGATCAATGCCTCACGCTTCGTAAGATATTTCTGAATATATACATATTCCCAAGGGCCTCTGCCGGAAGTGTATCGCGAGGTATTCTCATTATGTTCCTGTAATCTCTTCTCGGGGTTTCGGGTCATACCCTTATAATAGACATCCCTGCTTTCAGAATAAATGATATAGACATAGAAAACCTCTTCCATAGCCCTAAAATACAAAAGCCTCAAACAATTCTCATGTTTGAGGCTCTTGCGGTCTGGACGGGACTCGAACCCGCGACCTCCGCCGTGACAGGGCGGCATTCTAACCAACTGAACTACCAGACCTTTTATTTTAATTTTGAGAGCTTCTCTTTCGAAGCGATCACAAATGTACTACTCTATTTTATATCCACAAAAAATTTCGACCCAATTTTCAAAATAAATTGAGTTTTCAATCCCTTTCCGCTAAATGCTTCGTAAATTCGTCCGTCAATCAATACAATATCTATGGTCTTTTTGGAATTTGAAAAACCATTGGAGAGCCTTTATGAGCAACTTGAAAAAATAAAAGAGGTTGGCAAAGCAGGTGACATCGATGTAAACCCAATGCTTGAAAAACTGGAAGCCAAAATCAGTAAGGCTCAAAAAGAAATTTATTCAAATCTCAATGGTTGGCAAAAAGTACAGCTATCCCGACACCCCAACAGACCTCATTCCTTATATTACATCCATAAAATATTTGATAATTTCATCGAATTGCATGGAGACCGGTACTATAAAGACGATAAAGCGATCGTCGGTGGAATAGGTGATATCGAAGGTCAGACTTTTATTGTCATTGGTCATGAAAAAGGCGACAACACCAAAGAACGCCAATACAGAAATTTTGGCATGGCCAATCCGGAAGGATACAGAAAAGCCCGGCGTCTCATGAAGATCGCCGAGAAATTTGGATTCCCTGTATTATGCCTTATCGACACCATGGGAGCCAACCCCGGAATAGAAGCCGAAGAACGTGGTCAGGCAGAAGCTATCGCACGTAATATGTATGAAATGGCAAAACTGCGTACCCCAATCCTATGTTATATTATAGGAGAAGGGGCGAGTGGCGGAGCGATAGGAATCGGTGTAGGTGACCGAGTATATATGTTTGAGAACACCTGGTATTCTGTAATTTCTCCCGAATCATGCTCCCAGATCCTTTGGCGAAGCTGGGACTATAAGGAACAGGCTGCAGAGGCATTAAAACTTACAGCGGATCACATGTTGTCCTTTAGATTAATCGATGGAATCGTCAAAGAACCATTGGGTGGCGCTCATACTTTTCCCGAAAAAATGGTAGAAATATTTAAACCCCATATCCTCGAAAACTATGAAATCATAAGAAAGATTCCCATCCCGGAACTGATACAACAAAGAGTTGAAAAATACAGCAACATGGGAGAATACGAAGTTATTGCCCGCAAAAAAAAGAAGAAATAACCCTTTGAAGATGATGTTTTCGTTCAGGATTCTCATCTTTTCTTAGAAAAATCATCAGTATCTTTAATGGTTTACGTTCAAGTATTCCTATTTTTGCACCGAATTTATTAGAAAAAGATAATCCTATCCATGATTTCATTAGAAAATTTGAAAGGCACCGGAACCGCACTTGTCACCCCATTTGATGATCAGGGAAAAGTCGACTTTGATTCGCTTGAGAAAGTAATTCAATTTAACATAGAGGGAGGGATAGATTATCTGGTATGTCTGGGTACGACGGGTGAAGCTGTCACATTGAGTCGTCAGGAGTGTCAGGATATATTGGACTTCACATTAAAGATAACAGATCAAAGGATCCCGGTTGTTTTCGGTGTTTTTGGATCTAACAGCACAGAAATCTTGCTTGAGAGACTGGAAGGATACAATCTTGATGGCGTAGATGCCCTGCTTGCAGCAAGTCCTTATTATAACAAACCAACACAGGAAGGAATTTTTCAGCATTACAAAGTATTGAATGACCACACACCATTGCCTGTGATCATATATAATGTACCAGGCCGCACCGCCTCCAATATTGAAGCTCAAACCACACTTCGCATAGCTCGTGAGCTCGACAAAATAATTGGAATCAAAGAGGCGTCGGCAAATCTTCACCAGATCAATACAATTTTGAAATATCGCCCTGAAGATTTTCTGGTAATCTCCGGCGACGACCCATCCACCTTGGCAATGATGGCACATGGTGCCGATGGAGTCATTTCTGTAATATCAAATGCATATCCGCATGAATGGTCAGATATGGTACGTGCATGCCGGAATAAAGATTACAAAAAAGCGGTACGCCTTTTTATGCTACTTCATGATCTCCATGATTGGTTATATGTGGACGGAAACCCTTGTGGAATCAAAGCCGCCCTCAAAAATCTTCAGTTGATCGATAGTATGAATGTTAGACTCCCCTTAGTACCAATGCAAAAGGAACATGTTCAATCCCTTACGGAAGAGATGGATAAAATTAAGGAGAATGCAACCTCAATAGATCAGATGATCAAATAATTTATTATTTGAACGGCACAAATATTTCACCATTAAAATATGATTGAGGGAAAAATCCGGATGAGTCCCACAGACCCATTACCGGGACAAAAGCTTTGTAAATGCTGCTAAAAAAACTGTACAAAACATTTTCCTCGATATCTGATTGCAATCGTAATACAAAGCCCGTACGATCCATAACTCTCCAGCCGGATGAAGGCAGAAAGTCTGAATACAATTCCACTATAACCGGACAGGGAAGTGATAAGGGGTTCTCACACAGCCCGTTATAAATATTAGAAGCCATCTCCTCAAGATTCTTGAAGCTGCTCTTTTTTGTCAGTTTCAGGGGAATCGATTCTTTCCTCCATTGACCGATTCGGATCCGGTTGTACCCTCGGATTGGATACTTGATGACCTCTCCCTGATAGGTCTCTCCCACTTCAAAAGTCGATTCGAAGGGCCTGTTTCCAAAACTAAAATCCAGAAGAAAAAACATCTCGTCTTTATTCCTCTCCAAAAAATAAACGACTCGCCTTTGCAGATTCTCTTCTCTATCCGTTACTACTGCCACCACATGAAATATCCCCGTATAAGGTAATTCTTTTTCGAGATGTTTTTTGGTGATATTCGGCCCTGAATGATAGACAAGATTTATTTGCTGTGCTTTTGAAAGAGTATCGAACTGCAGCCATAAGTGAGCTATCAATGTAATCTCGGCCCAATGATTCAAAAATTCATCCGGATTTTCCCCCGGACTTCCCGGTAATAACCGAATCAGTTTTGCCAGTTTTCCAAGATGGTTATCTACCAGAACAGCTGCTATTCTCTCTTTCTCCTCTTCAAAAGCAGCCTGATTTTGTAACAGAGGCATATAATAGATTGATTCCTGCCACTGCACAAGGATTTTTATACCATCCATCATTTCAGCTAATCGATTTTGGCTGACCAGCTCTTTCCATTCCATTTTTTCAAGGGCTTTTCCGGGCAATTATGCCCAGTGATTGCATCGCACGGCGGGAAGCGATTTGCTCCGCTCCTTTTTTATTAAAGTCCGAGGCTTCGGAGATTTTTTTTCCATCGATCACAACCGCTACCCGAAACCGATCTCTTTTTTGGGTACGGAACTTCTTCAGCAAATCATATTCGAGATCCTTCCCATGTTTTTGACACCACTCCAACAATCGGCTTTTGAAGTTTTCATCTTTTTTCTCCAAAACATCAAAATCAAGATATTCTTGAAAGATCCTACAAATCACAAAATCTCTGGTAAAATCATATCCTTTTTCAATATATATCGCACCGACAAGAGCTTCGAGTGCGTTACCATACATCGATTCACTGAGATGAACCTGGTTATATTGTTTTAAAAAAACATCCAGCCCCATATCTTTTCCAATCGAATTCAATGATGAACGCCTGACAATTTTTGCGCGCATCTTGGTAAGAAAGCCTTCATCCTTATATAGATATTTTTGGAATAAAAACTCTGCGGTCACCATGGAGAGAAGAGCATCCCCCAGATATTCTAAACGTTCGTTGGATTTTTCATTAGATATTTCGGGATTACTCCTGTGTAAAAATGCTTGTTTGAATAAAACTAAATTCTTAGGCGTAAACCCAACTGTATTTCGAAGGTTTCTAACAAAGTCTTTATCCTTCGACCAGAACAAATTATATACTTTTTGGATCAAACCAAAGATAATTTACTGTTCATATTTTTTAAGGACGAGTGAAGTATTGTGCCCTCCAAATCCAAAAGTATTGCATACCGCAAAATCGACTGGCATCTCCTTCGCTTCATTAAATGTAAGGTTCAATTTGTTGTCGATCTCCGGATCATCAGTAAAATGATTGATTGTCGGCGGAATAAATCCATCTCTCATAGCCAGGAGGCAAGCAATTGTCTCAATAGCACCGGAAGCCCCCAAAAGATGACCTGTCATCGATTTGGTGGAAGAAATGTGCATTTTATAAGCGTGTTCCCCAAAAACATCCAGTATTGCATTGATTTCCGCAACATCGCCCAGTGGAGTGGATGTACCATGCACATTCACATAATCGATCTGCGTCATTGGGATATGAGCATCACGTATAGCTTCTTTCATCACCCGTGCAGCTCCCTGCCCTTCCGGATGCGGTGCTGTAATATGATATGCATCTGCAGTCATACCTCCTCCCAAGACTTCCGCATATATTTTTGCTCCTCTTTCAACTGCTCTTTCATACTCTTCAAGAATCAACGCACCACCACCTTCCCCGAGTACAAATCCATCCCGATCTTTATCAAATGGCCGCGATGCGGTTGCCGGATCATCATTTCTACTTGACAAAGCTTTCATCCCTGAAAACCCCCCAATCCCGGCACGAGTAACAGCTGCTTCTGATCCTCCGGTAACAATCACCTCTGCCCTGCCCATTCGAATCGAGTCCATGGCACTGATGATAGCATTACTACTGGAAGCGCAGGCAGAGATCGTTCCATAATTCAATCCTTTCAATCCATATTCAATAGAAATCAATCCCGGGACGATATCGGCGATCATTTTGGGGATCATAAAAGGATTATATCTGGGTGTCTGTTCATAATCACTATTGTTTTCGATTTGTTCCTCCAGTGAACGCAATCCGCCGATCCCTGATCCCCAAATCACTCCGACTCTTTCGGCATCTTCACGGGCAAAGTCAAGCCCGCTATCTTGAACAGCTTCGCGAACAGCAACCAAACCATACTGACTGAACAGATCCATTTTACGAGCCTCTTTTCGCCCAAAAACCTCGTCACCGTCAAAATTTTTCACCTCACATGCGAAAGTAGTTTTAAAACTGGATGCATCGAAATGAGTAATATAATCGGCGCCACTTTCACCCTTTCTCAAGCCTTTGGCAAATTCATCAATATTATTCCCGATCGGGGTGATGGCTCCTATTCCAGTAATGACGACTCGTTTCATATTTCGCAATTTCGTTTCCTACAAAAATATAATATTTTCTTCAACCCGTATAATAAACCATTGATCCTCCGTCGGAGAAACCCTCCAAACCTAAAGATCTTTGTCATGATACCATAAAAGAAGACCCCCTTTTTACCTGTTAAAAATAAAAAGAGGGTCTTTCACTTGAAAATATATCTTTACTTAATTTCCAGATTCTTTTGCTACGTACTCAACCGCCTGGCCTACGGTTTGGATATTTTCAGCTTCTTCATCAGGAATTGAAATGTCAAATTCTTTTTCAAATTCCATAATGAGTTCCACGGTATCCAGTGAATCAGCGCCTAAGTCATTGGTGAAACTGGCATCATCAGTTACTTCTGACTCATCTACTCCAAGTTTATCTACAATGATTTTTTTTACTTTTTCAGCTACAGATGACATAATTATACAAGTTTAATGAAATAATTCGAGCGCAAAATAAGAGATAAAAAACAGGATGAGCAACTTTTTATCTCTCATTTTGTCAATATCGTCAGAAATATAGCGGAAAAACAGCATTTCAAGCCATCAAGACCATTTTTTATTCCGGAATCGGTAAAATAATACCGAATTCTTTTTTGTACACCTATCTCTGTTGATAAATTTACTACTTTTGCTATTTATTTTTGTATTATCCGTACAGGAAAATTAACTTGACAAATTGTATTGTAATATTATGAATGAATCTTTTCAAAAAACTAAAATAGTCGCTACTGTTGGACCTGCTATCGATTCCTATGATCAGCTGAAAGAACTGATCCTTGCAGGAGTCGATGTCTTCCGACTCAATTTTTCTCACGGAAGCCAAGAAAATCACCAAAGAGTCATCGACACTATCCACCAGCTCAATGAAGAATTGGGTACTTATGTAAGTATTTTGGCCGATCTTCAAGGACCAAAAATCCGGATCGGTCAAATCGAAAATGAGACTATGTCTATCGAGCCTGGACAAATTATCGAATTTACTACGGAAGAAGTCATAGGCAATAAGGATCAGGTTTTCATCAACTACGACCAATTTCCACAAGACGTCAATGAAGGTGAAAGAATTCTCTGCGACGACGGAAAAGTTGTTTTCAATGTCGTGAAAACAAATAAAAAAGATAAAGTTACACTACGTGTAGTACACGGTACAGAACTAAGCAGTAGAAAAGGGATCAATCTTCCTGACACAAAAACTTCCCTGCCCGCTGTAACAGAAAAAGATTTAAACGATCTGGAGTTTATACTTCAGCAAGATGTCCACTGGATCGCTCTTTCGTTTGTAAGAGAAGCCAAGGATGTTCTTTATCTCAAGGAAAGAATCAAAACCGCCGGTCACAACGCTCTGGTGATGTCAAAAATAGAAAAACCGGAAGCAGTAAAAAACATCAATGATATCATTGAAGCATCTGATGCTATCATGGTCGCTCGAGGTGATCTGGGGATCGAGGTGCCGATCGAACAGCTACCGGGGATTCAGAAAAAAATCATTCATCGGTGCATTGCAAGTTCAAAACCAGTCATTGTAGCGACCCAGATGATGGACAGCATGATCCAAAACCCTTCACCTACAAGAGCTGAAGTAACAGATGTAGCCAATGCAGTATACGATGGCGCTGACGCCGTAATGCTCAGTGGTGAAACCAGTATCGGAGAATATCCGCTCCGCACCATCGAAATCATGACAAAAATACTTGCAGAGGCAGAGAAATTACTCGATATGACCGGCAGAAGACCGGAACCAAGTAATAAATCTGATACTTATCATTCAGATGTGATCTGCTTTACCGCCGGAAGAATCGCAGGCACCATCAATGCAAAAGGGATCGTAGGTATAACCTCTTCTGGTTATACAGCATTCAAAGTGAGCAGTTATCGACCGGAATGCCCTATTTTTATTTTCTCTGCCCACGATCATATGCTTTGCACGCTCAATCTGGTATGGGGTGTCAAGTGTTTTAAATATGAAAAATTCACCACAACAGATGGTACCATTGAAGATGTGGTCAAAATCCTCAAGGATGACGACTGGATCTCGACCGGAGATGTAATAATAAACACTGGTGCAATGCCGTTGTACCAAAGACTCCGGACCAACTTCTGTAAGATTACAACAGTTGATTAAGTACTGAAAATGTGTTGAAATTTTTATTGAACAAATACAGCTTTTTAATCCTGATATTGGGCATCGGACTAATCCTACCAGCCCAATCTCAGGATCTTTTATCCCCTGCCGACAATCTGCAACGGGAAGCAAAATTCATCGATGCCCAAAGCCGTCTGATCACTGGCGACACAGAACAAGCCCTGGAGATCTACAAATCCCTGCTTGAGGCAGACCCAAACGATGATGAAGCCGCTTTTTTTCTCGGAAAAATTTATTTTGAAGAAAAGGATCTTGAAAACAGTATAAAATATCTTTCACTCGCCCTTTCCAATAATAAAACCAATCCGTGGTACTATCTCTGGATAACCGATGCTTACCTGCAAAATGAAGAAATCGACCAGGCCACCAAAACCATGGAAAACCTGATCAAACAATTCCCGGATGAAAAGCAATATTATGAACGTTTAGAGTTTTTGTACCGCGATAATCAGGAGCACCAAAAACAGCTCGATCTGCTCAATGAAATGATTTCGCGTTTTGGATTTCATAAAACTTATGAACTGGGTCGTATTCAGGCTCTGAGTGATCTGAACCAGGATAAAAAAGCACTGAATCTTCTTGAAGAGCTTTCTGAAAGCTTTCCAAAAGATCTTTTCATCCTCAATCTTCTGGCTACTTTTTACCAGCAAGAAGATAAAAATGACAAAGCACTCCAGGTATTCGAAAAAATACTGGAAATAGATCCGGGAAACAGCCGTGCTCATCTGGCAGTGATTCAGTCCAAATCCAACGATGCTGAAGGCGACAATCTTTTATCATTACAATCATTTTTTCTCAATTCAAAAATTGATTTTGATACAAAATTTGGAAAAATCGCTCATTTCTTCAAAGGAGACTTGAATGATATCACACAAGAAGATATCGATCAGCTCATGCAAATCAGTGATTGGCTTCTCCAAAGCCACCCTGACACACCAAAAGCACTCTCTCTGCGCGCAGATCTTCTGGCGCAATCAGGGCACAATAAAGAAGCTGCCAAACTTTATAAGCAAACTGTAGAAATCCATCCTGATAATTATCTGGTATGGGAACAATTATTATGGTCCCTCAAAGAAATGGATCAATGGGAAGAGGTTCGGGATTATGCGGATGAAGCTTCCATCTACTTCCCCAACAAGGCCGCTTTATATTACATGAAAGGGGAGGCTGAATTTCATCTAAACAATCTGGATGAGTCTATTTTCGACCTTCAAACTGCTGTGGATTTTAGTGTTGATGAACCCGTGTTCGAAAGTAATGCACTGGCATTGATAGGAATGGTATATTGTGTGCGGAAAGACAACGATAGTGAAAAATATTTTTCTTTAGCAAAAGAGGCTTTGGAAGACAATCCAAACATTGATTACTATATGAGTATTTGTTTTTTAGAAAATGAACAGATAGAAGAGGCCGAATCTCATATCGATGTTTCTTTATCGAAAGTACCGGATCACGCACAATATGCCATCCAAAAGACAAAGATCCTACTTCTGAGCCAGCAATACCAAAAGGCTTTGGATATTCTTCTTCCATTGACAGAAAAAACTCATTACCCCGCTGTATACAGCTATATAAGTCAAATATATGACCAAATGGGAGAAAATGACAAAGCGAACACTTTTAAACAAAAAGCTATTGACTATGGGGCGACTGAATAATTTCAGATTTATATTTTTGTCTTTGCTGTCAGGCTTATTTCTTCTCACTACCTTGACCGGTTGTGGAAGGAGCAAACGACTTGCCCGTCAGGAAGCCTTTGAAGCTCAGTCTTTCAATGATTTTTTCGATCACCTTTCGATCTTGGAAATACAAGGACGTCTAAAAGTAACCGATGGCGGCACCAGTTATTCTGCCAATACGACGATCAGAATGTCAGGAGATTCGATCTGGATGATGGGGAGGTTCATCGGGATTGAGGTTTTCAGAGCACTGGTCACTAAAGAGTCTGGCATTCAGCTGGTCAATCGCACAGACCGTACCTATTCTACCGCCACCTGGGAGGAAGTACAAGAAAAATTCAAAAATAAGGATCTGAATTATTCCACGTTTCGTAACCTTGTTTTAGGTAATCCGTTTCTGGTAAAAGGTGGTAATTATAATTTTTATCACAACAAAAAATCGGGGATCATGGAATATGATCTCACCTCCGGGAATACTCAACTGCTGATCGATATTCTCATAAAGAAAAAACTGAGACAATCATTTTGGGTTCTAGAAAATGATCAGATTGCGATCGAAGCTAAATATGACAAATATGATAGTCCAACTTTGGAAAACATTCCGTATTTTCGTAATTATATAGCATATTTTCATAATACACAACCTATTAATATTGAATTAGACATCAAAAATTTCAGATTTAATGATCAGATCAATCTCCCATTTCAAATCCCTGATAACTACAGTCGCGGTTCTCTTCTTTCTCTGTAGTATTTCATACGGCCAAGAGATAGAAGCTCTGGAATCGGAAAGGGATCGATTGATCAATGATATCAAGCAAACCAATCAACTCCTGAGAGAAAATCAAAAGAAATCGGGAAATGTAAACCATCAATACCAGCTGATCCAAAGTCAAATACGAAACCGTGAAAATCTAATCAATACCTACAACAAAGAAATCAACCAGCTGAATCACAATGTAAATCAACTGAGTCAGGAAATCCAAAAAGGGGAAGCAAAACTATCCCGTATCATCTCTGAATATGGTAAACTTCTATCGCGGATCCACCGAGCCGAGCTCGTGCAAAATAAATGGTTATTATTATTGTCTTCTACTTCATTCAATCAAGCGTTTGTGAGATGGCAATATTTCCGTCAGGTCTCTGCTTATCGAAAAACACAAAAGGAAGAAATCGAAAATTTGCAATCAGAACTTAAACAAAACCGTCTTTCGATGGAAGAACAAAAGAATGCAACCATCCAAAGAAGAAAGGATATCGAGAACCAAAAACAAGACCTGGCTCATGAGCTTTCGGTTCAGGACCGGATATTAAACAACTTAAAATCAGACATAGACAAACTAAGAAGAGAAATCGTACAGAAAGAAAAACAGCGGGAAGCTCTTAGCAATAAAATCACTGCCCTGATCGCCGAAAAAACGAAAAGTCTTCCTTCCAGTCCGGCGATTACCACCTTGTCCAATAATTTTGCTAAAAACAAAGGGAATCTGCCCTGGCCAACGAGTAAAGGTATCATAATACGTGGATACGGACAGCAAAATCACCCATTATTAAAAAACATTAAAATAGTCAATGATGGGATAGATATCCAAACCGAACAGGATGCCCCGATCAATGCTATTTTTGATGGAACGGTCGTCGAAGCGATTTATGTCCCCAATAACAACATGGTGGTCATCATCAATCATGGTGAATACAGCTCAGTGTACAGTAATCTTAATGAGGTATATGTATCAAAAAATCAAAAAGTAAAGATGGGTGATCCTATTGGTATCATAGGTGAAAATCAAGATGGTATCCCTATGCTTCATTTTGAGCTCTGGCAAAAATCTCGTCCGCAGAATCCTTCGCAATGGATAAAAAACAGATAGTCTGATTAATTTTTTAAAATTATATAATGTGGTAAATGAATGGAATTTAGGGGAAGGAACAAGACCTGCGTTGCAGCGAGGTATAGAGAAAGCAATCATCGTAGGCCTGATCACTCCCGACGAAGATGAGGTAACTGTAGAAGAATATCTGGATGAATTGGAGTTTTTGGCATTGACAGCAGGCGCAAAGACAGAAGCCCGATTCACTCAAAAATTAGCTCATCCAAATCAACGATATTTTATAGGAAGCGGTAAAGTAGATGAAATCCGAAATTACATTGTTGATCACGATATCGACATGGTCGTTTTTGATGATGATCTCAGCCCCTCTCAAAACCAGAACCTGGAAAGAAAACTCAAAGTGATAGTACTGGACCGGTCATTGCTGATCCTGGATATTTTTGCCAATCATGCACAGACTGCTCAGGCACGCACTCAGGTCGAATTGGCACAACTCCAATACCTGTTGCCTCGACTGAGAGGTTTGTGGACTCACCTGGAAAGACAACAGGGAGGGATCGGTACAAGAGGTCCCGGAGAACAAGCAATCGAGACAGACCGGAGAATCGTAAGGGACCGGATAAAAAAACTAAGGGATCGTCTCGATAAAATAGAACTCCAGGGAAAAACCCGGAGAAAAAACCGTGGTCAATATATCCGGGTAGCACTCGTGGGATATACGAATGTCGGAAAATCCACCCTCATGAATCGAATCAGTAAATCAGATGTACTTGAAGAAAATAAATTATTTGCCACACTCGATACGACGGTTCGTAAAGTGGCCTTTGGTACGATGCCGTTTTTAATATCTGATACAGTAGGTTTTATCAGAAAGTTACCGCATCACCTGATTGAAAGTTTCACTTCAACTTTGGAGGAAGCAAAGGAAAGTGATATTTTGATCCATGTAGTGGATATTTCTCATCCGCGATATCTGGAGCATATAGAAACAGTCAATGAAACCTTGGCGATGCTCGAAGTAAAGGACAAACCGGTTTTGATGGCTTTCAACAAAATCGATTTGTACCGGAGAAAGTATTTTGATGATCTCTTGAATGAAAATGAGCGAGCAAGTCTGGAAAAAGAATTGTGGGATAGTCTCGAGAAAAAATATGACGGCCCCACTGTACTTCTTTCCGCTGTCACCGGAGAGAATATGCAGCATTTGCGGGATGTACTAAGTGCAATGATAGAAACAGAATATAAAACCCGATACCCAAACCGGATTCAATATTGGTAATTTATGGAGAAAAAATATGCGAACTTACTTGTCGACTATTGTTTGGAAATCAAAAAGGGGGATATGGTATTCGTTCAATCCACCCCGCTGGCATCGCCACTTTTGAAGGAGTTTTTCCGGATTGCCACCCGCCGAGGTGCATGGGTGGAGTTTGACCTGAGGATCGAAGAACAGGAACGGATATTTTTTGAAGAAGCAGATCAGGACTTGATAGAATTAATTTCTCCAACCCAAAAATATCGCTTCGCCCATTTTAACAAGTATCTCCACATAAGAGCGCCTTACAATCTAGCAGAGAACAAATCTATTCCCGGCGAAAAATTGAAACAACGTGGAGAGGCAAGCAAAGAAATAAACCAACTCTATTTTGAGCGGACTGCAGATGGTTCCATGGATCGCTCCTTGTGTGAATATCCTACTCAAGCCGCTGCCCAAAATGCAGGGATGAGTCTGGAGGAATACCGGAAATTCGTTTTTGAGGCTTGCCGGCTGTATGAAGACGCTCCAGTCAAAGCCTGGCAACAGGTAAGAGAAAAACAACAAATTTATACCGATTATCTAAATCAATGTGAGACAATTCATTATAAAGGTCCACACATCGACCTCCGCTTTTCGAGTAAAGGCAGGATCTGGATCAATTCGGACGGACGAGCCAACATGCCATCAGGAGAAGTATTTACTGCTCCTGTGGAAGATTCTGTGGAAGGGACCGTTTATTACACATATCCGGCGATCTACAGAGGTCAGGAAGTATCTGGAATTTCCCTTCGGTTTGAAAAAGGATATATCACGGAATGGTCCGCTGAAAAAGGTCAAGAGGTATTGGATGAAGTCTTTCAGATACCGGGATCACGACGATTGGGAGAAGCCGCTATCGGCACCAATTACCGAATCCGGCAAATGACGAGGAATATTTTATTTGATGAAAAAATAGGTGGTACCGTTCATCTGGCTATAGGACAGTCCTACAAGCAAAATAACGGTAAAAATAATTCTGCAATTCATTGGGATATGATCACTGATATGACGCAGGATTCCCGTATCATAGCAGATGGCAAAACAATTTATGAAAATGGGTATTTCACCCTATGACCGAACTAAATTTTTATAAGTTTCTATGAAAAATTACGAGCGTTTTCCTTTATACATTTACAATAGTATCAGCAGAAAAAAAGAAAAATTCGTTCCGATTCATGAACCCCATGTAGGAATGTATGTATGTGGTCCTACCGTGTACAATGATGTCCATATCGGCAATTGCCGCACTTTCGTCAGTTTCGACATAATGTTCAGATATATGAAATATCTGGATTATAAGGTAAGATATGTACGCAATATAACTGATGTAGGGCATCTGATGGACGATACCGGGGAGGACAAACTTGTCCAAAGAGCAAGAATCGAAAAACTGGAACCGATGGAAATAGCGCATAAATACACTCATCGGTTTAGGGATATCATGTCGTTGCTAAACACTCTCCCCCCATCTATTGAACCGATCGCTTCGGGTCATATCCCTGAACAAATTGAAATGGTCCAGAAGATCATAGACAACGGTTACGGATATGTAGTCAATGGATCTGTCTATTTTGACACCAAAAAATTTGCACGCGACACAGATCAGTACGGAAAACTTTCAGGAAGAGTTTTGGAAGACCTGATCGCTGAAAGCCGGGAATTGAAAAGTCAGGATGAAAAAAGAGATCCTGCCGATTTTGCTATTTGGATGAAAGCTGAAGAGGGACATATCATGCGCTGGAACTCTCCCTGGTCTGAAGGTTTTCCGGGCTGGCATCTTGAATGTTCCGCGATGAGCACAAAATATCTGGGTGAAAAATTTGATATTCACGGAGGAGGTTCGGATTTAAAGTTTCCTCACCATGAAAATGAAATCGCCCAAAACTACGGAGCATGTCACACCGCTCCTGCCAATTATTGGATCCACACCAATATGCTGTTGATGAATGGAAGGAAAATGGCAAAAAGTGATGGGAATACCATTACACCTGATCAATTGATGAATGGAAATAGTGAACATATTTCACAAGCATATCATCCGATGTCCATTCGCTTTTTCTTTTTACAGGCGCACTATTCATCGACACTTGATCTGACAGATGATGCCCTGATCGCAGCAGATCGAGGGTTTCGAAGATTGATGAACAGTATGCAGATAATAGAAAATATATCTGAAAAAGAATTCTCGGGTTCAGCCGACTCTCCTCTCTCACCTCAACTAAAAAAACTCGCTGATCAATGCTTCCATGAAATGAGTGATGATTTCAATACCGCAAAAACACTTGCCGTATTATTTGAAATGTCAGGAAAAATCAATGAAATAGACCAGGGGAAAATTTCTAAAAAAGATCTGGATCCAAAGGTATTTCTAAATTTTAAAAATACATATATCGATTTCATACAAAACGTATTAGGTCTTCAACCAATCAGAGAAGAAGGAGGAAAAATCGATGACGTCATTCAAATTTTGCTTGAGATGCGGCGGGAAGCAAGAGATGAAAGAAATTTTGAGCTTGCAGATAAAATCAGGGATCAACTCCTTGAGGCAGGGATTACAATCAAGGACGGAAAAGATGGAACAACTTATCAAATATAAATGAAATATTTCCCAGGCAAAAATGCTCAGTGATCATCGGTCAGAAATGATAATCTCTTTTCAAAAAAGATGAATTGGGGAACCTGGATAATTTGGGTATGAGATTTTCAAACAGAATCCATACCCATTTTTTATGTCACTAGTCGAACAGAAATAGCTGATAATCAATTATTTTGTCACCTGCAAAAATAGAAGTATATTGATGCTGATTCATGAATTTCAAGTTATAACAAATGAAAAAAGTAAGCAAACCCCGGGTAAGTCTGATATCAAAGGGAGAAGAATTCACCATTAAAAAAATGGAAGCGAACGCACGCGAACTATTGCCAAAGCATAAAGCTTCTCTTGAATCTGTACTGGTCGTGATTCAGGGAAGTTGTAATTTCATGTTTCCGCAAAAAGAAGATTCAGATCAAATTTTACAAGAAGGGGATTCAATCGTAGTTCCCGCTGAAATCATTCATCAAATACAAGCCATGGATGACTTGGCAGCACTTCATATCATGCCAAATGGGATTCATTTTGACTTCTACTAACTAATATATCAAAAACAAAATTCAATCATGCCGAGTCATATTTTCACTATTCACTTGGCATTGAAATTGGAAGTAATCAGTCTATAAATTGGTTTCCTTAAAAACCATCTGAACATCCACTCAGCCCATCCCTATTAAAATTATGATATTTCCATTCCACCCAAGAATAATTCGGATTTCCTATAAATTAAAATACCGGTTATGAAATATCATCATAACCGGTATTTCAGTTTCTATTCACTCAGATCTGCTTATTCTGCAGCTTCTTCTTCCTCCTCAGGTTCTGGCATTTCATGCATTACCAGCACGTCATCAAAACCTTTAACACCTGTTCCTGCAGGGATTCGTTTCCCAACAATCACGTTTTCCTTCAATCCATTGAGGAAATCCTGGCTTGCACCGATCGCCGCCGTACTCAGTACTTTCGTCGTTTCCTGGAACGATGCCGCCGAAATCCAAGATGAAGTTCCGAGAGATGATCTCGTAATTCCTTCCAGAATCGGTGTAGAAGTTGCCGGCAGAGCATCTCTGTACTCCACTGGTTTATTATCATTTCGCTTCAGGATCGAGTTCTCTTCTCTTATCTGCCGCAAGGTTACTGTCTGCCCTGCTTTCAGTTTGTTAGAATCGCCCGGTTCGGTAATTATTTTCTTATCAAAAATCTCATCATTTTCTCTGAAGAAAGATAGTTTGTCAACCGGTTCTCCTTCGAGGAACTGAGTATCACCTGGATCTACGATCAACACACGGCGCATCATCTGTCTGATAATTACTTCTATGTGTTTATTGTTGATATCGATCCCCTGTGAACGGTATACCTCCTGGATCCCATCCAGGATATACTGTTGGACTGCAGACGGACCTGAAATGTTTAGGATATCTGCAGGTGAAATAGCACCATCAGACAGCTGAGTTCCAGCTCTTACGAAATCTCCTTCCTGAACCAAAATATGTTTAGAAAGTCCAATCAGATACTTTCTGATCTGGCCATCACGCGCCTCAACCATTACTTCACGGTTTCCTCGCTTGATCTTCCCGAATGAAACAACACCGTCAATTTCAGATGTAACCGCAGGGTTCGATGGGTTTCTTGCTTCAAATAATTCCGTCACTCGTGGCAGACCTCCTGTAATATCAGAAACCTTACTCAACTGCCGTGGAATTTTTGCAATGACATCCCCCTGATTGATGGTATCACCTTCCTTCACTGAGATATATGCACCGACGGGCAGATTATAGACTTTCAGCTCTTCACCCTCTTCGTCCAATACCTTGATAGTAGGTATTTTTTTCCGTCTACGCTTGGCTTCGATAATCACTTTCTCCTCAAATCCGGTCTGCTCATCTCTTTCTATTCGGTAAGTTTCTCCTTCGATGATCGATTCGAAACCTAATTCTCCGGAAAATTCAGAAATGATGACCGCGTTGAATGGATCCCACTGACAGATCAGTTCACCCTTTTTCACTTCCTGCTGATCTTCCACAAAGATATCCGCTCCATACGGTACGTGAACGGTCGACATCAATCGATTCGTTTCTTTATCCCGAATCATGATCTCACCCGTACGTGAAAGAACAATACCTTTCTTACCGTTTTCACCGCTATCAACTGATTCTACAACACGAACACTATCAAATTGCAATATTCCATTGAACTTAGACACCAGCTGGGACTCAGATTGACTGACCGCAGCAATACCTCCTACGTGGAAGGTTCTCAAGGTCAGCTGGGTTCCAGGTTCTCCAATGGACTGCGCCGCAATAATACCCACTGCATCACCTATTTCAGTGATCCTGCCGGTAGCCAGGTTTTTACCATAGCATTTGACACAAACACCACGCTGAGCTTCACATGTCAACACAGATCTCAAGGTAACCTCTTCTATTCCGGCAGCTTCAATCTGTCGGGCAATATCTTCATTGATATAAGAATCAGCTGCAATGATCAGTTCGTCCGTTTCTGGATGATGAACATCATACAGACTAAATCTTCCCTGTATCCTTACGGAAAGGCGCTGCACCACTTTGTCGTTTTCGATCAATGCAGTTGTTTCGATCCCCCTCAACGTATCACAATCTTCTTCATATACTACAACATCCTGTGCTACGTCGACCAAACGTCGGGTCAGATAACCAGCATCAGCGGTTTTGAGCGCCGTATCTGCCAATCCTTTACGTGCACCGTGAGTAGAAATAAAATATTCTTGAACAGATAATCCACCCAGGAAATTGGAAAGAATGGGGTTTTCGATAATAGCTCCGCTAATATCCCCTGATTTTCGAGGTTTTGCCATCAAACCTCTCATTCCGCACAACTGTTTAATCTGCTGCTTGGATCCTCGAGCTCCACTGTGCAACATCATATAAACAGAATTGAATCCACCTCGATGTGCTGCCAGCTCTCTCATTAGATTGTCTGTTATCATATTATCGGCAAAAGTCCATTTATCGATAATTTGATTGTACCTTTCATTATTAGTGATCAATCCCATGTTGTAGTTATCCCAAACCTCGTCCACTTCATTTTGAGCCTCAAGCAATGCATTTTCCTTCAAAGAAGGAGTGATAAGATCTCCCAGATTAAAAGACAATCCACCCTGGAATGCCCAGTAAAATCCGAGATCCTTTACATCATCCAAAAACTTGGCTGTCGTTCTAAAATCTGTTTTCTCAATAACACCTGAGATCACAGATTTAATATTTCTCTTCGTCAAAAGCAGGTTTACATAAGGAATATCCTCAGGCACGACTTCATTGAACAACGCACGACCTACAGTCGTTTCTACGATTTTGTTTTCAACGAGTCCTGTTTCTGCTTTCTCTTGAACTCTAAGTTTAATCGGCGCATGAAGTTCAGCTTGCCCTTCATTGAACGCGATTCGGACTTCATCAAGAGAATAAAATGTATTTCCTGCTCCTTTTACCTGAGAAAGATCTGTGTCTTTCGACAGTTCTTTGGTCATATAATAGAGACCCAATACCATATCCTGAGAAGGCAATGTAATCGGCGAACCATCCTGCGGATTGAGCATGTTGTGTGATGACAACATCAGCACCTGCGCTTCAAGAATCGCAGCCTGACTCAAAGGAATATGCACCGCCATCTGGTCACCATCAAAGTCCGCGTTGAATGCACCGCACACCAGTGGATGCAGCTGAATAGCTTTTCCTTCCACCAGCTTTGGCTGAAAAGCTTGAATTGACAAACGGTGAAGCGTCGGAGCCCGGTTCAATAGTACAGGGTGTCCCTTCAGAATATTTTCAAGGATTTCCCAGATCACCGGTGTTTTTTTATCGACCATTTTCTTAGCCGATTTCACAGTTTTCACTATTCCCCTTTCGATAAGTTTTCGAATCACGAAAGGTTTGAATAGTTCTGCTGCCATGGCTTTTGGGATACCACACTCATGCAACTTCAGCTCAGGTCCTACTACAATAACGGACCGGCCCGAATAATCCACTCTTTTCCCCAGGAGGTTCTGACGGAATCGGCCTTGTTTTCCTTTCAATATATCACTCAAGGACTTCAAAGATCTTCCACCTTCAGCTTTTACTGCATTCGCTTTCCTTGAATTGTCAAAGAGAGAGTCAACAGCTTCCTGAAGCATTCTCTTTTCATTTCGCAGAATCACTTCCGGTGCCTTGATTTCGAGTAATCGCTTCAATCTATTGTTTCGGATAATGACTCTTCGATAAAGATCATTGAGATCAGACGAAGCAAACCTACCTCCGTCCAACGGAACCAATGGCCGCAATTCTGGCGGTATAACAGGCAAATATTGAATAATTGTCCATTCAGGATTATTCTCCACCCGGGATGCAGCATCTCTAAATGCCTCAACTACCCGGAGTCTTTTCAATGCTTCTGACTTTCTCTGCTGAGATGTCTCTGTAGCGGCCTGATGTCGTAATGCATAGGAAAGATCATCCAGCTCCAATCGGCTAAGAAGATCTTTCACCGCTTCAGCACCCATTTTGGCGATGAATTTTTTTGGATCGTTATCGTCCAAAGCCTGATTTTCTTTCGGTAGTGTATCCAGTATTTCAAAGTACTCTTCTTCCGTAAGCAAATCCATTTTGCTAACTCCGTCATCTTCTTTGATTCCTGCCTGAATCACCACATACCTCTCATAGTAAATGATGGTTTCCAGATTTCTCGAAGACAAGCCAAGAAGATAACCTATTTTATTAGGTAGTGATCTAAAAAACCAAATATGCACCACCGGAACCACCAGCTTGATGTGCCCCATTCGCTCTCGCCGAACTTTCTTTTCAGTCACCTCTACTCCGCATCGATCACAAACAATTCCTTTATACCGGATTCGTTTGTACTTACCGCAGAAACACTCATAATCCTTCACCGGACCAAAAATCCGCTCACAGAACAAGCCATCTCTTTCTGGCTTATATGTACGGTAATTGATCGTTTCCGGTTTGAGTACTTCTCCATAAGATCTCTCCAGGATATCATCCGGAGAAGTAAGGCTGATGGTGATACTTCGAAGATCTTTATTCGCCTTCGTGGTTGTATTATCTATTAGTGCCATTGCAAATTGTCGTTAATTTTTATTAATCAAATTTCACATCCAGAGCCAATCCTCTCAACTCATGAACCAGTACATTGAATGATTCAGGAATATTAGGTTCTGGCAAAGGATCACCCTTCACGATCGATTCATAAGTCTTGGTTCGCCCTTGGATATCATCTGATTTTACAGTCAACAATTCCTGTAATATGTGAGATGCACCAAATGCTTCAAGTGCCCAAACCTCCATCTCTCCAAATCGCTGTCCTCCGAATTGAGCTTTTCCACCCAGAGGTTGCTGCGTAATCAGTGAGTATGGTCCGATAGACCGAGCATGCATCTTGTCATCGATCATGTGTGAAAGTTTAAGCATGTAAATCACTCCCACAGTCGCCGGCTGATGGAAACGATCTCCCGTTCCTCCATCAAAGAGATGTGTTTGACCCAATTTCGGCAAACCAGCTTTATCAACATATTCATCGATTTCTTCTACAGTAGCACCATCAAAAATAGGTGATGCAAACTTCAGATTCAATTTTTCACCGGCCCACCCCAGTACCGTTTCAAAAATCTGTCCTAAGTTCATCCGCGAAGGAACACCCAACGGATTCAAGACAATATCAACAGGAGTACCATCTTCCAAGAAAGGCATGTCTTCTTCCCGGACAATTTTCGCCACGATTCCTTTATTACCATGACGTCCCGCCATTTTATCACCCACTTTCAGTTTTCGCTTCTGCGCAACATATACCTTCGCCAGTTTCAATACCCCGGAAGGAAGCTCATCACCAATGCTGATATTAAAATTCTCTCTCTTATAACGTCCCACTTCTTCGTTCACTTTGATCGAATAATTGTGGAGCATACGGGAGATCAGCTTATTTCGGTCTTCATCTTCCGTCCAGTTGCTGTAGTCAATGGTAGAGAAATCAATACTCTTCAGCAAATCTTTAGAAAACGTCGTTCCCGGCTTGATCACCTCTTCATTGTATACAGTCCTTACTCCAGCCGCTTTCTCTTTCTCCAGCACGGTCTGAAGCTTGTCCACCAACCGTGTCTTCAGTTCGTTTAAAATCACGGCATGCTCTTCGTCCAGTTTTTTGAGCTCTTCTTTTTCCAGAGCTTTTTTATCCTGATCTTTTTTCATCCGTGCAAAAAGTTGCTTATCAATGACAATTCCTTCCGCAGATGGACCTGCTTTCAAGGATGCATCTTTTACATCCCCCGCCTTGTCACCAAAAATAGCACGCAGCAACTTCTCTTCCGGTGTAGGATCGGTTTCACCTTTGGGTGTAATCTTACCGATCAGTATGTCACCTTCCTTGATCCAGGCCCCCACCCGGATGATTCCGTTCTCATCCAGATCCTTTGTAGCCTCTTCACTCACATTGGGAATATCATTCGTCAGTTCTTCCTCTCCCAATTTTGTCTCACGGACATCCAACTCATAACTTTCGATGTGGATAGAGGTAAAAATATCATCCTTAACCACCTTTTCAGAAATCACAATCGCGTCCTCAAAGTTGTATCCTTTCCATGGCATGAAAGCGACTCGCAAGTTTTGACCCAGAGCAAGCTCTCCATTTTCAGTGGCGTAGCCATCACACAATATCTGACCTTTCTCCACTTTTTGTCCTTTCTGAACAATTGGGCGTAGATTCACACAAGTTCCCTGGTTTGTTCTCAGGAATTTCTGAAGCTTATACGTCTTTACATTGTTTTCAAAAGTAACCAACTGGTCGTCTTCTGAAGCATCATACCGGATCACGATCTCATTGGCGTCCACACTCTCCACCACTCCGCTACCTTCTGCATTGATCATCATTCTTGAATCTCGTGCCACTTTACCTTCCAGTCCGGTACCGACGATCGGCGCACTTGGCCTCAACAATGGCAATGCCTGACGCTGCATGTTGGATCCCATCAATGCTCGGTTGGCATCATCATTTTCCAAGAAAGGAATCAAAGAAGCGGATACTCCCATAATCTGATTGGGAGCCACATCAATATATTCCACTTCCTGCGGTGAAAGCACAGGAAAATCTCCATGTTCTCTACATCGCACTCGCTCATTAAGGAAAGAACCGTCTTCCCCTATGATTGTATTTGCTTGTGCAATAATCTTATGGTCTTCCCCCTCCGCACTCAAAAACTCCGCATTACCTCTCATTTCTACTTTTCCATTTTCAACAGGGCGGTATGGCGTTTCCAAGAAACCCATTTTGTTGACCTTGGCATGTACACACAGAGTAGAAATCAGTCCAATATTGGGTCCTTCCGGTGTCTCAATGGTACACAGACGACCATAGTGAGAATAGTGGACATCTCGTACTTCAAATCCTGCACGTTCCCGTGACAATCCCCCCGGCCCAAGTGCAGAAATACGTCTTTTGTGTGTAATCTCTGACAAGGGATTCGTCTGATCCAAAAATTGGGATAACTGAGAAGTACCGAAGAAAGAATTGATCACCGCAGACAAAGTCCTCGCATTGATCAGATCGATCGGCGTAAAGACTTCATTGTCACGCACATTCATCCTTTCTCTGATCGTCCGCGCCATTCTCGCAAGCCCCACACCAAATTGTCCGTAGAGCTGCTCTCCAACGGTTCGCACACGACGATTGCTCAAATGATCAATATCATCAAGCTCCGCTTTTTGGTTTACCAGACTCACCAGATACTTCACGATTTCGATCATGTCATCCTCAGATAATACTAAGGTGTCCATTGGGATCTGCAGATTCAATTTGCGATTGATCTTATACCGCCCGACTTCTCCCAAATTATATCGTCGATCAGAGAAAAACATTTTCTCAATGATTCCACGAGCCGTATCCTCATCGGGTGGATCAGTCCCTCTTAATTGTCTGTAAATGTAGGTAACAGCTTCCATTTCCGAACTCGTCGGATCTTTTTGCAATGTATTGAAGATAATACTATAATCTTCGTCAATATCCTCACGCTGCAACATAACAGTCTCCACCTCTGATTCCAGAATCGCTTCGATATGCTCTTCTTCCAGTACGACGTCCCTTTCAAGGATAATTTCATTTCGCTCGATGGTAACAACTTCCCCGGTATCTTCATCCACAAAATCTTCCGTCCACGATTTGAGCACTCTCGCAGCCAGTTTACTACCAATCGCCTTTTCCAGTTCCTCTTTTTCTGCAGGAACTTCTTTTGCAAGATTGAAAAGGTTCAAAATTTTCTTATCTGAATCAAATCCGATCGCACGCAACAAAGTAGTCACAGGGAACTTTTTCTTTCGGTCGATATAAGCATACATCACCGAATTGATATCTGTAGCAAATTCCATCCAGGCTCCTTTGAAAGGAATTATTCTCGCAGAATAAATTTTGGTACCATTTGGATGGAAGGATTGGCTAAAGAACACTCCGGGGGAACGGTGCAACTGAGATACGATGACCCTTTCCGCACCATTGACCACAAAAGTCCCTTTAGGAGTCATATAAGGTATGTTTCCTAAAAACACGTCCTGCACGATGGTCTCAAAGTCGATGTGTTCTTCATCATTACAAGACAATCGCAATTTTGCTTTGAGGGGAACACTGTAGGTTAACCCTCGTTGCATACACTCCTCGATGGAATACCGGGGTGGATCGATATAATAGTCTAAAAACTCGAGTACAAATATGTTGCGAGCATCTGTAATAGGAAAATTTTCCTGAAAAACCCGGAATAAACCCTCATTCCCTCGGTTTTCTGGAGTAGTTTCCAACTGGAAAAACTCCTTGAAAGACTGAAGTTGAATTTCGAGTAAATCAGGGTATTCCGTCATCAGGTTGATTTTGCCGAAACTCACACGTTCGCGGGAGGAAACCTGGTTGTCATTCATAGAAGCCATATGGTTACTATAATTTTGTTAGTCAAAAATTTGGACTGTTGTCGTTACAACACAAGGGGTAAATTGTTTTTGGGTCAACGCAAAAAAGACCTAACCCACCCCGGGTGGTTAAGTCTTTTTATACATCATTTCATATAATAATCTTCTATATATTTCTATTATATTCTATTTGAAGATTGATCAATTACTTTAGTTCTACTTCGGCACCAGCTTCTTCCAGAGCAGCTTTCAGACTTTCTGCTTCATCCTTATTTACTGCTTCTTTCAGAGTAGTAGGAGCACCATCCACCAATTCCTTAGCATCTTTCAATCCGATACCGAGCAATTGACGAACTTCTTTAATCACTGCTAATTTTGCAGCGCCAGCTGAATTCAATACTACATCAAACTCAGTTTTCTCTTCGGCTGCGGCTCCTTCACCACCTCCGGCTGGTCCTGCTACAGCTACAGCTGCAGCTGCTGGTTCGATTCCATACTCTTCTTTGAGTATTTCAGCCAATTCACTGACATCCTTAACGGTCAAATTGACTAATTGTTCTGCTAAATCTTTTAATTCCGCCATTTTTGATATTTTTAATGTTTACTCAAATGAATTTTGAGTACGTTTTACGCTTGGAAGCTATTTTCTAAAATATAAATTTAATTCTTTTCTTCTCTTTCTTCTAAAGCTTTGAGCAATCCGGCCAAAGTCTGTGAACCAGATTGTAAAGCAGACAGTACATTTTTCGCTGGAGACTGCAACAACATGATCACATCACCGATGAGGTCTTCTTTGGACTTAAGATCGGCAAGTGTATCCAGTTGTTCGTCGCCCATGTAAACAGACGCATCGATATATGCCGCTTTGAGTACCGGCTTTTTGTGCTTTTTACGAAACTCTTTGATAACTTTCGCAGGTGCATTCCCTACTTCGGTAAACAAGACACTTGTAGGTCCTTTCAGAACTTCGTATAATTCCTCCACGTTCTTTTCTTCAGGAAGCTTTTCAAGTGCTTTTCTTATCAGTGTATTCTTCACAACTTGCATCTCGATCCCTTTTTCAAAAAATTCGCGACGCAAACTGTTCACCTGTTCAACAGTCAGATTAGAGGAATCTGTAATATAAAAGTATTCTGCCTCTTTCAACTTATTTGAAAGATCATCTATTAGTTGTGTTTTTTCTGCTCTGGTCATGGCTTTACTTTTTAAAGGTTAACTACCGATTTAGGATCAATTTTGATACCGGGACTCATCGTAGAGGCCACAGTTACAGATCGCATATAAGTACCCCGTGCAGCTGCAGGCTTCATTCGAGCCAATGTGGTCAGCAATTCTTTTGCATTTTCAGCCAATTGTTCGGGAGTAAAGGAGACGCGACCAATCGATGTATGAATTATACCGGTACGATCTACTCGAAAAGCAATTTTACCTTTCTTCACTTCTTCAATTGCAGCACCCACATTCGGGGTTACCGTCCCAGATTTGGGATTGGGCATAAGTCCTCTGGGGCCAAGGATCCGACCGATCTGACCAACCTGAGCCATCACATCGGGAGTCGCAATAATAACATCGACATCCATCCAACCATCTTTGATTTTTTGAACATATTCGTCCAGTCCCACATAATCTGCTCCCGCATCTTTCGCTTCCTGTTCCTTTGCAGGAGAACAAAGAACCAGAACACGGTTCGTTTTTCCAGTTCCATTAGGCAACACGACTGTTCCCCTGATCGCCTGATCCGCTTTTCTCGGATCGACTCCCAGCCTCACATGCATGTCAACTGATGCATCAAAATTTGCCGTATTGACTTTTTTGACGATTTCCATCGCTTCAAGTGGCGAATAAGTTTTGTCTCTGTCAAATTTTTCCAGAGCAGCTTTTCTTTTCTTTGTTAATTTTGCCATTATATAATTATTTGAGGTTCAATCGCCTATGACATATGGCTCCCTCTATGATACAATTAATACTTTCAGCTAAGACTAAGCTTCATCCTTTTCCCAAGGCGGGGTACCTTTTACTACAAGCCCGAGACTACGAGCTGTCCCTGCTACCATTTTCATACCAGACTCCACTGTAAAAGCATTGAGGTCAGGCATTTTATTTTCAGCAATAGCTCTCACCTGATCCCAGGTCACCGACCCCACACGGTTCGTATTCGGTTCAGAAGATCCTTTTTTAATTTTTGCCGCCTCCATCAACTGAACAGCAGCAGGAGGAGTCTTAATTATAAATGTGAAGGATTTATCCTTAAATACCGTAATCTCTACTGGCAAAACTTGCCCGGGTCGGTCTTGGGTGTCGGCGTTAAATCTTTTGCAAAACTCCATAATATTGACACCCTTTGCACCCAATGCGGGTCCAACCGGAGGAGCAGGGTTGGCTTGTCCACCCCTAACTTGCAGCTTAACTATCGAATCAATCTCCTTTGCCATTCGTATATTGATTTTTCTACTTTAAATTAATTATTGCTTTTCGACCTGCACAAAATTCAACTCTACTTCCGTACCCCGGCCAAATATTTTCACAACGACTTTCAATTTTCTCTTTTCTTCATTCACCTCAATCACATCCCCCACAAAATCATTGAAGGGACCATCAATAATTTTGACGGTTTCACCTTCAAGAAAGGGTTCGATAAGCACTTCATCAGAAATCGTAGACTCATCGGCTTTACCCAACATACGATTTGCTTCGGATTGTCGCATCGGGGTTGGATTTGTTCCTCCCAAAAAATGAATAACATTGGGCATTCCGGTAATCGTCTGAATGATTTCACCACTAAATTTTTCAGGATCAGCTTCTACCAAAAGATAACCAGGCAAGATGTTTCGTTCAATAATAACTTTTTTACCGCCCCTTATTTTATATACCTTTTCGGTCGGCACCACTACCTGTGGAATGATATCCATCCATCCGGATCTTTCCACTTCCAGATCTATCCGCTCCTTAATCTTTTTTTCCTGTCCACTGATCACTCTCAGTGAATACCATTTACTATTCACCATTGATTCCTATATCGGTTGTCTAACCCAGACTATAAATCAAGTCCAAAACTTGTTTTGAAAGCGTATCCATCACAAAGACGATAAGAGCAAATATCATACTTGCCACCAACACCAATATCGTACTGCTGGTCAGCTCCGGCCACGAAGGCCAAGTCACCTTGTTGGTCAGTTCATAATAACTGGCTTTAAAACTATCTGTTATTTTACTCATCGCTTTTCTTCAATTTATATGAATAACTCCGCCTACCTTATATTCAGCAGGAGAGACAGGATTCGAACCTGCAACCTGCGGTTTTGGAGACCGCTGCTCTACCAATTGAGCCACTCTCCCATACATATATAAAATATGTAAATGATTAAATCACAAGAGTGACTTAATCATTTACATATCATTCAATCTCATATTATTTCTTAGGAAATAATCTCTGTTACCTGACCAGCACCAATCGTTCTTCCTCCTTCTCTGATAGCAAATCGCAATCCTTTCTCCAGCGCTACTGGTGTAATCAGATTCACCTCCAGAGAAACATTATCTCCAGGCATTACCATCTCTACACCATCTGGAAGAGTAATATCTCCCGTTACATCCGTAGTACGCAGATAGAACTGAGGACGGTATCCATTGAAAAACGGCTTGTGACGTCCACCTTCTTCCTTACTCAACACATACACCTCACACTTGAATTGTCTATGTGGCGTCACAGTACCCGGCTTACAGATCACCTGACCTCTCTGGATATCCTCCTTCTCGATTCCTCGCAGAAGCAGTCCGGCGTTGTCACCCGCTTCACCTCGATCTAAAATCTTACGGAACATCTCTACTCCGGTCACAGTGGAAGTTTTTGCCTTCTGACCTTCATCCATCATTCCTATGATCTCTACACCGTCACCCACATTGATCACACCTCTCTCGATTCGCCCGGTAGCCACTGTTCCTCTCCCTGTAATAGAGAACACATCCTCAACCGGCATTAAGAACGGCTGATCAACTAACCGCTGTGGCTCTGGAATATCTGCATCAACCGCATCCATAAGCTTTTTTACTGCTGCTATCGCGTCCGCATCTCCCTCCAATGCCTTAAGTGCAGATCCTTGCACGATGCTCACATTGTCACCGTCAAACTCATACTGATCCAAAAGCTCGCGAATCTCCATCTCCACCAACTCGAGCATCTCAGGATCATCCACGAGATCTACTTTATTCATAAAAACCACAACCTGAGGAACACCTACCTGACGAGCCAGAAGAATATGCTCTCGAGTCTGTGGCATCGGCCCATCCGTAGCAGCCACCACGAGAATAGCACCATCCATCTGAGCTGCTCCGGTAATCATGTTTTTCACGTAGTCAGCGTGTCCGGGACAGTCCACGTGCGCATAGTGTCGGTTAGCGGTCTCATACTCCACATGTGAAGTATTGATCGTAATTCCTCTTTCTTTCTCTTCCGGGGCGGCATCGATGGCATCATAGTCCATTTTATTTGCCAGTCCATCTCCGGACAGAACATAAGTAATCGCTGCAGTGAGCGTAGTTTTTCCGTGGTCCACGTGACCCAGGGTTCCAATGTTTAAGTGCGGCTTATTCCGTTCAAAAGTTTGCTTTGCCATTTAAAGTGATTTTTATTTATCAACAATTATTGATGTTATTATCTTTCACTAACCTGGAGCCAATGGCGGGAATTGAACCCACGACCCCTTCCTTACCATGGAAGTGCTCTACCCCTGAGCTACATTGGCACATATTACACAAGAGCGGGAGACGAGGCTCGAACCCGCGACCTTCAGCTTGGAAGGCTGACGCTCTACCAACTGAGCTACTCCCGCTTGCTACATCTTAGGATTTGCAATCTATCCATCAGACAGATTCTTTCGTGGGGGTGATAGGGATCGAACCTATTCAGACTTAGTCACCAGATTTACAGTCTGGCCCGGCTCTCCAACTCCGGCGCACCCCCAATACCAATCCTGACATTCGTCATAAGATCGGAAAGACCCTTTCACTCCGACAAGAACAATATGCACTCCGCATCAACTCCAGCGCCACCGCAAGACACCACTCAACAAACAGGCAAGCGAATCATTAATCACGCACACCCTTTGAGCCAGCAGAGGGATTCGAACCCCCGACCCGCTGATTACAAATCAGCCGCTCTGGCCAACTGAGCTATGCTGGCTTGTGGATATCTTTTATGAAGAAAGACAAGCATACGCTGCTATACTTCCTATTACACTTTACCGACACTGTTCGCGGACACACATTCCTCCATGAAGAAAGGAAGGTGTTAGTGATAGATAATAAAGAACAATTTCAAAAAATAATGGTCGCTTTCTCTTAAAGCGATGGCAAAGATAACTCAATAATATCTATTTCCAAAAACAATTTCTCATTTTATTTTTGAAATTTTATTTCTAAAGGAATATCACCACTTTAGCGATGGCGCAAAGGTAATAAATCCATCCATTTCCACCTTCAATATCCACACATTTTTTTCAATAAAATTTAATATGACCGCTGCATCTCCTTATGTCGTATTACTTGTCGCTTCAGAGTTTCGACGATTTTATCGGTAGCAGTCTCAAATGTTTTATCGACTTCTTTTACAAAAATCGTATCCCCAGGCACAGAGACCAGCACTTCGATTATTTTATCACGCACCTG
>Ga0209487_1000684_pt1 | contig 30215 bp, 26 predicted proteins | sample Poulit2012_FD_187524 | JGI IMG/M metagenome (GOLD analysis project Ga0209487, IMG submission 187524) | Agricultural soil microbial communities from Georgia to study Nitrogen management - Poultry litter 2012 (SPAdes) (version 2) | ecosystem: Environmental > Terrestrial > Soil > Agricultural land...
ACTGACGTCTCTGCCCATTGACTGTGATCATTGTATCCCGACTAGCCGGTACGTAGACCGCGCTCACCATCGTGAGTTCTGTCGTATTTGGATCGACCACACAGACAGAGATCGACTCTTCAGCGGGTGCGGCCGGGGGAGGAGCCGGAGGCGCTACCACAGCGACCCTCTCCTCTGGGAACATACGACCGACCGTACCCATCACACCCGCTGTGAAGCGGAGGTTGTGTACTGCACTGAATCTATCCTCGCCGACGATTGGCTGGACAGGGGACCTCCAGGCGATATGATCTGCAACCTCGAGACGGATACCGATCCCACCGAGCCGGCCCATACGCCAGCCTGGAAGGATATCAGCACCGAGACCGAAGACATTGACGAACTTCGACCTATTGTTACTACCCCCACCAGGGATGATGAGTGTAGCACTATCATTTGGCGCATCGATCAGTGTGACTCCACCCTTACCCATGTAGGCATTGGCCTCATTGATGGCGAGCACACCATCGCCAGCAGGGGCGTAGATCGCTACACCAGCCCCGAGGTTGATATAGGGTGCCCAGACCCGGTTGGGACTGGGGTTCATGATACGGATCAGGATGTCACCATCGACCAACCAGGTATTCACGTTCCCAAAGAGACGTGAGTTACGACGGTTGAAGCCGAGGTGCTCCGCAAGGAAGGTCTCCTTATAGGTCACCTTGAGTGGTGAGTCAGTGTATTGACCACTCGCACGGATACCAAAACGCCGGCCGAACTTCCCACTGAAGGGCCAGTATTCGACCTGCGCACCGGCTAGCCAGGAGCCACGGACAGCGAGGTCAGCACCACCCACGAAGGGAGTCAGATCCTCATTGAGGACCATACCCCTACCAGCACCCCCCCTGTTGAAATCGCTGAACCAGACACCACCACCATTCAAGGTGAGGGCACCCCTGTAGTTCTGTGCCGTTGCGGGCGCGACGCCGGCCAACGCCATCGTCACCGTGGCAATTGCGGTCAGTGCCGTTCGTCTCATAATCCTGCTCTCCCTTGTTTCAGGAACTGCGTCTCTCGACGGGCCATACCGTCCCCCCTCGGAGACTCCGGCCTCCCGCCGGTTCGAGCCCGCATCGTGAACGCGCTGCAGCTTTCACACCAATACATCTGTTTACATGGTTGCGGTCACTATGGGACGAGTGAGGTACTCCCTTGTGCTGTAGTGTTATACCTCCCCGTTCCGGAGGTCATCTTGGTGCAAGAGGTATTCCAAACAGATGTTTTTGGGGCGGGGAGATGGGTGGGTGTGGGGTGGGGATGGGTTGCACGGCGACGAGGTTATCGACCGCCGTGCATTATTCTCTCAACTGGTCGTCATCCCCCATCGTCCTCTACCATCCTGAGGAGTCTCTCCTGCTGGATTGGTTGGGTAATTGGTCCCACCTGTATAGCTGGTTTGATCTCCCTTGCGGGTATTATTTTTGGGTTGATCCTTGCTAGGGTTATATAGTAGACGACCTCTGCGATACTATCTCTGACTTCCAGTGCCTCGAGGTATAGTTCGGTCGCTTCGGTGAGCGACATCTCTTGTTCTAGGATCTCTACGAATTGGACTGCATTTGCGACGTGGGTGTGTAGAATGGCGACCTCGGTCCTTGCAGCCTCGAGCTCGATCCATTCTCGGAGTTCATCATTTATCCTTCCTTTCATTCTCATCCTCAAGTTTCCTAGGAAGGAGTTTTTTTCGCCGTAGGTTGCTGCGTCGACCTCTGCCATCCGGTCGGGCCAACTCTTCTCATCATCATTCCTCTCCCCGAGGATTGCGAGTGTTCTGGTAGTTATGATCCTCTCATCTTCGGCGGAGATTCGCAGGAGGCGGTTATAGATCGCTAGGGCATCGTCGAAGGGCACCCTTTCACCTACTAGTTCGATCAGTTCTAGGGCGTGTTCGACATGAGTATTCAGGAGGCGTTCCTGTGCTACTGCGATGGCCAGTTCGACCCGTCTACGAGCCTGCAGAGACAAGTTCTTGGAGATGAAGGGGGTTCTCACGGGGACTCACTCCATCAACTACTTCTATAGAGACTTCATGGATTCGAAGTGCCCAGTTCATTGGGACTGAGGTGCAAAATCTGGACCTTTTGTAGAGGGCTCAGAGGTGTCGTTTGATTGCTGCTCTCTCGGCTTTCAACGGCTTCGTGCTTCGACTTCGAGGTGGTTCCGCACCCTCCTCACACCTGGCACCCGCCGAGCTCTTCGGAGGGCGTCCCCCATCTCTTTCCTCGATGGCAGGGTTCCAAGGAGGGTGGCCACGCCATCCTCTACGGTGACCATGATCCGGTCAGCATCTATCCAGGTATCGAGGAAGAGTGCCTCTTCGATCTCGGCCTGGATCCAGCGATCTGGTCTTTCCCTCCTCCGGAGTCTGTGTCGGTATGGTCCCAATCCTTCGGCGGGGATCGATATCTCGCGAGTGCGCTGGCGCCCCCGTCGTTCTCTCGGGATCTCCCCCTGGCCAGCTGGGCCCAGTTCATACTGCCGTGCGGGCCCGTAGCCGATATCCTCCCTGGTGAGTAGTGCCTTCTCTACCTCACTCCGTCTGCCCCTCGAGTTCCCCGCTCTCCTCCTCATGATTCATCCCCTCCTCTCTATCCCCTTCGGTTTGTCGATCTTCAGCGGCCCACTCCATCCTGGCGATCTCATGGACGAGTAGTTCGGCCCACCCCTCGCCTATCTGCAGGGCGTCGATGAAGTGCTGTACTGCATCCTCTGGTGGTATACTCTCGCGTAAGGACTCGACGATCCTCGATGCACCCCTGAGGTAGGCCTTTCGGACCCTGGCCCGTGCTCTATTGGTCAGTTCTTCGACTCTATCTCGAAGTTCTTCCTGCCTCCGTCCCTGGAGGCGGTGGGTGAGGGCTCTGAATCCCCCTCGTCTACTATCTGGGAGTTCGTCTCCGGCCCTGATGACATCTAGGTCTCCGGCGATCCGACTGAGGGTGTGTATGGTTACGGCATGCCTGATCCTCTCGGGTACTTCGACGAGGCGGAAATAGATATCGAGTGCCCCTTCGAAGGCGATATCACTTTCGAGGTCCTTCAGGAAGGAGGTGGCCTCATCGACATTCGTCTCTACGACGGTAGTCTCTGCGGCTGCGAGGGCAAGGGCGAATCGGCGCCTCAACTCGGGGGACTTACGCAGTGGAGAAGAGAAGGATAACATAGCCGTACCCAGTATCTATCGAATCAACACTTCCGAGCCGCCCAACCGGTGTCTATCTGGTGCAAGGACCATGCTTTCGATCGCCGATTCTGCAGCTAGTATCGAAGGTGTGTAGACCTGAGATCGATGGCCTTGCGAAGTCGCTGGCAAAGGAGGATGTTGAGGCTCTATCAAGTGGTCGAGAGTTTTGGGGTGAGGGTGTGATGAAATCGGATAGGATGTCGAGTGTGGAAGTCCGCTCGATCCTCGTTGCAACCGGACTGGGTGCGGAGTCGGATGCGCCGATCCGGCTCGCTGGTCACCTCGCCGCGCGAGCAGGGGCAGAGCTCCACCTGATGCATGCGCTCGAGTTACAAGCGATCGCTCCCACCGTTGGGGTTGGTGATCCATCCCCGGATTTCAGAACACTCCTCGAGGACACCGAGGTGGCCCTCGAGGAGAAGGCTAATCAGGCGGTTCCGGTGGGGCTGGAGCTGACGAGCCGAGAGGTGATCATCTATGTCCCTTACAAAGCGATCCTGAATCAGGCTAGGAAGGTCGAAGCCGATCTGATCGTCCTCGGTGCTCATCGGCGGAGGCCAGGTGGGGAACTCCTCCTAGGTCCGATAGCTGACCGGGTCGTGAGGGGTGCCGAGGCACCATGTCTGATAGTTCCTGAGGTCGAGCCCGAGCCCTTCAGGAGGATAGTAGCTCCGATCGATATCGAGATGCCTGCTGCACTCGCTCTCGATCTTGCCCAGATATGGGCGCTGGAGTTCGGGCCAGAGGGTGAGAGTGCCCAGATCGATCTCCTCTATGTAACCCCTGAACGGGGTGGTTTGGGTGGGATCGGGATGGACGAGGCTCAGATGAGGAAGCGACTAGAGTCTGAGATCGAGCGGTCATATCAGAGGGTAGTCGGATTGACTGGACTGGCGCCCAGCGAGGTAAGGCGAGCTTCGGTCCCGATCGAGCCGGTGATCAGGAGGGGTGGTCGACCAGCACTCGAGATCAACGACTATGTCGAAGAGGTGGGCGCAGACCTCGTCGTCTTGGGGACCAGGGGCTTTGGCGCGATCAGGAGGGCGCTGATCGGGAGTGTAGCATCGACGCTAGGTAGAGCCGCACCGACCTCGATCCTTCTAGTCCCTCCAGTCCTCTGGAGGGGTAGGGGACGTGGGATCGGTTGGGGTTGAGGACGAAGAGATTCTGAGTACCGATCAGGGTATGAAATAGCCCGGCGGGTTATCCCTGCCGGGCTAGAAACTCACTCAACCTTGCCATTCGGCTTTTCGGGGAGGTGGTGAGTGCTGTAAGTCGTTGTCTCTCAAGAGGCCCCGGGCGGATTCGAACCGCCGAATAAAGGTTTTGCAGACCTCTGCCTTACCACTTGGCTACGGGGCCATAGACCCTGAATATAGTGGGTTTTCTCGATTTTTTCAAGGGGGATTGGCTGGCCGAGTGGTCTGCTTGGCCGGCCACATAGGTGTGGCTCATATCTCTGCCACCGATCGGAGAGCGGGAAACCGGACTCGAACCGGCGACCTTCTCCTTGGCAAGGAGACGCTCTACCAACTGAGCTATTCCCGCGCTTGCTCTATCATTATAGCGTTTTGCGGTCGATTGGTCAATCTCTTCCTCTCCCTTGATTCGATAGTAGCCTCGTATAACCTGAGGTACTCCTGGGCGGAGGCATGCCACGAGTTATCGAGTCTCATACATCTATCTCTCAGTCCTCCCCATCCCCCTTCCTCTCTGAATCTGACTGCCCTATCGATCGCAGCTACCATAGCAATCCCAGTAGGATCCTCGAAGGTGAAGCCGGTCTCCTGGTCGTGCACGGAGTCAGCCAACCCTCCTGTCTCTCTCACGATCGGAGGCGTTCCGTACCGTTGTGCGATCATCTGGCCTAGACCAGATGGCTCATAGATGGAGGGCATGAGGAAGAGATCGCTTCCGGCGTAGATGCGTCTTGCCAGTGGTTCGTCGAATCTGAGTATGGTTCTGACTCGTTCTGGGGTTTCTCTCTCCTTCTGTCGGAGTATCTTTTCATAGTGATCCTCCCCGGTCCCCAGGACGATCAATCTGAGGCCGAGTCGGAGGAGTTCGTCGAGTGAGTCTATCAGGAGATCGATTCCCTTCTGTTCGACGAGTCTACTGATGACAGCGATGAGGGGGCCTCCACCATCTATATCGAGTTCTTCGACCAGTGCAGTTCTGACCTCAGCTTTGGGACTCGGATCGTCGGGACCATAGTTAGCGGGTAAGGCCGGATCGGTTAGTGGATCCCAGTGCTCGGTATCGATGCCATTGAGGATTCCACTGAGTCGATCGCGACGTGAGGTGAGGAGTCCATCGAAGCCGGCTCCATATTCAGGGGTCTGGATCTCTCGCGAGTAGGTCGGGGAGACAGTATTGAGAGAATCACTCAGCGCGAGTCCAGACTTGAGGAAGGAGGCGGTGCCGAAGAATTCGAGGCCCTCTTCGATCCGGTAGTATTCGGGTGGGACCCCGATCTCTCTGAGGAGTACGGGATCGAAGTTGCCTTGGTAGCCGAGGTTGTGGATCGTGAAGAGGGTGGGGACCTCGACTCCACCGAGACGGGTGTAGAGTGGGACGAGCCCGGTAGGCCAGTCGTTGAGGTGGATCAGATCGGCGCCCCAATACTTTGCCCACTCTACGACAGCTCTAGAGAAGAGGGCGAAACGTCGTCCTGGGGCTAGCTGGTCGAACCTGGTCGGGGCGTAGGGGCTGGTGGTATAGAAGAAATATGGTTGATCGACGAAGATCGTGGGCGCCCTTCCAGGCTCCGGACCAACCCGGTCTTCTCGCAGATACCTTAGCGTGATCGATCCTCCACCCCAGGGGACCTGAATCTGTCTAATGAGTGCGGTCGAGGTGGGATACCCCTCTGGAGTCCGGTAATAGGGGTGAATAATGAGGACCTCGAGTCCGAGTCTGGTCAGAGCATCTGGCAATGCCCTCGAGACATCGGCGAGGCCTCCGGACTTGGAGAAGGGCGCGGCTTCGGAGGTTGCGAAGAGGACCCTCACCCCTCTCTCGCCTCTCTCGCCTTCGTGACGGCCCTATCGGGGGGTGGAAATGGGTCTGTCATAGTGCGCCCCGGCCTGCCGTAGTCCAGTGTGAGCTAGGATTATGAGTATAGGAGACGATCTCGTCAATCTTCGGGGCAAGGAATCTTGACGGGGCCTCGTCGTCCTCCCTATTATCCTTTGACATGCCCACCACTTCGGCACCGGAGCGAGGTGCTCTGTCCCTCAGCGCTCCGGGAGTGGTGCTCACGCCACACCATCCTCAGATCCCAACCTCCGAGGTAGATGCCATGGGTACGACCATTCGTAGATCTCTCACACTCGCCTCGATACTCATCCTCCTCAGTGCTATTCCACTCTTTGCCCAGGGTGGTACGATCACTGGGCGTGTGACGGACTCGGCGACAGGAGAGGCGCTGAACAGTGCTCGTATCGAGTTGATCGACGCTGGTGGCCGGATCAGCGGAAGTAGCTTCTCCGACCAGGACGGCCAATTCAGGTTCACTGGCGTTGCTGGTGGCACCTACTCACTCTCGGTCTCACTAGTCGGTTATGAGACGCTAGTGATCGAGGGGTTGCAGGTCGTATCGGGCCAGACGACGATGCAGGCTATCACCCTCTCGTCGTCGGTCTTCGAGTTGAATCCGGTCATAGTCTCGGCATCGAAGAGGCAAGAGAAGGCGATCGATGCCCCGGCCTCTGTGGCGATCGTCGATAGCCGGTCGATAGCTGACCGGCCAGTCACTACTCCGGTCGATCATATCAGGGGGATCCCCGGCGTCGATATCATGACGAGCGGGGTCCAGTCGACGAATGTCGTGATCAGGGGGTTCAACAATGTCTTCTCGGGCGCACTCCATGCGCTGACCGACAATCGGATCGCAGGTGTCCCCTCGCTCCGTCTCAATGCTCTTCACTTCATCCCTGCCAATGACGACGATGTCGAGCGGATGGAGGTAGTCCTCGGTCCTGGTGCCGCGCTCTATGGCCCGAATACGGCTAATGGAGTCCTCCACATAGTGACGAAGTCACCGATCGATGCGCCGGGCTCGACCTTCTCGATCGCGGGGGGTGAACAGAGTCTCCTCCAGGCCCAATTCAGGACTGCGCACCGTTTCAACGACCAGTTCGGGCTCAAGATCTCTGGCCAGTATATGCAGGCGCAGGAGTGGAAGTACACCGACCCGGTCGAGCAGGCAGAGAGGCAGAAGTTCGCCCTCGACACCCTTGGTATCTTCAGGGAGGATCTAAGGAGGGCTACAGGTGAGGATTACGCTGAGATCGATCGTCGGATAGGACTCATTGGCCATAGGAACTTCGATGCGGAGAGGTGGGGTCTAGAGGCGCGAGCCGATTGGCGGCCAACCCCCGAAGCATCGATCATCCTCTCCGGGGGAACGACACTCGCCAATGGGATCGAACTGACAGGGCTCGGCGCAGCACAGGCGGTCGACTGGCGGTCGAGTTATGTACAGGCCCGAGCGAGCTGGGACCGGCTCTTCGTCCAGGGCTATGCCAATATGAGCAATGCAGGGGATACCTATCTCCTGCGGAATGGCACCCCGATCATCGACCGGTCGAAGCTCTATGTTGGGCAGATCCAGCATGGCTTCGATCTAGGCGAGAGACAGACCTTCACCTACGGTGCCGACCTCCTCTATACCGATCCGATCACCGAGGGCTCGATCAATGGATCGTACGAGGATGAGGATCAGACGACGGAGTTCGGTGTCTACCTCCAGTCTGAGACGCTGCTGCACCCGAAGTTGAATCTCGTCCTCGCTGGTCGGTACGATAGCCACTCTGCCCTCCCGGAGAATATCTTCTCACCTAGGGCGGGACTGGTATTCAAGCCGACCGAGTCTCAGGCCTTCAGGGTGACCTTCAACCGTGCCTTCTCGACCCCGACATCACTGAACCAGTTCCTCGATCTCGGGAGCGCTGTTCCAGTCGATCCAGAGGACCCCTCGACCCTCATCCTCTCGCAGCTCGGCTATAGCCTGCGAGTCCAGGGGACGGGGACCGACGGTTTCTCCTTCCGTCGGGATGGGGGATATCAGATGCGCTCACCCTTCTTCACCGGTGGGCCCGATGGCCCGGCGACACTCTTACCGGCAGATGCGGCGGCCTTCTATGCAGCGGCGCTACAGGTGGTTGCACAGCAGGCGGCAGCGCAGGGGAGCCCCCTCCCATCCGATCTGGTCCAGTACCTCAGTGGTCTGAGTCCGACCACCGCCGATATAGGCACGGTCTTCCAAGACCTCGCGACTGGTGCAGCGGGCCCACTCTCGGCGCTACAGCTCGATAGGGTAGACCCAATCAGGGAGGAGACGAGCACGACAGTCGAGTTCGGTTATAAGGGCTTGATCGGAGAGAGGTTCATGGTGACCGGTGACCTCTGGTATTCGAGGAGGGAGAACCTCGTCACCCCACTGACGATGGCGACCCCACTCCTGATGCTGAATGCGCAAGATACTGAGGCCTTTCTCACGCCCCATATCAGAGGTGTATTGATCGCCAGTGGGATGGACCCAGATGTAGCGAGCGCTGAGGCAGCGGGCCTGGCGCGACTCCTTGCCGAAGGGATGGGCCAGATCCCCGTTGGGGTGATCTCAGCGCCTGATGTCCAGGCGAACAGCGCACAGATCCTGACGACCTACTTCAATGTCGATGACCACCTCGACCTCTGGGGGATCGACCTCTCGGCGATGGCGCTCCTGACTGAGGCTCTCTCCCTGTCCGGAACGCTCTCGATGGTCAATAAGGATGAGTTCGAGACCCGGCTCGGCACGAGTGTGACCCTCAACGCACCAAAGCTGAAGGGGAGCCTCGCACTTGGATATAGGGGGACCGAGAATGGGTTGAGTGGAGAGTTGAGGACGAGGTTCAATGCTGGCTTCCCAGTCAGATCAGGGGTCTACAATGGGACCGCCTGCATCGATGGGACAGAGCCTGGTAGAGAGGATTGCGTGAAGTCGGCGACCCTCTTCGACCTCACCCTCGGGTACCGGCTCCCACTCGAGGGGGCATCCCTCCAGTTGAGTGTCCAGAACCTCCTCGATGAGAAGTATAGGAGCTTCGCCGGCGTACCAGCGATCGGTAGGATGGCACTCGTCAGGCTGAAGTATGATTTCTGAGGTCGGGGTAGAGGGCAAAGGTCGGTAGTCACAGGATGGGTAGAGGGCAAAGCTCTCTACCCATTCCCATTTCCTGCGATCTGAAGCATCTCCCGGGCATATTCGAGACTCGCCTCACTGCTCGGGTCACCCCCGAGCATCCTAGTGAGTTCTCTAAGGCGTTCCTCCTCGTCGAGGGCCACGACATAGGTCTTGGCCACCTCGTCGTCAATTCCCTTTTCGACCCTGAAGTGTTGATCGGCGCGCGCGGCGACCTGGGCGAGGTGGGTGATGACAAAGACTTGGTGATGGTCGGCGACCTGGCGTAGTTTATCACCTAGTCGGTGTCCTATCTGACCGCCGATCCCGGTATCGATCTCATCGAAGACGAGTGATGGGATGCGGTCCTGGCGGGCGAGGACGGTCTTGAGGGCGAGCATGACCCTCGAGAGCTCGCCACCGGAGGCGACGCGCGCGAGTGGGCGGGGCTCGAAGCCGACATTGAGGGCGATCTGGAACTCGATCTCCTCGGCGCCATCTGGTCCGATCTCGGACCTCTCATGGAAGGCGATCTGGAATCTGCCTCCAGCGAGCCCGAGCTCTGGGAGGATCTTTGCGACCTCGTCCTCTAGGGTTTCAGCGGCCTGCCGCCTCGCCTTGGACAATTGGTCGGCGAGCTGAATGAGCTTGGCTCCAGCCTCTCCGCGCTTGCGTTCGAGGGCTCGCCTCTCGAAATCGGCGGTATCGATCAGATCGAGTTCGGCCTTTACCTGGCGTCCTCTCTCGATCACATCCTCGATCTCTGGGCCGTAGCGGGTCTTGAGGCGAAAGATCAGGTCCTGCCGACGCCTGATCTCCTCGAGTCGGGCGGGATCGTACTCGATGAGGGCGGTATAGTCGCCCATCCTCCGCCCCAACTCCTCGAGATTGATATAGGCTGGCTCGAAGAGCTCGAGTGTATCGGCTTGTGAGGGATCGATCCTGATCAGCTCATCGAGGGCCTTACGCAGCTCTGCGAGGCGTGCGATGACAGAGTCCTCGGTAGCGTAGAGGCTCTGGTGCAGCTTGCGTGATAGTATGGCCAGGTCTTCGGCATGCTCTAGTCGGTGCGCCTCCTCCTCGAGTTCCTCTTCCTCGCCTGGGCGCGGTCCAACCTTTTCGATCTCCCTGAGTTGGTCACGGAGGAAGCCAGCTCGCTCCTCAGCCTCTCGGCGTCTCCGTTCGAGCTCGACGAGTTCAGCCTCGATCTCCCTCATGCGCCGGTAGGCGTCCTCGACCTCTCTGACGAGGGGTGTGGTCGCCGCATACTCATCGAGGATCTTCCGTTGTTCCTCCTGTCGGAGCAGTGTCTGATGCTCGTGCTGGCCATGCATATCGACGAGCCTCTGACCGAGTTCACCGACGAGGGTCGCCGTCGCAGGTGAGCCATTGACCCAGGCCCGGTTCCGTCCAGCCCTTGCGACCTCTCTCCTGAGGATCAGGAGACCCTCCTCCTGCTCGACCCCATATTCATCGAGGAGTTCAGGGATCTCTGGGTGTCCCGAGATATCGAAGACGCCCTCTACGAGCGCGCGGTCTCCCCCTGCACCTATTAGATCGGCCGAGGCCCTCTCGCCTAGGAGGAGTGAGAGGGCACCGACAATGATCGACTTACCCGCTCCCGTCTCACCGGAGAGGACATTGAGTCCAGGCCCGAGTTCGAGGGCGAGCCGATCGATGATCGCGTAATTCTGGATTCGGAGTTCGATGAGCATACGGCAGTATACCCGTCGGGCGCGGAGCAGTTCAATAGGTGAAGGGGCCAGGTCCGGGAGGCCAGCCCATCATTTCGGTTGTCGCTCGCCGCCCCAGTGCAACTTTCTGCGGAGAGTCGAGAAGAAGGTCTGGCCCCTGAGCCTGACGAGGGGGACGACAGCCTCTCCCCTTTGTACCCTGACCATATCACCTGGCTGCAGTGCTGCTCCCTCCTGCCCATCGATCGTCAGGATCATCTCCTCACTGGGCGAGAGGACCTCGACAGAGATCGTCGTCGATGCAGGTACGACGAGTGGGCGAACCGCCAGGGTGTGTGGAGAGATCGGGGTAGCCAGGATACACTCGACGGTAGGGACGACGATCGGGCCACCGGCCGAGAGGGAGTAGGCCGTAGATCCGGTTGGCGTCGAGAGGATGATGCCATCGGCACTATAGGTCGCGACCGCCTCCGCCTCATCATCGCCCATATAGATCGCGAGTCTGATGACCCGTGCGAAGCCCCCCTTGTGCAAGACAGCGTCATTGAGAGCGAGGTATGGGGTGCCCGGCACCCCATCGTGGATGACACTGACATCGAGGGTGAAACGCCGGTCGAGGAGGTAGTCACCTGCCCCGATCCTCTCTAGTGCAGCCCCTAGCTCCTCGGGTGCGACGGAGGTCAGGAATCCGAGGTACCCGAGGTTTACGCCTAGGACTGGGGTCCCCTCTCGTGCGACGAGGCGAGCGCCCCGGAGTAGAGTCCCATCCCCACCGAAGGTAAGGAGGAGGTCGAGTTCACCCTCTCCGGCCTCCTCTCTAAGTGGGTGCGCGCCGGGGAGGAGATCCCGTATCCCCTCCTCGGCGGCGATCTCTAGTCTATGTGTATCTGCGAACTCTCTGACGGCACTGAGGGCGGTCTCGAGGCCAGCGTATCCGGCGTGGCCAACTACTCCGACCCTCCGGAGGCGCATCCTAGCCCCCTCACTCACGCCGTCTCGCGTACCGGCACCACGCCCGCCTGACCGGCGAGGCTCCGGGCTCTCTCGCTGATCCCTGCTGGGGTCAATCCGAGCTCTTCGAGCTGTTGCGCGCGAGAGGCGTGCTCGATCAGACGATCGGGTACTCCGAGCATATCGAGCTTGATCCCGTCGTGTTCGTGCCTATGCGGCTCGATCGCCCTTGCGATGAGTGATCCGAAGCCATTGACGATCGTCCCTTCCTCGACGGTGAGGATCGCTGCATGATTCTCAGCGACCCAGGCGAGGGCCTCGTCGTCCCATGGCTTGAGGAACCGACAGTTGACGACGGTTGGCGAGTACCCTTCCCTCTCGAGTTCACGTGCGGCCTCGAGTGCCGGCTCGACCATCGTCCCTACAGCTAGTAGGGCGAGATCGCTACCCCTGCGGAGTATCTCCCAGCTCCCATACTCGATCTCTGGGATCTCGGCGAGAGGCGGTGCATCGGCCGGGACGGTATCGCGTGGGTACCGTAGTGAGAATGGTCCATACTCCTGGGTTGCGCCCAGACGGAGGAGGGCGAGCATCTCAGCGCCATCCTTTGGTGCCGTTACCGTCATATTGGGGACGGCGAGCATATAGGCGATATCGTAGAGCCCCATATGGGTTGGGCCATCGTTCCCTACGAGCCCAGCCCTATCCATCGCGAAGACGACGGGGAGGTTCTGCAGGGCGACGTCGTGGATGATCGAGTCGTAGGCGCGCTGCAGGAAGGTCGAGTAGATTGCGACGACAGGTCTGACCCCCTCGAGTGCGAGTCCTGCGGCGAAGGTGACGCCATGACCCTCAGCGATTCCCACATCGAAGTAGCGATCGGGGAAACGGTCCCCAAAGACCCCAGTTCCCGTCCCACTCGGCATCGCTGCGGTGATCACGGTAAGATCTTCGATCTCTTCACCGAGCTCGGTCAGTCCCCTGCCGAAGACATTGGTGTAGGAGGGTGGGCCACCCGCCTTTGCCATCTTCCCACTGATCTTGTCGAAGGGAGAGGCACCATGCCAGACGACGGGGTTTTCCTCAGCGAGTGGGAAGCCCTTACCCTTCCGGGTGATGACATGGATGAGGCGCGGTCCCTTCATCTTCTTGACCTTGCCGAAGGCATCGATCAGGTCATCGATATCGTGCCCATCGACGGGTCCGAAGTAGCGGAAGCCTAGCTCCTCGAAGAGGGTTCCTGGGGTCAGGATCCCCTTGACACTCTCCTCGACCCTGACGGCGAGGTCCTCTACCATCGGCGCGCGCTGGAGGACTCCCTTCAGCTCATCCCGTACTCGATTGTAGAGGGGGTTGGTCGTGACCTTGGTCAGGTACTTGTGTATCGCGCCGACATTGGGCGAGATCGACATATCGTTGTCGTTGAGGATGACGATCAGGTCCCGGTCGGTATGTCCTGCGTTGTTGAGTCCCTCGAAGGCGAGGCCGCAGGTCATCGAGCCATCACCGATGACAGCTATGACTTGGTAGTCATCGCCGAGGATATCACGTGCCGTTGCGACACCGACGGCAGCGGAGATCGAGGTGGCTGCATGTCCGGCCTCGAGGACGTCATACTCGGATTCATGTCTACGCAGGAATCCGGAGAGTCCCCCCTTCTGCTTGATGGTGTGGAAGCGGTCGTTCCGTCCAGTCAGGATCTTATGTGGGTACCCCTGGTGTCCGACATCCCAGATCAGTCTATCTCTTGGGGTATCGAAGGCGTAGTGCAGTGCGATCGTCAGCTCGACCACACCCAAGTTCGGCGCGAAATGGCCACCGACCTTGCTGACCACATCGATCACGCGCTCCCTGACCTCCTCCGCGAGTCTTGGGAGCTCGCCTGGCGAGAGCCGACGCAGATCCTCGGGCGAGGAGATCCGATCGAGTATAGGCAAGGTAACCTCCTTCATGGGTAAAGTATCAGGGCGAGTACGATACCGTAGGCGGTACCGACGAAGACCTCGATCGGCGTGTGCCCCAGCAACTCTCTCAAGGTCTCGCCCTCGACGACCTGATCAGCCTTCAGGTCCTCTATCATCCGATTCAGCACCCGGGCCTGGCGCCCGGCGGCGCGGCGTATCCCTGCCGCATCATACATGACTACCATCGAGAAGAATGCGGCGACAGCGAAGATCGGTGAATCGAAGCCGACTTGCAACCCCACTGCGGTTGCGAGTGATGATACTGACGCTGCATGACTCGATGGCATCCCTCCCGTGCCGGAGAGACGTTCGAAGTCTATCCTACCTGTCTTTACGAGGGCGCCCAGGAATTTGATGACCTGGACCGATGCCATTGATATCAGTGCTAATACGAGTGGTGGGTTCCAGCCCACTATCTGGTAGAACCATCCCAGTTCTGCACCCTCAGTCACGATACTCCGGAAAGATACGGTACACACCCCGAGGAGTGCAAAGGGTCATCTCGGTGACCTCACCTACCCGGTCGCCCTGACCTCAGTGCTCTCTCTCGACTACATGCCTAGCGAGGCCGATGAGTGGTGGTGATGCGATCCCCCGCTCTGAGAGAGCTCGTACCGCCCTTCTGACCTCTGCCTCAGCCCTCCTTCGTGCTCTATCTATCCCCAATAGTGCGGGGTATGTGACCTTTCCGAGTGTGAGATCTCTCCCTGCTCTCTTCCCGAGTCTCTCTTGGTCGCCGGTCAGGTCGAGTATATCGTCTGCGATCTGGAAGGCGAGGCCGAGTGCTTGTCCATACTCGCCTAGGGCTGTCAATGTATCCTCATTGGCGCCGGCCGCCAAGCCACCGGCGACCGCGGGTGCAGCGAGGAGAGCACCGGTTTTACGTAGATGTACCCCTTCGAGTCGTTCTAGATCGATATCTCTCCCCTCGACCTCGAGGTCTAGCCACTGTCCACCTACCATCCCCGCCGCCCCTGCGGCTCTGACTAGTGTATTCGTCAGGTCAGTGATCACCGATCTATCGAGTCCGAGCCGTGTTGCGGCATCGGTCAGGACGATACCAGCCAATGGTATTAGTGCTGCTCCTGCGACGGTAGCTCGTGGGACCCCGAATACGGTATGGGTCGTTGGTCTCCCCCTACGGAGGTCATCATCATCCATCGAGGGTAGGTCATCGTGGATGAGGGAGTAGGTGTGTATGAACTCGAAGGCGACGGCGAGTTCGTAGATGGCATCGTCCTCAGCCCTTTCATCTGCCATTCCCATCATGTCGAGGATCGCCTGATAGGCGGCAACGAGGATGATCGGCCTGATCCTCTTCCCACCCGATTCGAAAGCATAGGTGATCGGCTCACTGAGGCTCGATGGCAGGGTGCTGACGAATCTATCTGTGACCCGGTGTCGCGCCTCCTCTACTGCCTCCCTCTCTCTAGCGAGGTAGGCATCGAGCTCGAAGGAGTTCATTCTCGTCCTCACCCCTTCGCTTCGACCTGCTCGGGCTCCAGGATCGATCCTCCATCTCCATCATCGAGGAGACGTTCGACCCTGAGCTCGGCCTCTTCGAGGGTCTTGCGGGTCGCTCTGATATGTCCGACCCCCTCTTCGAAGAGTTGGAGGGCCTCATCGAGTTCGAGTTCCTCACCCTCCAATGCCTCGACTATCTCCTCGAGTCTATCGAGGCGTTTTTCGAGGTCTGGACCCTCATCTCTCTCTATCTCAGTCATCACTCCCCTCGCCGGCAGGACCAGGTATCTCTTCGGTCATGACCTCTTCGGTCCGACAGGATATCCTACCATCGTGGAGTCGGAGTTGGAAGGCCTCTCCTATCTGGAAGGCGGTCGTGCCCCTCAGGATCTCTCCCGATTCGCCTAGTGGGACGGCGTAGCCACGTCGGAGGGCGGAGAGGGGTGAGAGTGCCTCGAGTCGTCCGGTGAGCCGTGCTAGGCGTTCATCGCGCCGGTCGACCATACGGGTGAGGGCGTAGTTCATCCCAGTCCCGAGGAGGAGGATCTCACCCCGTCGTTCTGAGATACGGCGGTAGATATGGCCTTCGAGGCGTCGGGCATAGTCGGAGATGAGGTGTTCGAGTGCGTTCCGCTCAGGAACGGCGAGCTCTGCCGCGGCCGATGGGGTCGGTGCCCTCAGGTCGGCGACGAGGTCGGCGATCGTGAGGTCGATCTCATGGCCGACCGCACTTATAGTCGGTATCGTCGATGCTGCGAGGGCACGGGCGAGGACCTCCTCGTTGAAAGCCCAGAGATCTTCGACCGAGCCACCACCACGGCCGATGATGATGAGGTCGAGATCTTCGATCGTCGCTGCACGCTCGAGGGCGCGCGCCAGGTCTTCAGCGGCGCCATCCCCCTGGACCTGGGCGGGTATGAGTGTGACCCGTACCCAGGGCGCTCTCCGCTGGAGGATCTGCAGGATATCGTGGAGTGCGGCCCCAGCTGCCGAGGTTATGACCCCGATCCTCTTGGGGAAGCGGGGTATTGGCCTCTTCCGTGCTGGGTCCAGTAGCCCCTCGGCAGCGAGTTTATCCCGGAGTCTTTCGAAGGCCAGCCGCCAGAGTCCGCCGGCGCCCTCTCCTTCGATCTCACGGACGACGAGTTGGTAATCCCCCCTCCGTTCGTAGAGGGTGATCGTACCCAGTGCTCGGACCTCCATCCCCTCCTCGGGGTCGGCGGGTAGCCTGGAGGCATCGCTGCGGAAGATGACGCACCTGAGTTGGGCGCTCTCGTCCCTGAGTGTGAAGTAGCAGTGTCCGGAGGGGTACCTTCTCCAGCCAGTCACCTCTCCACTGATCCAGAGTGGTGGCATTGCGCCCTCGAGGAGTTCTCGGACGAGAGCGTTGACCTCTGTGACAGAGTAGACCTGACCGGACCGGGCCCCTGCGGGCCCAGTCTTCGTGGTGGTCTCTACTGGCCATAGTTCGGGGTCAGGTGACCCGAAGAGATCTCTCGGCACCCCCTCACCCTGTCTTGGCTACGATCTTCTTTGCAGCCTCGAGTGTATTTCGGAGGAGCATAGTGATCGTCATCGGCCCCACCCCTCCTGGCACGGGTGTGATCGCCTCTGCGACCTCTGCGACCTCATCGAACTCGACATCGCCGACGAGTCGGTACCCCCGTGGGTCGTCGGGATCCTCTACCCTATTGACTCCGACATCGATGACGACGACCCCTGGTTTTACCATATCTTTGGTGATCAGTCCAGGCTTTCCGACCGCTACGACGAGGATATCGGCGTCCTTCGTCACACTCCCGAGGTCGACGGTGTTCCGGTGCGCGATCGTGACCGTCGCATCTCCACCCCTAGAGCCTCTGACGAGGAGGAGTGCGGTCGGTCTTCCGACGATCGCCGAGCGGCCGACGACGACGGCCCTCTTCCCAGCTGGGTCGTAGCCGGAGCGGAGTAGCATCTCGACGACCCCCGCCGGGGTGCAGGGCGGGAGGACCTCGGGGTCTCCAATCGCGAGGCGTCCGACATTGATCGGGTGGAAGCCATCGACATCCTTGGCAGGCTCGATGAGGCGGATCACCTTATCGGTATCGATCTGTTCAGGGAGGGGGAGCTGGACGAGGATCCCATGGATCTCGGGATCTTCATTCAACTCCCTGACTACGGCGAGGAGTTCTTCCTCGGGGGTATCTTCGGGGAGTACGATCTCACGGGAATGGAAGCCAGCCTTCTCTGCGGCCTTTCCCTTCATCCTGACATATACCTGGCTAGCGGGGTCATCTCCTACGAGGACAGTTGCCAGTCCAGGTCGGACACCGGTCTCTTCGAGGAACTGATTCGTCTCTTCAGCGATCTCTGCCCTGATCAGTTCACTCAGTTCGGTACCACTTATGATCTTTGCCATTACCCATTCCTGCCTATCTCGCAAAATCCACTGCACGCATCTCCCGGATCACGACCACCTTGATCTGCCCCGGGTACTGCAGCTCCTCCTCGAGACGACGCGCGATCTGTTCACTCATCTCGGCCATAGCCGGATCGTCGACCCTCTCGGGATCGACCATGACGCGGACCTCACGACCCGCCTGGATAGCGAAACAACGTTCTACACCCTCGAAGCTCTCAGCGATCTCTTCCAACTTCTCGAGTCGCTTGACGTAGGTCTCGAGCATCTCACGGCGAGCCCCGGGACGAGACCCACTGATCGCATCAGCAGCGGTCACGAGGAAGGTCTCAGGGTAACGGTGTGGCTCCTCATCGTGGTGTGCGCGAATCGCATTCAGGACCTGATCGGGCTCATTGTACTTCTTGCAGAGGTTCCACCCTAGCTCGACGTGTGTACCCTCGTGCTCGTGTGTGAGCCCTTTACCGATGTCGTGTAGTAATCCCATCCTCCGGGCGAGGACGGCGTCTAGCCCCATCTCACTGGCCATACTCCCTGCGAGGAGTGCGACCTCCTTGGAGTGGAGGAGCTGATTTTGGCCGTATGAGGTACGGAACTTCAGACGGCCCAAGACTTTGACGATCTCGGGATGCAAGCCATGGATCCCTAGTTCGTATAGGATCTCCTCTGCGGCCTGCACCATCGATTCATCGACCTCTTTACTACTCCTGGCGACGACCTCTTCTATCCTACCGGGGTGGATCCTGCCATCGGCGACGAGTTTCTCGAGGCTGACTCGTGCGATCTCCCGTCTGACCGGGTCGTAGCCGGAGAGGATGACGGCTTCGGGTGTATCATCGATGATGACATCGATACCCGTTGCCTGTTCGAAGGCCCGGATATTACGGCCTTCTCTCCCGATGATCCTGCCTTTCATCTCATCTGAGGGCAGACTGACGACAGAGACGGTACTCTCGGCGGTCTGATCGACGGCCATCCGTTGGATGGCGAAGGCGATGATATCGCGCGCCTCCCTCTCTGCCTCCCTCTTCGCCCTTTCTTTGATCTCTCTGACGAGGTTGGCCGCCTCAGCGCGTGCACGATCTCCCTCTTCCTGGATCAGCTGTTTCCGCGCCTCTTCGGCGGTCATCCCGGCGATCGCCTCGAGTCGTGCGGTGACTTCAGCGGTGAGGTGTTCGTACTCTGTTGCGCGCGACTCTGCGATCCCGAGTTTTTCATCGAGTTCACGCTCGCGGTTCTCCAGGATCTCGTCCCTAGTCGCGAGCTGATCGAATTTGAGGTCTAGTGCCTCTCGTCTCTGTTCTAGACGACGCTCGGCTTGTTGTATCTCGTCACGTCGTCTAGCCTCTTCCCGTTCCCAGGCTTCTTTTGCTTTGAAGGCCGCCTCTCTCCCGGCGAGTTCGGCGTCCTGACGGATCCAGTCTGCGTCTTGTTCCGCCGCACTACGGATCCGTGCTGCCTCCTCTTCGGCGGTGGCTCGGGCTCGCTCGAGTCGGAGTCGTTCTCCGCGCCAACCTACGAAGATGCCCAGTGCCACCGCGATGACGGCGACACCTGCTATAGCCAATGTATTCATCTCCACTCCAGAAAGGGCTCAGACTTCGCCCGGGAAGGCAAGATACATTGATCCCAGGGTGTGAGGTCTGCACCATCACACTGTAGGTATGCACATGACTCAAGTTAGGGAACCCTCTCGTCTTCATGCAAGGTCCCGTGTACTGAGCCGACGCTCTATATCGGTACTGAGTCTATCGGCCAACTTATCGACCTGCTCCCTCAGTCTATCGATCTCTGCTCGTGCTTGGAAGAGTTGATCGGTCAGGGCTAATGCGGCGAGGATGGCGGTCTTGTGTCCCTCGATGACCTTACTCCTCTCCTGTATCGTCGCGATCGTGCGGTCGACGTAGTCGGCGCAGTCGCGGGTATAATCTGGTGTCGCGTCTGCTCTGATCAGGTATTCCTCCCCCCCGATCACGACGGTGACCACGGATCTCTTCCCCTGCTCACCCATCTCTATCCTCCAGGAAGTCGAGACGTGCCATGATCCGTTCGATCTTTGCTCTTGCCTTTTCGAGTCTCTCTCTCAACTCACGATTTTCGGCCTCGAGTTCGTCGACCCTCTCTCTGAGTACGATCGGGTCTAGCTCACCCTTCGAGATCTCTTCGATCGTACTCTCGAGTTCGCGGACCCTTACCTCCGCGGCAGCGCGGGATCTGACCTGATCATCGTAATCATCGAGGAGTCTTCGGACCGCGAGTTCTAGGCGGTCCCAGCCAGCGGGTCGGTCTCGCCGATCGCTCTCAACCCCTTCTCTGTACACCGAGTTCCTCCCTCAGATGGTCGAGGATCCGGGTTACCGCCTCATCGGACTCCGCATCGGTGAGGGTACGGTCAGGTGCTCTGAACCTGAGTCGGTAGGCGATGCTACGGTTTCCTTCGGGTACCCCACTCCCCCGGAAGAGGTCGAATGCGACGAGGCTCTCCAGGAATCTGCCCCCCTTCTCCCTGATCGCCCCCTCGATCGTAGCGGCTGGGAGCTCATCTGGTACGATGAGGGCGAGGTCCCTCTCGATCGCGGGATATGCGGGGATCGGGTCGTATACTGGGATCCTCGTCCGGGCAAATTCGGGGCGGAGTTCTAGCTCCAGGGCGAGGACCGCGTCTGCCCATGGTGGCGCGTCGATCGCGTCATGGTCGACCTCTCCCCCCCAGCCGATGGCCTGGCCCTCCCGATCGAGGACGGTGTAGGTAGTACCAGGCAGGTAACCAGGGATCGGGCTCGGTGCGACCTCGAGAGAGAGTTCGGTCGAGAGTAGGTTGGCGACCTCCTCGAGTAGTCCCTTGAGGTCCCAGAGGTCGTATGGCTCGGGCTCAGAGCTCCAATGCGTGGGCCGCCGGTCCCCACTCATGACGAAGGCGATATGCGTCTCCTCGGTAGGTGCGCCTCCCTCCTCCTCTGGGTCATAGAAGGCCGTCCCGATCTCGAAGAGCCGGATAGAGCGCACGCCATGGGCGAAATTTGCTTCGACCCTCCGGAGGAGTCCGGGTACGAGCTCGCTTCGGAGCCGACTCTCTGCCTTGGAGAGGGGATTGATCGGTCCGACCTCACCACTTGCTTCGGGGACGAAGGGGTTGATCCTCGCCTCGAGGAACCCGACCCCTACGGCCAGGTCACGTAGCCGGTCTTCCAGCTGGGCGAGGGGGTCATCTGGGACCGAGCTAGGGCGGAAGGCCCCGAGGTCAGCGGGGAACTCGTCGTACCCGTACCGTCTTGCGATCTCCTCGATCAGGTCAGCCTCTCTAGTGACATCATAGGATCGGTACCCGGGCACCCTGAAGGTCAGGCTCTGAATGGGATCGCCACTGCGCTCACCGGTCTCACGGAACCCGATCGGCTCGAGGAGTCCTGCGATCTGGTCTGGGGTGAAGTGTATGCCGAGGATCCGTTCGACCTGTCCTGGTCTGACTTCGATCTCGGGCATCTCGAGAGGCTCGGGATAGAGATCCACCCCAGTGCTCTCGACCTCTCCGCCGGCGATCGTGGTAATCAGTTCGACGGCTCTTCGGAGGGCCCTTTCCATCCCCTCGGGATCGACCCCACGTTCGAAGCGGTAGCTCGCATCGGTCGAGAGGCCGACTCCGACCCTAGTCCTGCGAGTCGTACGGGGATCGAAGAGAGCGCACTCGAGGAAGATATCGACGGTCTCGTCGGTCACCTCACTATTTGCCCCCCCCATCACCCCTGCTACTGCGATCGGGTCATTGGCATCGGCGATGACAGTCATCCCCTCATCGAGGATACGTTCGACGCCATCGAGGGTCGTGATCTCCTCACCAGGTTCAGCCCTCCTGATCCTGATCTCGGGGCCAGCGAGGCGGTTGAGATCGAAGGCGTGGAGGGGTTGGCCGAGCTCGAAGAGGATGTAGTTAGTCGCATCGACGACATTGTTGATCGGTCTGAGCCCGATAGCTCTCAGTCGGCTGGAGAGCCAGGTCGGGGATGGCCTGATCTTGACGCCCCTGACGATAGCGCCCATATAGCGGGGACACCCTCGAGGGTCCTCGAGGACGACCCGGAGGTCGCCGATCTCTCCCTCGGCCCTCGATCTGGTGAACTCGAGGTCTGCGAGCCCACCGGCACTCGAAGCTGGGAATGCTGGGAGGGTGATACGCCGATCGCCATCGCCGGCCAGCTCACGTGCTACCCCGAGGTGGGAGAGGAGGTCAGGCCGGTTGGGAGTCAGGTCGATCACGATCCTGAGATCATCCAGTCCGAGCGCGTCGATGAGTCTCTCGCCTGGATCGAAGTGACCAGGCAGTTCCATCAGACCCGAGGCATCCCTACCGAGCTCGAGCTCTTTTTCGCTACAGAGCATCCCCTGGCTCTCGACACCTCTGATCTTGGCCTTTCTGATCGCGAATCCCCCAGGCAGGCGAGAGCCGACCGGTGCAAAGGGATAGAACTTTCCTGGTTCGACATTAGGTGCACCACAGACGACCTGCAGTAGTTCGCCACTCCCGTCATCTACTGCGCAGAGGGAGAGCCGGTCAGCGTTGGGGTGTTCGGTGACCTCGGTGACCTGGGCGACGACGATCGAGGTGATCTCCGCGCCGAGGGGGATGACCTCTTCGACTGGTGCTCCGAGCTCAGCGAGTCGATCGAGGATGGTCTCTGGTCTATCTGGTAACTCTGGCGCTATCGCTCTCAGCCAGTTGTAGCTGATATCCATATTCTATATTTTAGGAGAATTGTCCGAGGAAGCGAGTATCGGCCTCGTATAGGAGCCTGATATCGGGGATCCGGTAACGCAACATCGCTATCCGCGCTGGCCCCATCCCGAAGGCGAAGCCGGTGTATCTCTCGGGGTCGTATCCGACCGCCTCGAAGACGGCGGGATCGACCATCCCTGCCCCCATGATCTCGATCCAACCAGTCCCCTTGCAGGCACTGCAACCGGTGCCCCCACAGATGAGGCAACTGACATCGACCTCTGCACTCGGTTCTGTGAAGGGGAAGAAAGATGGTCTGAACCGGACCTCGGCCCTGGGACCGAAGATCCTGCGCGCGAACTCGGCCAGCGTCGCCTTGAGGTCGATGAAATCGATGCCCTCGTCGACAGCGAGTCCCTCGATCTGCTCGAAGGCGGGAGCATGCGAGGCGTCGAAGGGATCGCGCCGGTAGACCATACCTGGTGCTACGACCCTGATCGGCGGCTCTGCGGCCTGCATTGTCCTGATCTGGACAGGTGAGGTATGGCTCCTCAGGAGGATACCTGGGGAGAGGTAGAAGGTATCGTGCATATCAGCGGCGGGGTGATCGAGTGGCGTATTGAGTGCAGTGAAGTTGTGCCACTCGGTCTCGGCCTCCGGACCGCGCACGCGAGTGAAGCCGAGCCCGCTGAGCACCTCGCAGATCTCGTCGATCACGATCGTCACAGGATGTCGGGCACCGCGCCATCTGGAACGCCCGGCGAGGGTCAGATCGAGCCCCTCCTCAGCGATCCTTCGCTCTGCCTCCAACTCGGCCGAGCGCTGCTCGAGTGCCTCCTGCAGGATACCCTTGATCCGATTGGCTTCGGCCCCGATCTTGGGCCGATCCTTGGGATCGATCTTACCCAGGTTACGCAGGATAGAGGTCAGCCTCCCCTCGCGGCGTCCGAGGAGGTCGACTCTGACTCCCTCTAGGGCCTCGGTATCTTCCGCAGCAGCGATGAGCTCCTTCCCCTCCCGTTCGAGCTCTGCCAGTGCCTCTTTAAGATCAGCTACCATAGTGTAGATTCTATCATTTAGGGCTCTCGTACTGGAGCCGTAAGAGCGCTTCGTTAGGCCCAGCGATCATGAGTAGATCACTTGGACCGATTACGAGGTCAGCCGGTGGTGAGACTATGACCTCTGTCGGGACTCCATCCTCTAGATCTCGCCTACTCACAGCGATGACCGTTACCCCATAGTGGCGTCTGAGATCGGCACTCGCGAGGGTCTGGCCCACGAGGAGCGGGGGTGCGACGATCTCGAGTATCGAGGCGTCGGGCGCGAGTTCGATCTTTGCGGTGATCGAGGAGGAGTCAGCCGCGAGTTGCAGGGCGAGACGTTCCCCCATATCTCTCTCGGGGAAGAGGGTTAGTTCAGCACCTAGCCTCGTCAGGACCTTTCCCTGTTGGGGTGAGTTGATCTTGGCGAAGATCCGCTCCACCCCAAGCTCACGAAGGATGAGTGTACAGAGGATCGAGGCGGAGAGATCACCGATGGTGTTGAAGACGATCGCGAATCGATCGAGGCGAAGGAGTTCCAGTGCCTCACGGTCGGTCGCATCGGCCTGGACCGCCTCGGTGACGACGGATCCCAGAGCCTCGACAGCACCGAGACGTCGATCGATGGCTAGGACAGGGTGCCCTAATCCCGCCAGAGTACGAGCGATGGCGGAGCCGAAGAGCCCGAGCCCGATGACTGCATAGCTCTCACGCCCCGCCATACCGGTCCCCCCTCAATACCGGCCCCCTTTGAAAACCAAGACGCTGCGCCGATCATCGACGCAGCGTCGGTAGACCATCTCGTCTGATCCTACTCTAGCCGCGCGCGCGCCTCCTCGACGAGGGCGCCGAAGGCCTGGGGATCGCGGACGGCGAGGTCGGCCAGGACCTTGCGGTTGACCTCGATACCCGCCTGCTTGAGTCCATTCATGAAGCGGGAGTAGTTGAGGTCGTGCTCTCGGGCTGCGGCATTGATCCGAGTGATCCAGAGCCTGCGGAAGTCACGCTTACGCTGCTTTCTATCCCTGTAGGAGTAGGCCCAGCCGCGCTCGACGGCATTCTTGGCGATCCTCCAGAGTTTCGAGCGTGCGCCCCAGTAACCACGTGCAGCCCTTAGGTACTTCTTCTTCTTACGGTGCCGTGCGACCGCGTAGGTTGCTCGCGCCATGGGTCACCTCCCCAAAAGCCGCTTGATGCGGCGCTCTTCTGCCTTAGAGACCAGCGTCGGCTTGCGGAGGCGCCTCTTACGCTTGGAGCTCTTCTTGGTAAGGATATGGCTCTTATATGCCTTGAAGCGATGGACCTTTCCCCTTCCAGTGACCCGGAAGCGCTTGGCCGCGCTCTTATTGGTCTTCATCTTCGCCATGGTATTCGTCTTCCCTCTGGCAGACCTACTTACGAGGTGCCAGAATCATCGTCATATTACGGCCCTCGAGCAGTGGCTCACTCTCGATCCGTCCCACATCGTCTACGGCCTCTGCGACGCGGGCCAAGACATCCCGGCCGAGTTCAGGGTGCGCCATCTGGCGTCCTCTGAACATCATAGTCGCCTTTACCTTGTTGCCCTCTTCGAGGAAGCGCCGTGCGTGACGAACCTTGAAATCGAAGTCGTGATCCTCGATCCCCGGCCGGAACTTCACCTCCTTGACCAGGATCTGGTGCTGTCTCTTCCTGGCCTGACGCTGTCTCCGAGCCTCTTCGTACTTGTATTTCCCGTAGTCCATGATACGGCATACGGGGGGCCGGGCGTTAGGAGCCACCTCGACGAGATCGAGGCCCTCTTCTTCAGCCAACGTCATTGCCTCTTCGATAGGCATGATCCCGAGCTGATTCCCCTCGGGTGAGATCACCCTGACCGGACTGATCCGGATCTGTCGGTTCACGCGCACACGTCTCTCGTTGGTTATGGCATCCTCTCCATTCAAGGGGCAACAAAAAAGCGGACCCGCTCGCTATGGGTCCGCTACGCCAACAGATGCTCCACCCCACGCGGTGGGGGTGGAGGTCGTTTGGTATTGGAACCCGGCGATACCGCTCTCGCGGACCGAAAGGTGGGGATGGCCGTGCCCTCCCACTTTCTCATTTTCCATCGGTGAAGTTAATCTTTGTGGTCCCCCTCTGTCAACCCCATTTCCCTACTCTCTCAGGCCGAGGCTCCTCTTCTGGTCGAGGTTCTTGACGAGTGCGACGAATTCCTGCCGTGGGAGTATCTCCTGTTTCCGTCCCTCGCCTCTTCTCCTGATCGCGACGGTCCCCGCCTCGGTCTCCTTCGCTCCGACGACGACCATGAAGGGGATCTTCTGGGTTTCAGCATCCCTGATTCTATAGCCTAGTGTCTCTGCCCTATCATCGATCGTCGCTCTGAGCCCGGCCCTCTTGAGATCGTCGACGATCTCATCGGCATACTCCCGGTAGTCATCGGTGATCGGTAGGATGCGCACCTGTTCAGGTGCGAGCCATACGGGGAATGCGCCACCGTAATGTTCGATGAGTCCACCGATAAACCTCTCCATCGAGCCTAGGAGTGTGCGGTGGATCATTACTGGGCGGTGTGGCTTGTTATCGGGACCGATATATTCGAGGTCGAACCTCTCTGGCAACATGAAGTCGAGTTGTAGGGTTGGCCCTTGCCACTCCCGGCCGAGGGCATCGACGAGCATGATATCGAGTTTAGGGCCGTAGAAGGCGCCGCCCCCCTCATCGATCTGGTAATCGAGTCCCCTCTCCTCGAGGACCTGGCGGAGTTGTTCGGTTGCGGCGTCGTATACCTCGGGATCCCCGATCGCCTTCTCTGGTCTGGTGGAGAGGAAGGCTTTGTAGGAGTACCCGAAGGTCGTCATCATATAGTCGACGAGGTCGAGGAGCTTGTCATACTCCTCCCCGATCTGTTCCTGGGTACAGAAGACGTGGGCATCGTCCTGGGTGAAGCCCCTCACTCGCATCATCCCGTGTAGCACGCCACTCCTCTCGTAGCGGTAACAGGTCCCGAGCTCAGAATACCTGATCGGGAGGTCACGGTAGGAGCGGGTCTCTGACCGATAGATCATGATATGGTTCGGGCAGTTCATCGGCTTGACCCGATATGGCTGCCCATCGATATCCATCGGTGCGAACATATTCTCGGCGAAGGTTGGGATATGCCCACTGATCTCGTAGAGCTCCTCACTCGCGATATGTGGTGTGAAGACGAGATCGTAGCCATGCTCGAGTAGGGTCTTACGGAGGAACTCCTCGATCAGGTATCTGATCAGTCCACCCTTGGGATGCCAGTGGACCAACCCTGGTCCTACCTCCTGGTGTATACTGAAGAGGCCGAGCTCGCGGCCGAGCTTCCGGTGATCACGGCGCCGAGCCTCTTCTAAGCGCTCGAGGTACTCATCGAGCTCCTCCTGTGTAAACCAGGCGGTCCCATAGATCCGCTGAAGCATCTGACGGCGTTCATCGCCGCGCCAGTAGGCGCCAGCGGTGGTGAGGAGTTTGAAGTGCTCGAGGTGTCCGGTCGCGGGGATATGGGGTCCCCTGCAGAGGTCGAGGAAGGGTCCGTTCCGGTAGACGCTGATCACCTCGTCGTCATCGAGCTCTTCGAGCCTCTCGAGCTTGAGGGGGTCATCGGCGAAGAGCTCGCGTGCCTCTTCCTTGGTGACGACCTGCCGCTCGAAGGGGTCATTGCACCTGACGACTTCCCGCATCTCCTCCTCGATCGCCTCGAGGTCTTCAGGGGTGAAGGGTTCGTCGACCTCGAAGTCGTAGTAGAAGCCATGCTCGATCGGGGGACCGAAGCCGATCTTTGCCTCGGGCCGGATGTTCCGGACCGCAGTCGCCATGATATGCGCAGCTGAGTGACGGAGCAGCTCGAGGGCCTCTGGAGACCGATCGGTGATTATCTCGATCCTGGTATCGTGTTCGATCGGGTGTGAGAGGTCGACGATCTTCCCATCGACCTTCGCGGCTAGTGCTGCCCGGGCAAGACCAGGCCCGATCTGCTCAGCGACCTCACGAGGGGTGGTTCCGCGCGGGAGATCGAGGTGGTTACCGTCGGGTAGAGTGATCTGGATCGAGTCTGCTGCGCTCTGTGCCATTCGCCTATCCGTCGTCCTCAAAAAAGAAACGGCTCCCCCATCCCTCGAGGAGCCGTGTGTCTGCCGTGCCGGCGTCGCTCTACCGCCTGCGCACTAGCACACCGCCCCTCGGTGAGGGCCGGGTGGTAGTGGTAGTAGTCTCTTGCACGTCGATCGTATGCACGGCGGTCAATCTGTCCATAGTTGTAAATATAGCGAGTGATCCGAAGGGGTCAAGGAGATGGAAAGACCCCTCCGACGAGAGGGCCGGAGGGGTCTTCGTGTGGGTAGTACTCGAGTTGCCTCGGTAACTCTAGTTTACCGTTGGCTCTCTTAGTACATCCCGCCCATACCGCCACCTGGAGGCATAGCTGGAGCGGGCTCCTCCTCCTTTTGCTCGACCACCACACACTCGGTGGTGAGGAGGAGGCCAGCGATCGAGGCGGCGTTCTGGAGTGCGGTCCGAGTGACCTTCGTCGGGTCGATGACCCCTGCCTCGACGAGGTTCTCGTAGGCGTCGGTCTGGGCATTGTAGCCGAAGCCGACATCGTCGTTCTCCCGTACGCGCTCGACGACGATGGATCCCTCGCCGCCAGCGTTGTTGACGATCTGGCGGAGTGGCTCCTCGATCGCGCGCTTGACGATCTGGGCACCGATCTGCTCATCCTGGTTCTCGAGCTCCAGGTCGTCGAGCTTCTTCTGTGCCCTGATCAGAGCGACACCACCGCCGGGTACGATCCCCTCCTCGACAGCTGCCCTGGTCGCGTGGAGAGCGTCCTCGACACGAGCCTTCTTCTCCTTCATCTCGGTCTCGGTCGCAGCGCCGACATGGATGACGGCGACACCACCGGCGAGCTTGGCGAGACGCTCCTGGAGCTTCTCACGATCGTAGTCGGAGGTCGACTTCTCGATCGCGACGCGGATCTCGGCGATCCGGCCCTTGATCTTCTCAGGGTCTCCGGCACCGTCGACGATCGTGGTGTCGTCCTTGTCGACGACGACCCTCTTCGCACGACCGAGGTCGGAGAGGACAGCGTTCTCGAGCTTGAAGCCCACCTCCTCAGAGATGACCTGACCACCGGTCAGGATCGCGATATCCTGGAGCATCGCCTTCCGACGGTCACCGAAGCCTGGGGCCTTGACGGCGCAGATCTTCAGGGTGCCGCGGAGCTTGTTGACGACGAGGGTAGCGAGTGCCTCGCCCTCGATGTCCTCGGCGATGATCAGGAGGGGCTTGCCCTGCTGAGCGACCTTCTCGAGGATCGGGAGGAGATCCTTCATCGCACTGATCTTCTTGTCGTGGATCAGTACGTAGGCGTCCTCGAGGACAGCCTCCATCCTCTCGGGGTCGGTCACGAAGTAGGGTGAGAGGTAGCCACGGTCGAACTGCATACCATCGACCGTCTCGAGGGTGGTCTCGAGCCCCTTCGCCTCCTCGACGGTGATCACACCATCTTTGCCGACCTTCTCCATCGCATCGGCGATCAGATCACCGATCTCGGCATCGCTGTTGGCAGAGATCGTACCGACCTGAGCGATCTCCTTCTTCCCCTTGGTCGGGGTCGAGATCTCCTTGAGGCCCTCTACGACCTTCTCGACCGCCTTGTCGATCCCGCGCTTGATCGCCATCGGGTTCGCACCAGCGGTCACATTCTTGAGACCCTCGCGGTAGATCGCCTGGGCGAGGACGGTCGCGGTGGTAGTACCATCACCAGCGAGATCACTGGTCTTGGTCGCAACCTCCTTGACCATCTGGGCACCCATGTTCTCGATCGGCTCCTCGAGCTCGATCTCCTTCGCAACCGAGACACCATCCTTGGTGATCGTCGGTGCACCGAACTTACGGTCGAGGACGACATTGCGCCCCTTCGGACCAAGGGTGACCTTGACCGCCTCAGCGAGCTGATCGACACCGCGCTTCAGTGCCGCACGAGCATCGGCATCAAAATGTAGTTCCTTCGCAGCCATAGCTGCTCTCCTCTTTATCTAAGGAAGTCCACGTTATCCTTACTCTCAACCCTGAACGACCGCGAGTACGTCAGACTCACGTAGGATCAGGTACTCCTCGTCACCAACGGTGACCTCGGTCCCGCTGTACTTGCCGTACAGGACACGGTCCCCAGCCTTGAGCTCGGGCTCGATACGCTTACCCTCCTCGCTCAGCCGGCCAGGACCAACCGCGACGATCTCCCCCTGCTGGGGCCTCTCCTTCGCAGTATCAGGGATGTAGAGACCGCCCCTCATCTGCTCCGTCTCTTCGAGCGGCTTGACAACCACCCGGTCCGCGAGCGGCCGGATCTGCGTGGCAGATGCCGTTGCCATAGGGTGTTCCTCCGTGTTGAAGTTTTACACGTGCAGTTTGCTATTAGCACTCACCTGACTCGAGTGCTAACAGCCGTAGAATATGTGGGCGCGTGAGAGGGGTGTCAAGTACCCCGATTCTCGGCGTCGAGGACGCTGGTTTTGTGCGCCCGGCGGCCGTCGCTGTGCATTAGGTGTGCCATTGGGATTCTGCCGGAAAGACAGGAGGACAGGATTGCAGG
>Ga0209487_1000685_pt1 | contig 30196 bp, 25 predicted proteins | sample Poulit2012_FD_187524 | JGI IMG/M metagenome (GOLD analysis project Ga0209487, IMG submission 187524) | Agricultural soil microbial communities from Georgia to study Nitrogen management - Poultry litter 2012 (SPAdes) (version 2) | ecosystem: Environmental > Terrestrial > Soil > Agricultural land...
GCGGTACACGCCCATTCAGCTCCTTGCGAGTCAGTGTCATCGCATCCATCACATGCTGCAGCTTCTCCAGGCTCCCCTTTGCGCTGATGGCAAACGCTTCAGATTCGGTCTGAACCGGATTGCCCATAACTGGACCTTTACCCGGCACCATCTGCACATCGATACCGAGCGCTTTCGGAACCGTCAGAATATCTGAAAAGAGGATCGCTGCATCCATCTCCAGCTCATCAATCGGCTGGATCGTGATCTCACAGGCCAGCTCCGGTGTCTCCACCCGTTCAAAAAAACTGTATTTCTCCCGCAAGACGCGGTACTGGGGAAGAAAACGTCCTGCCTGCCGCATCATCCATACAGGAGGGCGCTCCACCTCTTCGCCACGCAGGGCACGGAGTAGCAGGTCGTTTTTAAGCTGGGGAAAACGTGTATCGGATTCGTTCACTGATCTCTTTTTAACGGGTTGATGGAGAATTTGATGACTGGCTGGCAGTTTTCAGCACACTCGCCACCAGTTCAAGAAGATCTTCAGAGGATGCTCTGGGCGGAATATGAACATGCTCACCCGACTCCAGACTGAGGGCTTCGGCTGTCGTGTCTCCTATGGCAAAGAGCTCGGGCAGCGGATTGTTGAACCCGCCGCTTCTCCGAAAAGCTTCAACAGCACTGGGACTGTAGAATAGAATGGCATCACAGGGCTCTTCGGGTAGAGTCATCGGGAGCAGCCGGGTCTCATACACCTCTATTTTCATCAGGCGGATCCCTGCCTGGTTCAGCCCTTCTCCCAGCTCCTGCCGACTCATGCTGCCGGCCCAGTGGATCAGCAGAGGCCTGCCTCCCGATGATTTGCTGTCTGAACCACTATCCGGTTCTGAACCGCTGCTTGGTACTGAATCGCCGGCTTCTGAATCGCTACCGGTTTCTGAACCGCTGCCGGCTTCTGAACCGCTGCGGGTTTCGTGATCAGAACCCTTTTCAGACGGCAGGGGATGAGCTTCAAAATCGGCCGCAATCAATCCTGCCAGTGCGATGGCGTGCCACTTGTCAGGAAATGCAGCCTCCAGACCCAGTTCCCGGAGAGCGAGGGCTGTCTTCTCGCCGACAGCATAAATTTTATCAGGAGCCCCTACCTGCAGCCCCGCCTCCACAACTCTGCGGTACCCCTCCACACCATTCTGGCTGGTAAACACCCAGCCGTCCGCCGTATTCTGATCGAGCCTCCTGCCGATCCGGTCCGGCTGACCGGTATAGTTGATCTCAATGGCTGGTTCAATCACCACATCCAGACCCAATCGGTCCGCCAGCCGGAGCTGATCTTCAGGCAGCTCCCGCGTCACCACTATTATGTTCCTTCTTTCACTCACTCAGACCGGGTCGTTTTATCAAGATTTTCTATGATCTCGGCCGCTCCCTGCTCCAGCAGGGCATCTGCAGCCTGAATTCCAAGACCTTCAGATTCGGCAACAGGGGCAGACAACTCCACATCATACTGCAGTGATCCGTCGAGTGTCAGAGCGATGGCCTGAAGTGTGAGAGTTTCTTCCGCATCAATCCAGGCATAGGCACCGACCGGAGCACTGCACCCAGCCTCCATACGGTTCAGCAGCTCCCGCTCAATCCCTGTACATATTGCCGTCTCCCGATGTTCCAGTTGAGACACCTGATCAATAAGCTCCTCATCATCCTCCCGGGTCATTACAGCGACAGCTCCCTGTGCCGGAGCAGGGATCATCCAGTCCAGGTATTCGGAAATCCGGTCATCAAGCTCCATTCTCTTCAGGCCGGCAACAGCAAATATTGCACCTCCCCAGCCACTCTCATCCACCTTGCGAATCCGTGTCTGGATGTTGCCCCGGATATGGGTCATGTCGTGATGGGGGTAGCGGTGCAACCACTGGGCACGCCGTCTGTGACTGCTGGTCGCAATAACTTTCTTGGTGGAGTCAAACTCTTCAGTAGTCCCCCCTTCGGGGACAACCAGGCAGTCGCGCGGATCCTCACGTTCGAGAACGGCCGCCACCCGGAGAGGCAGGGGGTTCTCAGTCGGCAGGTCCTTGAAGGAGTGAACCGCAAGATCGATCCGCTGGTCCAGAAGCGCCTCATCGAGAGCTTTGGTAAATACACCTTTGCCCCCCATCTCGATGAGCGGTGTCGTCAGATCGACGTCCCCTCTGGATTTGATGTAGACAAGCTCTGTCCGGACTCCCAGCTCTTCAAGTCGGGTTGCTGTATGCCTGGCCTGCCAGACCGCCAGTTTGCTGTCCCTGGTCCCGATCCGGATCTCTCTTTTCATCGACATCTACTCTTCAACCTTTTGGCCGTTAGGCTGCAGTTTGTACATCTCCTCAATGAGGCGGGTCACATCATCCGAGGTGTGGTGCTCTCGGAGGTGCTCGATACTGTAGGCGGCAATCTTGTTGACAATGCGGCGTGTCAGATTCTCCACCTTGTCCACATCACCCGAAATTTTGTTCCGGAAGAAGTCCATCTCCTCATCCCGGATGGCATCAAACTTCTGAATCAGTGCCTTGATGGTCGGAACCACTCTCTGCTCCTGAAGCCAGAGAGCATATTGCTCCATCTCTTCATCGATAATCTTCTTGACAAGCGGAACCTCTTTCTCCCGCTTCCGATACGCTTCATCGGTAACATCGCTCAACATGTCCATGTTGGCCACATCGACAAATTTAAGGGTCCCCACTTCCGGGTCGATGTTCCTCGGCACCGAGAGATCGAGCATGACCCTGAACTTGGGGTTGCTGATGGCCGGCTTCATATGATCCAGCGTAATCACAGGCTCATTTGCCCCGGTCGCTACGATGACCAGATCTGCACGTGAGATCTGCTCCGGCAGATGATCCATATCAGCCACCTCCACATTGAACTTGTCAGCAACAAACGCTGCACGATCACGGGTTCTGTTTATCAGCGTCAACCGGCCTGCCCCGATATTGATCAGGTTCCTGCAGGTCACCTTGCCGATCTTCCCTGTACCTACAAGAAGAATGTGTTTGTCGGTCAGGTTGTCAAACGTGCGGACCGCAAATTTTACAGCGGCATAGGCCACAGTCGCAGCGCCATTCCCCAGAGAGGTTTCATTCCGGGATCGTTTGTGGGCGCGGAAGACATGCTGCATCAGGCGGTGAGTCGACCCGTCGATCATATTCTGGTCAGAAGAGAGTTCATACCCCTCCTTCACCTGGTTGACCACCTGCAGATCCCCGAGAATCTGGGAGTCCAGACCGGTGGAGACACTGAACAGGTGCTCCATGGCACGACGCCCCTTGTGAACAAATCCGTACTTGTGAAACTCATCTAGCGAACCGCCCGAATAGGTCGTCAACAGGCGGATCAGCTCCTCACTGTTGACATCCCGGCCAAACAGCTCGGTACGGTTACAGGTCGATACGACAAACAGGCTGTAGATCTCCTCACGTTGCGCCCCGTCCAGCAGCGCCAGTTTCTGTGTCGTGTCCAGACTGAAACGTTCACGTACCTCGACAGGTGCATTCCAGTGATTGATCCCGATTACAATAAATCTGTTCAGATCCTCAGTTACCATTCCAGATCAGTCAATCGATACTTTTTCAGTTTCCTGGCCGGCCCCGTCCGGCCCTCCCCCAGCTGGTGAGATCTCGTGCTTCAGGCGTCCAAGCGTTTCATCTGCCAGCGCCTTGATAAATAGTTCATGCTGGTTCAGCCCCTCCATCACCACGTAGTTATCCACAGACCTCCCCTCCTCTTCGAGATCCTCCAGCATCTCTACTTCAAGCTCATAGAGGGTTTCAATATGGTCGGTCACAAAGGCGATAGGGATCATGAGGAAGTTACGGATTCCATAGTCCAGATGCCGTCGAACCAGCTCTGCAGTGTTGGGCTGTGTCCATTTCTGTGGGCCGACTCGTGACTGATAGCTGACCCAGTAGGAGTTTTTTTCGGGTCTGGCCGCCATAACTGCCTCGATCGTCTCCTCAATCTCGATGGTGTAGGGGTCCCCACTTCTCACCTCAAGCATGGGGGTTCCGTGTGCCGAGAAGATGAAGTGGGTTTTACGTCTCGTCTCATCATCCAGTCCCGAGAGCGCCGCATCGATCCGGTCATTGATCGCGGAGATGTAGTCCGGATTGCGGTGGTAGTTCTTGATATGAAACTCTTTCCACGGGATCCGGTCCCCGAACTTTTTCTTGCGAACCGACTCCCAGTCCCGGAAGCTGCTTCCGGTAGTTGTCCATGAAAACTGGGGATAGAGCGGAAGCAGAACGGTATGGGTGATCCCGTCAGCCACCATATCGTCCATAATCGTATCGGCAAAGGGAAGCCAGTAGCGCATGCAGGTGTAGACCTTCACATCGACGTCAGACAGGTCTGCGTCAGACAGCCGCCCCTTCAGTTGTCTCTCCAGCGCCCTGCGCTGCCTCTCGGTCAACCCGTTAATCGGGGAGCAGCAATCAGAGACCACCCGGTCTCTCCGGTTCACACAGTGGCGGTTTCCTGTACACCCTTTCGGGCAGCCGTTGATCCGCTTGTAGTCTTCGGCAACGTGGGGTGCCCTGAATTTGGAGATGATGCCGGCAAAAAGATTCTGCATCTTTCCGCCGCCCATCTTGATAATGTCCTCATCACTGAACAGGTTGTATAGAAAATCCTGAACATTCTCTTCCCGGGTCGGCCCGCCCAAATTCATTAAAACTACTCCGATACGCATAGCCAGTCTCCTGCCAGTTCCTGTTGGTATTTTTTCAGATACGCTCTGGAAAGTACGGCTTTTTTTATGAAGAGAACGTGAAGAGATGGGGTCTTCAATGGCGAATGCTTGCTGAATCGACTGAGATACAGTAGATTAACCGACTTGAAGACAACCCTGCCCTCAACGCATGCAAAGCAATATCGCCGAATTTGTCGGCTGCCTGTTCCTCACACTGGCTCTCGGCCTGACTGGTGATCCTCTGGCTTCCGGTCTCGTCATTATCGGTATTATTACTGTCGGAAGGCTCTTCTCTCACGCCCATTTCAATCCTGCTGTCACTCTGGCGTTCTGGTCAGCAGGGCGCCTCTCAAGTCGCAGACTCTGCTCCTATGTTGTAAGCCAGACCGCCGGTGCACTGGGCGGCTGCTTGCTCATCCTTGCCATATCCGGGGTCAGTTTTCGAATCATTCCTACCGCTGCAGCATCCCCGTTTCAATACTCCGGTATAGAGTTGATTTTCGGTTTTCTGCTGTCACTCCTCTACCTGACGACCTTCGACACATCACGCGCTTCCAGTGTGCAGATCGGCAGTATCACAATTGGCATCACTTACACCGGGATCCTGCTGATCTCCTCTACAGCCAGCGGGGGCATCGCCAATCCTGCTGTCTCCCTGGGGGCCGCGGTGACCGACCTGTTCAACCACGGGAACTCCTGGCTCTACCTGGCCGCCTACATGGCGGCTCCTGCCACTGGAGGAATGGCGGCCGGACTGATCTTCACCCGGAGGCCGTTGACAGATCCAGCCTGGCCAGAGGAAGAGTAAAAGAGAAGGTTGTCCCCTCACCCACACGACTTCTGACGTCGATCTCGGTGTTGTGGGCCGCAAGAATACCCCTGACAACCGCAAGCCCCAGTCCGGTTCCCCCTTTATCCCTGGAGCGCGCCTTGTCCGTACGGTAAAAGCGGTCGAACAGCCGTTCAAGATGTTCAGAAGAGATTCCAATACCTGTGTCACTCACCTCCACCCTGACGTTCTGCCCATCACGCCGGCTGACGATCCGGATCTCACCCTGATTCGTATACTTCACAGCATTGGATACCAGATTGTCCAGCACCTGTTCGATCTTGTTGGGATCCCCCTTCACCCGATACGCCTCCGACTCCACCTCAAGCCGGATCCCCTTCTCCCTCGCCAGCGACACATACGGCTCACTGGCCTGAACCAGGACCGCTCCAAGATTAAAGTCTTTCGTCTCAATAAAGTAACTGTCTGAATCGTATCGCTGGAGCGTGACCAGATCCTTGAAGAGCCGGTTGATTCTCTCCGTCTGTTTTAACGCGGTCTGAACGTAGTGGCCTCTCTGGGGCTCCGGAAGGCTCTCCATCTGCAGCATCTCCAGAGCCCCGGCGATGGTATGGAGCGGATTCCGGAGCTCATGGGTGATATCTTCGAAAAACTGGCTCTGTTTCTCATAAAGACGCTTGAGCTCCTGGTTGTCTTGCCTCAATCTTGAAGCCATCCGGTTCAGTGACTCTGCAAGGGTGCCAAACTCATCTTTACGGTTCAGATGCAGTGTTTTGTCGACATCCCCTTCAGCAATGGCTCGCGCCGTCTCCTCAAGCTGGACGATCGGTCGCGAGATGTACCTGGCAAACCAGAAGCTTACCAGAAGAATCAGACCCATCGAGATGAACATCCCTGTATAGATAATCCAGCGGATGGTGTGTATAGGCGCATAGATCTCATCCTTGAGTTGACTCAGGTGGAGAAACCGGGCGGGGTTCGACTCCCCGTTGATGGCGACAAAGCTGCTTAGCCACTCCGAATCGGAACCATCACCCCGGACGGTGCCACCTGTGGTCTCCAGAGTCTCCTGCAGGTCCTGCTCCAGATAGGGAGGGGCCTTGTACGCTTCGTCATAGGGCACGGAGGCAAAGAGAATGCCGTCGGAGTCGTAGACACCGATCCGATACCCTGATATGAGAGCCGCTTCATTGAGACGAGTCTCAAAATGATCAACCGGAAGGTTCCGGATAGTCAGGGAGAGCCAGTGAGAGTCACTCTCGATCTGTCGCTCCCCCTCTTCAAGCAGGTAGTTTCTGATAAAGAGGATGGAGTAGCTGCTGATCGCAGTGATGCCGAATACAAGAAGCAGGATAAAGGTGAGGGCGAGCCTGGACCGGATGCTCATGGCGGTGTCGCCTCCTTGTTGAATCCGTAACCCATGCCGCGATAGGTCTTGATGATGCTTGCTGCATCCCCCATCTTCAGGCGGAGATTCTTGATATGAACATCGACTGTACGGTCGAATACAAACCGTTCATCCCCCGATATCTGCTCGAGAATCTCCTGCCGGCTGTAGACCCGCTTCGGATTTTTGAAGAGCAGTTCGATAATTGTGTATTCGGTTGAGGTGAGATCTACCCGCTCCGTATTGTTCCAGAGACTCTTGCCTTCAGTATCAAGATAGAGATCGCCATACTGGATCCAGTTACTGGTCTGTGGATTCTGCCGCCTCAGGAGTGCTTCAATCCGCGCATGAACCAGTTTAAGACCGGCCGGTTTGGAGATGTAGTCGTCTGCACCGATCTCCAGTCCCTCGATCTCATCTTTCTCCTGATCTCTGGCTGTCAGAAAGATGACTGGTATATCTGCGATAACAGGGTGCTCCCGGATTCGCTTGCAGATCTCAAGTCCGCTCACATTGGGCACCATGATATCCAGCAGGGCCAGATGTATACTTCCCGCCTGCCGGTCGATAATCTCTATCGCATCTTCTCCATCATGAGCCAGCAGCACCTCATAGTTATTCATTCTGAGGTAGTTCGCCATCATCTCAGCCGGCTCTTCCTCATCCTCCACGAGGAGTATGGTTTGCTTTGGAATCACAGTGTTACGATTTTGTTCGGTCTTTTCACCTGTTACTGCCCTGAGTTGCCGGAAAGGCAAAAAGCTCCTATTGATGCCCGAAAGTCTTATTTTCAGGAGTCTAACTCGCTTTGAAAATATATGAGTTTCTATAAAGATAAAGTGGTCTGGATCACAGGAGCCTCTTCAGGGATAGGGGAGGCCATGGCCTATGCATTCCACGAACAAGGGGCACGACTTATTTTGTCAGCCCGCCGGAACGGAGAGCTGGAGCGCGTCCGCAACAGCTGTAAAGGGGATCGTTCAGACATCCATCTTCTGCCACTCGACCTGGCTGATACCGCTTCGCATGAAGAGATTGTACAGCAGGCAGTCGCCCTTTTCGGTCATATCGACCTGCTGATCAATAACGGCGGAATCAGTCAGCGGGGACTGGCCCACGAGACCCGCCTCAATGTGGTGCGCCAGGTGATGGAGGTCAACTTTTTTGGCACCGTCAGCCTCACAAAGCTGCTGCTGCCCCACATGATCGACCGGAAATCGGGTCACATTGTGGTGATGAGCAGCGTCATCGGCAAATTCGGCACCCGGCTGCGATCGACCTACGCCGCCTCCAAACACGCACTTCACGGCTGGTTTGACTGTCTCCGGCAGGAGGTGAGTGTCCACAATGTAGATGTAACGCTGGTCTGCCCCGGGTACGTCAAAACCAACGTTACCTACAATGCTCTTCTGGCCGATGGAACACTACTGAAGAAGATTGGCCGCGGTCAGATGCAGGGCATGTCTGCTGAAAGGTTCACACGTAAACTGATTCCCAAACTGGCGAGGCGGAGACGGGAGATCTATATCGGTGGCCCAGAAGTTGCCGCTGTCTATATCAAGAGACTCTTTCCGAACCTCCTGGACCGGCTGCTGAAGAGAGTACGCGTTACCTGACTGTTTCAACCATTTATCCAAGACGTTTCCGCTTGTTCAGGTAGGCCAGCAGGGCGAGATCGAAGGGCTTCATGGTATCTATCTCCTCAAAATCGATATGAATCTCGCTGCAGAGATGCCTGAACCGATCGGTATACTCTTTGATCCGCTCCCGGTAATTTTCACGAACCTGGGCCGGATTCACCTCCAGTTCACTGCCTGTCTCCATATCCTCAAACAGCACTGACCCGTCGGGAAAGTCCAGCTCCCGCTCACTTCTGTGTTCCAGTACATTCAGAAGCAGCACATCGTGTTTCTGATGCCTCAGATGTCTGAGTGCCGAGATGAGTGACTGATGGCCCGAGACATTTTCGAAGAGGTCACTCACGATGATGACAAGGCTCCTTGGCCTCAGCTTCTCTGCCAGCACGTGCAGTGCATCAGCCGATGCAGATACCCGCTTCTCCTGTCTGTGCTCCTCCTCCTTCAGGAGCAGCCTCTCCAGTTCAGTGTATAGCAGCCGCATGTGGCTCCGTGAAGATCTTGGCGGAATCTGAAGACGTAGCTCCTCATCAAAGAGTACCAGACCGCAGGCATCCCGCTGCCTGTGCATCATATACATCAGAGAAGCTGCAAAGTGAATGGCGTAACGTAACTTGCTCCACTCTGCAAAGTGGCGGAAGTACATGGAGTTGCTGATATCCAGAACCACATGGGCCCTTAGATTGGTCTCCTCCTCATACTGCCGCACATAAAACCGATCAGTTTTTCCGTAGACTTTCCAGTCTATATGCTTGAAGTCGTCGCCGCTGTTGTAGGGCCTGTGCTCTGCAAACTCCACACTGAATCCGTGATAGGGGCTCTTGTGCAGGCCCGAGACAAAACCCTCCACAATGGTGCGGGCTTTCAGTTCAAGCGGTGCAATCTGGGTAAGAAGATCCGGATCCAGCAGCATAGACAGCGTCAGGTTCAGCGTTGAGGTGTATCTGTGCTAAACGCAGCTCCTCTCTGATCGTTCAGCCTGCCTGTTCAGTTCACCTGCGGATACCTCTCTGATCGTTCAGCCTGCCTGATCAGTCCACCTGCTGAACTCTCTGATCGTTCTGACTGCCAGTCTACCTGCTTGTAGCGACCAGCACGTCCTGAAACCGGCATGGTTCAGAAAAGCTGATTCGGTTCAGATAAACATGACCAGGGTCTGATAGAAGTAGAGCCTCTTGTAATCTGCCATTCTGAACCGGTTCATACTAAAAGGCACCAGACTGAACGTCAGCCTGATTACTGCTCGCTGTCAGGTGTTTCGGACTCTTGGGAAGGAACAGGGATCGGCGCGTCTGACTCTGTCTGAGCATCAAAATCGGTTTCGACAGGCGCCAGGCCTCTCTGCTGAACTGCACTTCCGGGTCGGCCACCCGCGTCGATCGCAAAGTTGGCAAGCAGGCTCAGCAGCAGAAATAAGCCGGCAAGAACAGATGTGGTGGTAGACAGGAGATCTGCTGTCCGGCGGGCACCCATACCGGAGCTGCCCATCATGCCGGCAGCGAGTCCACCGGAGAGTCCCTCTTTCTGACCGGGCTGCAAAAGCACGACAACAATCAGCAGAAGGCAGATGATGACAATAATGGAGATGATAATTCCGTACAGCATGTTATCTTGTGGCGATGATCGGGTTTTCAGGAAACGTTAAAAGTATTCAAAATTGCAATCTAAACAAAGCTTTTTAGAGAGCACTTTTGGTCTAATTCAAGAGTCTGACAGTGGCTCTGTATAACGAATTCAAGAGTTTTACAGTGGCTCTTGTAACGAACCTACAGGATAATTTAATATTCATGCAGCAGAATAATCCGTCTGCACGACGTATAGAGGAGTTGACAACCCAGTGGCTGGAGTGGCTTGAAAACCCGCCGGCTATCTTTACGAGCCTTGTAGAGTCGGTCATTATTATCCTGGTTCTTGTAGCCATCCGGTTTATCATTCTCCGAATTGTCAACCGACGCTGGGATGACCCCACCGTCCTCTACAAGTGGCGGAAGAATCTGAGTTACGCTCTGAGCTTCATCGGGTTTCTGATGGTGGGGCGTATATGGTTCGAAGGGATTGGATCTCTGGCAACCTTTTTGGGTCTGCTCTCTGCAGGTATTGCGATAGCCTTGCGGGATCCACTGCTGGATATTGCAGGGTGGATGTACCTGCTCTGGCGAAAACCGTTTCAGGTCGGAGATCGTATTCAGATGGGCGAAGATACCGGAGACGTGATCGATATCCGCCTGTTCAAGTTCTCACTGCTGGAGGTGGGACACTGGGTCCATGCGGACCAGAGCACCGGTCGTGTGCTCCATGTCCCGAACCACCACCTGTTCAACCTGTCGATCGCCAACTATACCAGTAACTTTGACTTTATCTGGAATGAAGTCGAAGTGGTCATCACGTTTGACAGCAACTGGAAAGAGGCGAAGCGGCTGCTTCAGGAGATTGGAGATCGCCGGATCGGCGAGATGACAGAAATGGCAAGTCGCCAGCTTCAGCAGGCAGCGAGGTCCTACGTCATCCGGTTCAGCTATCTGACACCCATTGTCTATACAGAGGCTGATACCGGTGGTATCAAGCTGACGTTACGACACCTGTGCGACCCCCGCAAGCGCAGAACGATGACCATGGAGATCTGGGAAGAGATCCTGGAGAGTTTCCAGGACCGTCAGGACATTGAACTGGCCTACCGCTCATTCAGAGTCTTTGAGAGCCGGAAAGCGCCTCTGGATCCGGAAGGCGCCTCTGGTAATCCGGAAGTGCAGTAACCTGTCTCAACACCTATTCCTGCCTCAACACCTATTTCGGAAGGGGCTGAATCAGATCGGGGGAGTTGTTCGAGGGGTCATTAACCTTGTCGCTGACCCTCAGAACAGTCATATCGGTCATCAGAAACAGCTGCCTGGCCTCCTTCACGAGGTCATCAATATCTCCCTCTTCTCTGAGCCACTCTGCAGAGAGCTCCCTGTCGAACTGCAGCGGCATCAGCGGATCAAGTGGCTGAATCAGAGCGTTGGAGCTGGTCTCCACAATGGCAGATCTACGAGGCTTATCCCCATCAGCAGGGAAGATGACACCTCCCAGTGCCATGATGGGATCGTCCAGCATGCGGATGAAAAACGGATACTCTGAGCGCTTCCCATCCCGCTTCCACTTGTAATAGCCGCTGACCGGTATAATACACCGCTCCAGGTCACCTTTTTCAAGTCCCTCCACGGCCTTGTCTACACCGATGAGGTGGTTATCACCCTCCGCAACTCCCCAGGTGACCTCCTCGAGAACCGCTCCATCCTCACCGGCCATGATGACGGGGATCTGCTCGCCCGGCGAAATGTTGTAACGAGCCGGGAGCTCCTCAGCATCATCAATTTGCATTCCGAAAAACTTTTCAAAATCTTTCAAGGACGCAAGGAGTACAAGTCGATTACTCATATCTGTCTGACAGTGTTATCTGTTTCCCGGGGGTGCTGAATGCGGACTGATTGTGATACAATACGCCCGAATAACCAGAACGGCGGGGATTTCGTTTTATCTACATGTGTGGTTGTCCGGAATCTTACTGACTCCCAAAAAGTTACACACATATCCATACTTTATTCTACACGAAGATAACAGTTCTTCCGTTACAGATTCACCATATTCCTGAACAGATATCCTGAACAGATATGAGTCCCCTGGATGAAGGGGCATGTCATACTGAAATGGCATACTGAGTTTTGAACCGGAACCGGTCCTGATACACACTTTTTGGTTGTATCACGTTTCGCTGTCGATCTCGTCCGGGGCGGAAAGCATGATCAGCAGAGCTGGTGAGTGATGTACTTTATTTTTACTGTCTTTTATTAATGAGATGCTCCCGGATTTGACTCGCTCTTGCAATGCACTGGCTCGCACGGAAGGACAGGCCGGGTACTGGTCCTCAGATAATTGAAAGAGTAATTACCTAGACCTTAGAGGTGGAACACATTGTCGTTTAGTCAGCTAAGAATAAGTTCAAGTATCCTGAAAGGGTTGAAAGATGGAGATATCGTTACACCATCACCTCTGCACAAGAAAATTATCAACTCACTGAAGGCAGGTGGAGATCTTCTGGTTGTCGCCCCGGAAGATGAAAACAGCGTTGAAACAGGGTATCTCGTCCCTGTGCTTGACAGTATCTCCAGGCAGGACCGGAGAGAGGGGACACGGGCTGTCATTATAGCTCCGGACCCTGAGCGGGCGTCCCGCATTGCAGATTTCATTCGAACTGTCGGGCAGCATGCAGAGATTGGGTTTGCCGCTATTGAAGAGAGTGGTGACAGAAGCGTTCAGAGATCGTCACTTGCAGCAGGACCCTCTGTCATCATCGGCACCTCAGAGCGACTGTCTGAAATCATGGAGGAGAGCCGGATGATCTTCAGAGAGGCCGGTTTCCTGATCATCGATCGTGCAGACAAGATGGACTCATGGGAGTCTGTGGAGAAGATCCGGCAGCGTATAGTTGGCAAGTGCCGTCACATTGTCACAGCGACGGGGGATGCTGAGCTGAATGGAAAGCTTGATTTCATGAACAGCCCGGATCGTATTGAGGCGGGTTCAGCCCGACGCACTCCTCAGACTACAGGTGATACAGACCCCAGTGATATAGAGATCACCCGTGATCTGACCCAGTACTACATCAAGGTCCCGCCGCGGATGAAGATCTCCACGTTGATGGCCCATATGGATAACAACCCTGAAGGGAGAGTCTTGGTCTTTACAGCGTCACGACGTACTGCAGACCGCTTGTATCGCGTCTACAGAAAGAGTGGACGTCGTGCTGTCAGCCTGCATGGCGAGCTTGACCGGAAGATATTCGATGAGCGTTTTGATCGATTTCATCAGGGGCAGGTGGACAATCTGATAGCTGGAGATATATCTGCATCTGAACTGCCGGTTGATCAGGTGACCCAGGTGATCAACTACGATGTACCTGAAGATGTCCTTGAATATAAATTACGCGCGGATCTTGTCGGGGAGGGCAAGGCAGCGCGCATCGTTTCACTCGTCTCCAGACAGGATCGGAGTGATATTGAGGAGATAAGTAAAGAGCTTGGTTTTGCTCCGGAAGAGATTCCGCTGCCGGAGGCTGCCCGAAGCAGAGCCTCCAAAGGGCGCGGACGGTCGGGTCCGAAACAGAATTCACAGAAGCAGGCATCACACAGGCAGACAAGAAACCAGCGGGGCGGCAGTCGATCCGGTCGCTCCAGGCCTGGGAAAAGAAGCAGGGATGTCCACCAACCTACTACACATACTGGATCTGCAGGACTGCCCCGTCCCAGTTATGACAAGCTAAGCGGTGGCAGAAGCGGAGAGAGAAAAGAGAAGGAGAGCAGCGGAATTGTCGGATTTTTCAAGAAGCTGTTCAACCAGTCGTAGTTTATTCAACCCGCCGTAAATTTTTAGTCTGAGGGCGGCATCTGATACCGCCTTCAGACTTTATACATCCGGTTTCATCCGATAGTCGCTCCGGGCATACGTTACTCGTACTTGCTCCGCCTGAATATTATGCTTCAGGCTGAAGACAAAGACTGAACCCCTCGCAGAATCTTTCAACGCTGGCAGTAACCGGAACAGAGTGTAACCCTGACCGAAGGTTGCTCAGGCAGACAGCTTCTTCTCTTCAGAGAGGGCCAGATCCTTGATCGCTTCGAATGCTTTCAGGGTCTTCTCAATATGCTCGGGAGTGTGAGCTGCTGTCGGAATCAGACGCAGGAGAACAACTCCCTTTGGCACTACCGGATAGGAGACACCGCTGACGAAGACATCATGTTCTTCACGCAGAGCACGCATGATCTTTGTACAGAGCTCTGTACTTCCCCTGGTCAGAACAGGAGTCACCGGGCTCTCTGACGGCAGAACGTTATAGCCAAGATCTTTAAGCCCATTCCGCAACTGGAACGTGTTCTCCCACAGACGGTCTCTCCACTGCGGGTTCTCCCGGATCAGCCGGAGCCGCTCCCGCGCAGAGACAACTATCGGCATCGGGATAGTTTTCGCAAAGATCTGACTGCGGACATTGGCCCGTAGAAACTCAATCACTCTTGGCTCTGTGGCCACGAAGGCACCGATCAGTGCGACGGCTTTTGCAAATGTACCGAAATAGATGTCGATCCCGTCCTGGCACTCCAGATGGGTTCCGGTTCCCGAACCATCCTGCCCCAGAGTTCCGAATCCGTGGGCATCATCCACAAGCAGTCTGAATGGGTACTTCTCCTTCAGACGGATAATCTCATTCAGTTTTCCGAGGTCTCCTGTCATACCGAACACCCCTTCCGTCACAACGAGGATGGATGAGCCGGGTTTGCTCCGCCTGGTGGCTCTCTCCAGCTGCTTCTCCAGGCTCTCCATGTCGTTGTGCTTGAATACCCGCTTGTCTGCCATGGCCAGCTGCTTGCCATCCACAATACAGGCGTGGCTCAGCTCATCATAGATCAGAAAGTCATTACGGTCTACCAACGCATGAATGACACTCATGATCCCCTGATAGCCGTAGTTCAGCAGAAGGGCATCCGGCTTATGTTCAAACTCGGCCAGCTCCTTCTCAAGGGCTTCATGCTCCACTGAGTTACCGGTCATCAAACGCGCACCCATCGGTGCACTGAACCCGTATTTTTCTGCGGCTTCAGCATCTACCTTCCGTATTTCCGGATTGCTTCCGATCCCCAGGTAGTCATTGACGCTCCAGACGATCTTCCGTTCGCCATTAAACAGCATCTCGGGGCCAATGGAGCCCTCCAGCCGGGGAAATGTATAGTAACCGTATCCGTCAGAAGTGAATTCACCGAGGGGACCGGGCCGTCCCTCCAACTTGTCAAAAAGATCCATAGATGAGAGTGGTAAGCGTCAGTTAAATTTCAAGGCATCCAGTGCCTGCATGTGCCGGATCTGGTTCAGACCGAAGGGGATCCGGTCCAGATCAAAAAAAAGAGGCGAGCCCTGCCGGGCGTATCTGTACCGGCAAAAAATAAACAAATTGTGTCCGAAACCAAAAACAGGCGCCTCACAACCGGCGGCACCTGCTGATTCCGGCCAGACTTGAATGAATGACGCAGTATATCTATATTTTTAAACGACTTAAACTATAATCGTTCCATTCTGGTTGCAAAAACCGTAAAAAAACATGTCCGAAGAAAAATTCGAGGAGATGATCGAAAATCCGACCAAGCATCAGCTCAAGGCATTTTATGATGCCAGAGAGAAAGCTTGCAAAGATGCCATGAAATCCACCAGATCCAAGAACCCCCACAACAGTGGCTCTGATCTGGCCCTGTTCTGGGATTATGTATATCAGCAGTACTACGACTTCCAGTAGATATTCTGACTACGAGGGTTTTTTGATCGTGTGGATCATCTGTGTCATACGCTCTATCTCCTCCTCATTTATAATATGATCCATGCCCGGATAGATCCGCTTATCCACCCGGGCATTCAGTTGGAGGAACACCTCCTCCGACTCATGAACCCGCTCTATGGGTATATGGGGATCTACATCACTGCACCCCATGAATACCGGCGTCCCTTCGAGACTTCCTGTATAGGCCTCGCGCGTAACCGTCTCGCCGATCAGACCGCCGCTAAGGACTCCGATACCGCCGTAGCGTCGCGGGTGACGTGCAGCAAACTCTGAAGCGAGGCAGGCACCTTGTGAAAAGCCGGCCAATACAATTTTCTCATACGGTACCCCCTGGTCAACCAATGCGCTTATCTGATCGTGAATTACCTGCAGCGCAGAGTTCAACCCCGGCTGATTCCGCTCTTCAGGTACCAGGAATGAGTAGGGATACCAGGTATTACCAGATGCTTCAGGTGCCACATAGGCAACCCCCTCTTTGGGAAAACTGTTGGCAAGGGAGAGGATATTGGAGGCAGTGGCTCCTCTGCCGTGAATCAGCAAAACTGCCACATCGGCTTCTTCCGGTTCGGAGCCGGCTTTGAGGACCTTACCTCTCTGATGAGGGCCTTTGAAAGGGTTATCGGGATCTATTCGAAACATGGAAGAGAGTTAAGTGGATTAATGATCACCGGACCGGCACTGCCTGGCCACGGTTCCCCTGCCAGGAAGTTACCTGAGCAGGAGAAAAGTGAACCATCAGGCCAGGCCGGCATTTACACTCTTCAGAATCAGTTCAGCGTGTAGTGCAGTTCAATTTCGGTATCCAGCAGTTTCGACACCGGACAGTTCTCTTTGGCACCGTTTGCAATACGGTCGAACTCATCTTCCGAGATGTCAGAAACCATAGCCTTCAGTTTCAGATCGATCTTGTCAATGCTCCAGCCACCATCAGATTTATTAAGAGAGAGTTCTGCATTTACATTGAGTGTCTCTGCCTTATGACCGGCTTTCTCAAGCTCAACACTCAGAGCCATGGCAAAACAGCCGGCATGTGCCGCTGCAATCAGCTCCTCCGGATTGGTCCCTTTCTTGCCATCTTCATTCTCGAATCTCAGCTTCATGGAGTAGGGCTGCTCAGAAAGTGCCCCGCTCTGAACTGACAGACTTCCTGACCCTTTGGAATCTCCTTCCCAGACTGCTTGCGCCTTGCGTATCATGGTGTTCTCCTTTTCAATATTTTCAGATTAGTTAACAGGTGCCTTTGTCAAGGTTCACCTGATTCAAATCAATATCATCAGAAATCATTCATCAGCCAAACAAAAAACCGGAGCGTGAGATTTCCCTCTGAAACATTTATTATCCAGCAATCTCCTGCGTTCCCTCAAGTTACAGGATCCGTTCAATCGTCAACTTCAGTCTATCCATTATGAGATTCAAACCTGGATTACCAAAGCGCCTGCACCACCTCCTGCCTGTACAGAAACTTATCATCCCGCTCTTTACACTTCTGCTGATAACCGGGCCGCACTATCAGGTTACCGGCCAGACAAGCTTCAGCCAGAACGGTAGTTCCACAGAGCTCTCCATGGAGCGCATGGAGCGACTCACTTCTTTTTTTGATGAGTATGTCGAGCAGGAGAGATTGGCAGGGGGAGTGATCTGGGTATCAAAAGGAGATGAGGTCTATCACCACGCTTTCGGCAGCAGGGATCGGGAAGCAGGGGACCCGATGGAGACAGAAGATATGTTCCGGATCGCTTCGCAGACCAAAGCTCTGATAAGTGTGGGTATCATGATTCTTCAGGAGCAGGGTCAGCTGTTGATCGGAGACCCGCTGAGCCGCTATCTGCCTGAATTTTCGGATCTGAAAGTGGCCGTTCCGGAAGAGGGGAGTAGCGGCGGGTATACACTAGTAGACGCCCGAAGGCCGGTTACACTGAGACATCTGCTGACCCACACCTCCGGATTTGACTACGGGAGCGGGATCGCATCAGACCAGTGGGAAGAGGCCGGCATTCAGGGCTGGTATTTTGCTGATCGTGAAGAACCGGTCAGAGAGACGGTCGCGCGAATGGCTGACCTCCCCCTCCAGCACCATCCGGGTGAAAAGTACACCTATGGGTACTCTACCGACATTCTGGGGGCTGTAATTGAAGCAGTGACCGGTGAATCACTGGACAGCTGGCTCAAGAGGGAGCTGCTTGACCCGTTGCAGATGAATGATACACACTTCTACGTACCACAATCCAAAGCGGACCGGCTTGCAACCGTCTACTCTGTCGCAGGTAACGGAATCGAACGGGCCCCCGATCCGGGAGGATCCGTAGGGCAGGGTCACTACCTGAACGGACCCAGAACCAGTTTTTCCGGAGGAGCAGGGCTGGTATCCACCGCAGCGGATTACGCCAGATTCCTGCAGATGCTGCTCAATGGTGGTGAACTCGACGGAGAGCGTATTCTAAGCCCCAAGAGTGTTGAGCTGATGACAGTCGATCACCTGGCAGACATCCCTTATCGAAGTGGCCAGGGCTTCGGACTAGGGTTCTTTACGGTTGATGATGTTGGAGCCAGGGGAGTGCCCGGATCGGTCGGCGAGTTCGGCTGGGGAGGAGCCTACCACTCCACCTACTGGGTAGACCCCCGGGAGGATCTGGTTGTGGTTTTTCTGACCCAACTGATTCCGGCCACAGGCTCGGACATTCACGGAAAGGTGCGTACCCTTATCTATCAGGCCATTGTCAACTGATCCTGACGGTTATAATCCGGCAGAAATGAAAATCAGCTCCGGCAGAATTGAGAAATCAGCTCCGGCAGAAATGAGAATCAGCTGAATCTGGTATACACACTTTCCAGGCCCGGTTACTTCTTCTGGCTCTCCCGCTCCTCCAGAATACGAATGTATGCGCTCAGGAGAGCCATCTTGGTCTCCGGATCCAGCTTCAGCAGGTGTATTCTGCTGATGATTTCATTCTCACCATACTCCTCCCCCAGCTCACGTATCACCGGGTCATCAACATCACTGGCAGCTGTGCCGGAACGCTTCAGCGGGAGCTCACCATAGATTAGAAAATTGGCGTTCAGATCGTGACACTTGGAGAAGATGAGTTGAAAATCGAGAGAGTTCCGCCTTCTCCAGCTTGAAATCGTGGAGGGGTCTTTCTTGAAGTAGGAGGCCAGCTGTGCATCCGACTTCATATTATATGCCTGCTTGATCCGATCAAGTATCAAGCCTGCATTTTGCAAATTTTTTGTTGACATTTTGCAATTTTCTGGATATAATCACATCAGCTTGAATGCATCATTCATCTGTGGAAGGTGGATGGCAGCGGGTTGTGCGTATTAATGGCGCATTCATCGGATACCTGGTCCTATTGACAGACGGCAACTGATGTCGATTGGCTCTTGATGAGACCGTGCCGGTCGCGTCGGGTCACTCAGGATCCATTCGGCCCGTTTCGCGTCTGCAAATAGATGGAAAGAGATTCTGCCTGCCCAATTCCGTTGTGGCAGCGCTATGGGCACCTTCCCCGGTACCCATACACGGGATTTTTGCATTCACACTGCCAATCAGATAATTTAAGAATTCAATCAGTGATTACCCACCTTCAAGGATTAGGGACCTGACACCTACGGGAACCGGGTCTTTTCAACCATTTAACTGCAACACCTGAACAGATCAATGAGTCACTATCGGAACCTGTCTGCTGACCGATGGATGCAGTAATACATATACTTTGTAGATCTGTTTTGCTACAGGATCTATGTAGATTCTGGAGCGAAGATCTCATCTGCCTTGGCTGCCCAGATGAAATCATTTTCACTCAGGGCATCTATAGCATGGGTATGTACAGTCGTTTCAACTTTCCCCCACGAGAGAGTGATTTCAGGGTGGTGCCCCTCCTCCTCTGACATCTCTCCGATTCGATTCGTAAAATCCAGAGCATCTCTGAAATTATCAAATGGATAGGTCTTCCGAAGTTTCTTCGCTTCGACCAACTCCCATCCTTTGTCCAGTTGCGAAAAGAATTTCTGAATCTCTTCATCCTCCAGATGAGGGGTACCGGGATGACAGGTCTCGCAGGTGCGTTGGTTCAGTGGTGTCTCTTCATTCATGTCAGTAATGCTCTTCATTATCGTCTGGTCGAGTGGATTACCACGCATTTCTCTCATCGACAGAGTTGTTAACTGCTTCAATCTGGAATAGACGCTTCCTTGTTTTCACACTGTAGCAGTTCCTTAAGCAGCGCCAGTCGATTTTATCGCGTCATTCCAACTCTCTCTGTTGTGAATGCGATCAGAGACTTTAGCGTTCTCCACTTGAACTTTCTTCATCAATAATCTCGATATTAGGAGACTGCGGATGTAACGTGGTGCCCAGTTCAAGTTATCTGTTAACGCCCTGAGTCGCTTCTTTATAGCGACAGAAAAATCATCTATGACCTATCTGGCATTTGTGCTCCAGGAACGGAGGCTACTGACATTTGGCGTCTCCCTCACATTTTTTTCCAGTCTCGGACAGACCTTTCTCATCTCACTGTTTGTCCCCTTCTTCCTGGAGGATTTCGCGCTTACCAACACCGGTTTTGGCACCATGTACTCTGCTGCCACACTGATCAGTGCCGCCAGTATGCCCTGGTTGGGTCAGTGGATTGACAGAATTCCATTACGGTGGTACAGCCTCTCTGTAGCTATCGGATTGGTGATCGCTACTTCACTGGTGATGCTCTCCTGGCACATCGCCATCCTCTTTACAGGCATACTGTTTCTGAGGCTCTCCGGACAGGGCTTGAGCGGGCACACTGCCGAGACTGCCATGGCAAGGCTCTACAGCCGCGAACGTGGCAAGGCCCTCAGTGTCTCTAGCCTTGGGTATCCCATCGGTGAAGCGGTGCTGCCTGTCGTGATAGCCAGCCTCTTCACCATCCTGCACTGGCGAACCATCTGGGGGCTTCTCGCCCTCTCTGTACTTATCGTTTTGATCCCGCTGCTCTACCTCCTTATCGGCCGGCAGCGTGAAGGTAAAATAAATCCCGGCAAATCCGGATCAGTGCCAGAACGTGCATTCGAGAAGTACCCGCTCATCTTTCGTGATTCCCGCATCTGGTTTATCATCCCAACGGTTCTGATGCCTCCGTTCTGGGTCACAGGGCTGTTTCTCTACCAGATCAGCATCGGGTCGCATCTGGGGTGGTCCGCAGGACTGATCGCCACAGCCTTCATCTCCTTCGCCGTATTCCGGATATTCAGTGCCCTCACCGTCGGGCCCCTCATTGACCGGTTCTCCGCACAGGCGCTTTTCCCCACCCTGCTGCTCCCGATGACAGCAGCTTTTCTGGTACCGATGCTCTTCTCTGGTCAATGGACCCCATTTCTCTATATGGGTCTGCTCGGAATGACCATGGGAGCAGGAGGAAATATCAAATCTGCTCTCTGGGCTGAACTCTTCGGGACAGAGATGATTGGAACTGTCCGCAGCCTCTTCTCCTCGGTGATGGTCTTCAGTACTGCATTAAGTCCATCTCTTTTCGGCTGGCTGCTGGACATCGAAACTCATATCTACTACATCTTCGTTGCCGGTGTCATCACCACTCTGATCTCCGCTCTCCTCGCCCTCAGAATCCATCCGGGGCTCCGATAAGATAACCTGCTCTGAAAGGTTCAGCAGGAATAACTGTCCATAACCTTGGACCAAAACTGTGGGAGAGAGATCGCCAAATCTACGTAGGGAGATTTTTTATCCACTGGGAAACACACTCTTCGGGCAACTACCCTAAACCGATCTCCGGCCTCTCACTCATTCACACAGATTTACCGGATAACAGATCCTGTAAGGTTCTCCTGCCGGAGGGCTCATAATAGCGAGGGCGGGCTGTTGCAATATCCCCACCTTGCAAAAAAACCACTATCCATTAACTTCATTAGAGAGGGTACCATGTCACTGTTCATCTACATAAAACGCATTCAAAGACTGGACGATCTGATACGGCGGAAAAGTACCGGGCCACCAGCTGAACTGGCTGAACGCCTGGGCGTATCAGAGCGCTGGCTCTATCATGTTCTGAATGAACTCAGACAGGATCTGGGTTGTCCGATCCGCTACGACCGGCGACGCAAAAGCTATACCTATGCCGATCGTGGAAAAGTGATTTTCGGTTTTCGGAGCGAGGAGGAGCTGAAGGATCCGAAAAAGATCAGAGGGGGCTGCCGCTTCGGGATCAGAGTGCTGCAAAGTTTAAAAGCCGGACGGGCTGAGGGCCCCTTTGCAGGGGCCCCTCACAACCCGTACGGTTCAATAAGCTGAACAATCAGAAGTTAAATGGTGCATCCACCATCTCCAGCGGAGGCTGATTCCTCTGCGCACCACTGTAACCCGGATTCTGATTGATGGTCCCCTGGGTATTGGCTGTAATTGTAGCGTCAGGTATCGGCCAGCGGAGCTGGTGCGGTGAGATTCGCGCAGTCAGCGCAAAATCGTGGAAGGTCTCATCACGGAAGAAGTTGTTGTACCGCATCATCCGGTCATACCACCAGTTGTTCTCGTGCAGCGTCTCCACACTATAGCCATCCCTGTTCAGTTTGGCCAGCGTATAGGAGGCTCTGAACAGCTCATTCTGACGCGGAGTCTCCATGAAGAGCTCCCGGGCCCGTTCATCAAAGATGTAGTCGAGTGTGACATCACCTTCTGTGATAGGAACGGCATTGGAGCGCTCCCGAACCGCATTGATATCGGCTGCTGCCAGTCCATTCTGGCCCAACCAGTAGTACGCTTCCGCCCGGATCAGATAGGTCTCTGCCAGACGGTAGATGTACCAGTCCGCTTCACCACCGAAGGGGTTTGCGTCATCGTGCTGCTCATTCCAGAGCTTGTAGTGGGGTGCCGCATGAATCCGCTTGGTGTCCGCAATCGACTGAAGCCAGTCGCGATTGTAGACCTCCCCATAGTTGATCGAGTTGGGGTGGTTATAGAGAAACTCATTCTCGTCGATCCAGTTGATGTCCGCTCTCCGGATGTCCGGGGTGGACCACTCCTTCATCCGGACCTGCTCGTAGTCGAGTCCGTCGTGAACACCGTTCTCGTTCCAGACGCCGTAGAGCCACCAGTAGGTGGGCCTCATGTTGGAGTTCCCCCTGCCGAGTGAGTCGTACATCGGGCCATCGTCGATCATCCCCGCATTACCTTCACTGTCCGTGATGGTGTTGATCCACCAGGAGGAGCCGTAGAGCCGCATGGTCCGGCTACCACCGGTACGCGCCTCAACCGGAGCATCAGGACGCCCCACGATAGAGAGGATGTTCTCCCTGTTCTCGGGGCTGTTTCTGTTCTCCGGACGGTGGAGGTCCCACTGGACATTCCGCTGCGGGTCATCCCGGTCAATGCCAAATCGCTCTGTCATCAGTTCGTAGGGACCGTTGATCACACGGCTTGCCGCATCAACGGCATCTTCAAACTGCATGTTGGAGAGGTAGATCTTCGCCAGAAGGTGATTCCCTGCACCCCGTGATGGGGCACCGTCGGCAGCAACCTCCGGAAGATAGTCGACCGCCCACTCCATCTCTGTCTGGATCCGGTCCAGCACAGCCTCCCGGGTGTGCGTATTGTAGTCGAGCCTTGCGCCGGAAACCTCCTCTGCGACAAACGGAACATCACCATAGGTGTTTACCGCCCGCAGATACCAGTAGGATCGATGCCACAGAGCTTCGGCCACCAGACGATCTCTGTCCTCTGTGGGGATCCCCTCTACATCATCAATCCGGGTCAGCAGAATGTTGGTATCCTTCACATTCTGATAGATCCGGTTGAACAGGTTGGTGAAGTTATAGCGGAAGTCCGGTGCCGGCGTCATCGTGGCTTGCAGATCGAGCTGGGTTCCCGGCACACCTGCCTCGGATGTGGCCCACTGGTCCATCATGTAGGGGTGGGCGTGAACAATGGCCGAATGCTCGGACTTGAGGTTGTGACGCATGGTCATGATGATCGATTCAAACCCCGGCACATCGGTATAGACGTTTTCGGGTGCATAGAACGACTTTGGATCTGGCGATAGAAAATCGTCTGAACATGAAGCCATCATCAGAGTGATCAGTACCAGACAGCCGAACCGTGTAACCTTTCCTTTCATAAAATCTGTATATCGTATCATGGATCGCTGGTTTAAAATGACAGACTGAGGCCGAGGGTGAAGGTTCTCGGCATGGGGCGCATACCTACGGTGCCGTTCGTCTCCTCTACTTCCGGATCAAAACCGGGCCACTTCGTAAAGGTGAGGAGGTTGCGGGCTGATGCGAAGATTCTGAGGTTGCGCAGGTAGAGCATGTCGGCGACTTCAGGGGAGACGCTGTAGGAGAGCGATACATCCTGCACTCTCACAAAAGAGCGATCTGCCCACCAGGCGATACCTCCACCGTACTGTGCCTGCTCCGAGTAGATCGAGGGCCACTCGTTGCTCTGGTTCTCCGGCGTCCAGTAGGGAATATCGACCCGGTTAATCCTGTCATTCGTGGAGTGTCCATAGAAGGGGGGAGCAAATGCCGCCTTGTGTCCCAGATCAGCACGGATGAACACCGATGCGTGCCAGTTGCCCAGGAAAGAGACATCGTTCCTGAACCCGAGACGGTATCGCGGCTCCCTGTATCCGATAAACATCTTGTCATCCACAGCTTCATATGTACCACTGTTATCGAGATCGCGTGCTCTGACGTCTCCCGGTGACATACCGTAGCTGGCCGCCTCATCCGCTTCGCTCTCCTGCCAGATCCCAACAATATCATAGTCCCAGATAGCATCGATTGAGCGTCCGATAAACCAGTTGTTATCGTAGTCCGGAAGCTCACCCTCATGCACCTCTCCCATCAGCGTGTAGGTACCCATATCTCCGTAGAGCGACTTGATCTCGTTACGGTTCAGAGAGAAGAGAAATGTCGAGCTCCAGTTCACACTCTGGGTACTGACGTTGACTGTGCGCAGGGTCGCTTCGAATCCGCGGTTGTCGAGCTGCCCCAGGTTTGTCATCACAGAGCTGAACCCGGTCAGCAGCGGAAGACGTCGCCGCATCAGCAGATCGCTGGTCGACATGTCATAGGCGTCCAAAGTCAGGTCGACCCGGTTCTCAAACAGGCCGATATCCAGTCCCACGTTGAATGACTCTGTTTTCTCCCAGCGCAGTCCCGGATTGGAAAGAGTGTTGGTATAGGTTCCGATGTGGCTCTGTCCGTCGTAGTAGTGCCGCTCGGAGAGTTGAGCCATCGCCGAGTATCTACCGATATCACGGTTTCCGTTCGTACCCCAGGAGAGGCGGAGCTTCAGGGAGTTGATCTGATCCACATTGAAGAAGCTCTCTTCAGACAGCTGCCATGCAAATGCCACAGCAGGAAAGACAGCGTGCGGATTCTCCTGTCCGAACGCCGAGAACCCGTCCCGCCGGATAGAGGCAGTGAACAGGTAGCGGTCCAGAAGGTTGTAGTTGACTCTGGCCATCAATGCATTGGCCGTTGCTCTCTGGTCATTCGTCTCGATGGATGAGCTGGTTCCGAAGTGCAGCCCTGAAAAGCCGAGTGACTCATTCGGGCTGAATGACTCCGCTTCCATGAAGTTGTTCCATGAGTTGAACTCTTCCACGCTGTGGAGAAGCGTTACATCCAGCCGGTGGACACCGAAATCCCGGTTCCAGTTCAGCAGGTTGTCCACCATCCACTCGAAGCGCTCATTTTGATTCCGGGTACCGTACCCGCCGGAACGGTTCATCCCGCCTGCAATCGTTTCAGAGGAGTAGAAGTTATAGTCCCTAAGTGTTCTGTAGTGGGGCTGAAACGAGACGCGGTGTTCGATGCCGAACGGAAGTTTGAGTTCGGCAAAACCGATAGCAAAAAGGCTGTTGATCTTCCTTGAACGATCCCGGCCGTAGTAGTTCATCAGGGGGTTCTGTGCGTTTGAACCTCCGTGGGCATAGCGGTGAACCGACCCATCCTCTGCAAACGGATAGCCGTAGGGGCTGGCTGTCAGGGGAAGAGAAGCCAGAACGGCCGACTCATCCCGGTCGGAGTACTGGGCATTGATCCCGATCTTGAGCCACTGACCAATGTCGAAGTCTGCATTCAATCGTGTTCGTATAGCAGAAAACTCATCACCGAGAACCGGTCCCTCATTGTCCAGATATCCAATCGACCAGTAGTAGCTGGTGTTGTCAGTTCCGCCTGACACACTGATATCTGTATCGGACTGATATCGCCTGTCTCCAACAATCTTACCATACCAGTCATAGGTCTGGCCCGCCAGGAAGTTGTCGATCTCCCGGTCGAAAAAGTTGAGCCGCTGCGCATACTCCCTCATATCGTCAGAGCTAGGATTCTCCCGGTAGCTTCTCCACTCTTCAAGCGAGACCCCTTCCGGAAGCGCATCAGGACTGCTGTAGAAACCTGCAGGAGCATCCGGGTTGGTTCCCCGTAACCAGGCTTTCCGATAGGCTTCATAATCTCCCGGGCCATATGCGCCCATATCACCAGTGGTTCCGGAGAAGCCCCACTTGGTATTGAAGTTGACAATAGGAGCTCCCGATGTCCCACGGGAGGTGGTGATCAGAATCACACCGGAGGCGGCTTTTGAACCAAAGACAGAGGCCGAGCTGGCATCCTTCAGAATATCGATCGACTCGATATCGTTGGGATTGATATCGCTGATGTCACCGCTGTAGATGGCACCATCAAGGACAACCAGAGGCGCTGTACCGGCCGATAAGGAGTTCGGGCCCCGGATCTCCATCGTACTCCCTCCGGATGCTGAGTAACCCTGAAGGGCGGAAAATCCCGCAATGGTACCCGTCAGCATCTCGGTCACCTGGGTCACGGGCTGATTCTGGAATTGTGACGCATCTATTCTGTCTACTGATCCGGTCAGGTCACTTCTTTCGACAGATCCATACCCTACGACAATCACCTCGTCAAGTCGGCCCAGGTCCATGCTCATCTCAACATCGATGGTCTCCTGGTCACCGACAGTGACTCGCTCGGTGGTGTACCCCACATAGGAGAAGACGAGAACCGCATTGGAACTCTGCACAGTCAAGCTGTACGATCCATCCAGATCGGTCGCCGTTCCGGTGTTGGTTCCCTGTACAGCGATGTTCACACCAGGGATGGTTTCACCAGTGGAAGCATCCGTTACTACTCCGGATACAGTTTGCTGAAACGCCATTCCGGCGTCAGCTGTCATGCGGTCAATGGTGTCTGCTGAGGCAGACAGTGGCACCCAGCACACCAGAAGTAGTAGTGCTGCAATAGAGCTGAGACAGCGCCAATAACGTGTACTGCTGTAACGATCAGTCATAGAGAGTGGGTTAGTGGTTAGTCCTTTTATGTGATTCAGAGTTGTGTTAATTCTGAATATATACCGCGGTTATCATGCCGGAATCACGATTTTGTCACCTGAATCTTCCCTTCACTTTCTCAACCTGAAAACAAAGGGGATACTCTGCCTTTTTTCATGAGCACATCGTCAAGAAACAGGTGGTGTCTTAGAGAGACGTATAGCATCAGATCGAGGCGTATACAGCGCACTCATTTATCACGCCCTAAATAATGGTTAATCTCTAAATTCGCAACAACTACATTGACTATTCAATAACTGAACCTGCAGAGTACCGGATCTCTCAATTTTCGGGCTCAGGTCAAAAATCAGATGTTGATAAATGCAAGTTTCTGTGATTAACCAGGAAAGATAACGGCGTGAATCTTGACATCTTCAAACCAATACATTAAGCTACAGATCTTGCCTGTATATCCTTTTGCCGACTACCATTGATACCTGAATATCCCTGCCGTTACTGATCCATCTTCTATCCCGTACAAGATGATGTAAATCTCACTGTATAGGGATAGAAAAGCAGAAAATCACGATAAACAGAAGTAGAGCCGAGCTGTTTTTACAGACAGTTTCAGTACCGGTGAACCCTCGGTCTCTTAACCTTTTGGGACGCATTCAGAAACAGGCTTCACTGCTCCCTCCACATAACTGACTCTCTGAAACCATGAAGAAAACCGACTACAGAAAGAAAGAGGACGCTGGCAATCCAAAACATCTTGACGCGTCGAACTCCGACGCGCTCTCCCGTAAACGTTTTCTCTCCAGATCAGCACTCGCTCTGACCGGTGCGACACTGGCCAGTCAGCTTCCTCTGCACTCCTCCTTCGCCAGAAGTCGTCCGCCCAGTGATGCACTCGGGGTCGGGATTATCGGGTATGGAGCCCGGGCAACAGCTCTGCTGGGCAATCTGCTGAACCAGCGGGAGTCACTGAACCTCCGTTTTCCGGTCGTCTGTGACGTCTGGAGCGAGAGGCAGCAGGAGGGTGCAAACCGTATCGAGAGTGAGACCGGCCACCGGCCCCGTACGACATCCCGCTATCAGGATGTGCTGGAGTCTGAGGATGTTGACTGCATTGTTGTTGCCACACCCGATTTCAGCCACACACCCATTCTGGTGGACGCAGCCCGCGCCGGCAAACACTCTTATATAGAGAAGCCCGTTTCGATCTCAGTAGAGCAGGCCAATCAGGCGCTTGAGGCTGTTCTGGAGGGCGGCATTGTGTTTCAGGCCGGGACCCAGTTTCGGGAGTCACCAGCCTATCGCGGAGCCGCTAAAGCACTGCGGGAGGGGATCATCGGCGATCTGATCAAGATCGACTGCTGGTACAACCGACAGGAGATTGGCTGGGCCAACAGAGACTACAGCACCGTCCGCAGAGAGGATGTGGACTGGGATCAGTTTCTGATGCATCTGCCAAAGAGGGCGTTTGATCCCGCTCTCCTCCGGCAGTGGCAGCTCTACCGCGACTGCACCAACGGACTTCTGGGGCTGCTGGGAACCCACCTTTTCGATATCGCAGCCTGGCTCTCTGATGATCCACTTCCTGCAAGTGTGGTGGGACTGGAGATGGATGTTCTGGGAGGTGCCAACGAACATGCCGATTTCCAGGAGTGTCTGTTCCAGTTTCCGGATGGATTTCTTCTGAACTTCTCCTCCCGGCATGGAAACTCAGCCCCCAGAACCGCCATGAGTCTCTACGGCACCCATGGTACGATGAACTGCCCCTACAGCCTGACTGCAGAAATAGTAGCAAGCGGAGAGGGTGGCTACCACCCCGAAAGCCTTGAAGAGCCGGTCACGATTCAACACATCGAAGGAGTCGACATGATGGAGAACTGGGTGACCTGCATCCGCTCGGGCGACACCGATACCTATGCCGATATCCATGCCGCCTATGCACACTCGGTGACTGCGGCACTCGGAATGGAGGCCATCCGGACCGGCAGGAAGGTCCACTTCAGTGCTGATCACCGGCAGATTGTCGAAGGATGAGGCACCTGCAAGATTATCGCAAGGTGAGGCAACTACAGGGTTGCCGCAGGAAGAATCTACTCCCAGACCGGATTCCCCGACTGATGAAGCTCATTGTGGTCCCGGTGGCGTTGGTCTGCTTCCTTATGGGATGCCAGTCCGCTGCAGAACAGCCTGCAGAACAGCCGGAATCTGCAGCTCCTGACGGCGAATCGCGCTTCACTTTCAGCGAAGACGCCACATCCCTGACCATTCTGGACAGCGGTGAACCGGTACTCACATTTCTGCATGGCCGCACAGATCCACCGGACGGAGTGGACCAGAGCTGGTGGCGCTCCAACTACATCCATCCGATCTACGGACTGGACGGTGAGATTCTCACCCAGGACTTCCCCGCTGACCACCTGCACCACAGAGGCCTCTTCTGGACCTGGCCGGATGTCACCAAAGGTGACCTAGAGGTCGATCCCTGGGCGCTGATCGGAGCGCGTCAACTGTTCCTGGATTGGGAGGAGAGACGTGCAGACGGAGACCGGGCAACTGTCTCTTTCATGGGGGGCTGGCGTCTGGATGAGGCGTGGGAACCGTTTGTGGAGGAGCAGATCACCCTGACGATCCATCCGGCAGACGAGGTCGGTCGTTCACTTGATCTGCAGATGCAGTTCACCAACGTCTCCTCTGAAACCGTTACTTTGAGGGGGCGGGGCGAGACGGGTTACGGCGGATTCAATATCCGTCCCGACGGTGACCGGCCCGGAATCCGTATCACCACAGCAGAGGGCCTGATGGAGGATGATGCCCTTGTCGTGGAGAGTGGCTGGGCAGACTACTCCGCACTGTTCAGGGCTGAACCTGAAGAGGTCCTGAGTGCTCCTTCGGGAGAGGGCGGTTCAGGTTCAGACGAAACTGGTCAGGAGAGAGCAGAGGAGAGCGGCGCCTACTCGGGGATCGCTATTTTTCAGCACCCCTCAAACCCCGGATTCCCACACCCGGGATGGATACTGCGGTATTATGGG
>Ga0209487_1000686_pt1 | contig 30157 bp, 22 predicted proteins | sample Poulit2012_FD_187524 | JGI IMG/M metagenome (GOLD analysis project Ga0209487, IMG submission 187524) | Agricultural soil microbial communities from Georgia to study Nitrogen management - Poultry litter 2012 (SPAdes) (version 2) | ecosystem: Environmental > Terrestrial > Soil > Agricultural land...
CTTCTTAGAGAGAGTAGTTCTAATCATATTCTATTATGGACAGTCAATTTACTCTTTTAGGGGAGAAAATTGATGCAGTGTACTACTTGCTCAAAGATAGACCCCCTTGTAATTGTGGTTTGATAGAGCCGCTAATTCCTTGGCTAAGCAGACAGGAGGTGATGGATCATCTTAAAATATCCAACACAACCTATTATGAATGGCGTAAAAAGGGTATTCTACAACCTATTCAATCTCATGGCGAAGATCGCTATACTCCTTGTCAAATCAATGAGGTTGTTCTAGGTCTAGGCTATAGAAAACGACTACGACCTAAAAAATAATTCACTCAATAACTCCCTTCAAGTATTCAAGTGCTATTTCAGTTATGGTCATAAAGAATAAAAATCTAATGTATAAGTTTAGGCTTATATGTTTAATGAAAATACTGAAAGGATTAATAAAATGTTTATATATCTAACTTAGACAATTTAAGGAGGTTAACTTAAAATTAACATAACCGCCTAGTTATTGTGCTGCTTGGCTTGAGTGAATGATAAGTGGAATAAATAGAAGTTATTAGTGTATTGTATTTTTTTATGTTAAATTGTGTGAGTATGTTTGTTAAGGTAATTAATTGTATATAGGGTATGAAATGGTTAGGGATTAGTTTGTTTCGTAATATTAGCATTTTGTTAGTGTTTTTTGCTCTTTTGTTAAATAGCAGCTTATTTGCACAGTCTTATCCAGGAGGTGTGACAAATACAGAATTATGGTTTAAGTATAATCATGTACAAGGAGGTTTTCAAGATTATAGTGGAAATAATATTGATGTACGTAATGAGGAAGAATATGAACAAGGTGTGTTTAACTTTAATCCTAGCTTTCTTGGAAATGATTTGATTTTTCAAAATATATTTCCATTAGAAAAATCAGTTTCTCGACATAAATTTATTGTAGCTGATGTTGATGATAATGATAAAGATTATGCGCTTGCTACAAATCGTTTTATTGAACTCCCATCGAGTTATATAATTGAACGCCCTTTGAACGATACAAGTAGTGTAAATACTTATGTGATTCATACTAAAGATGCTTATGCTGGTTATTTAAATGCAGATATGTCGGTAAATGAAAACGCGGCGATATATGCTTATAGTTGGGATCAGTATTTACAATCTTTTAAATATAAACAATACGGTAAACAAGGTGAATCCTTAAACCTAATTGGCCAAATGACGCCTAATGACCTTATAGATAGGCCAGATGCTGGTTTCTCTGGGTTTATCCCAGAATTTATCTATTACGATCGAGATTTAACAAAAAATGAGTTCAATAGAGTTGTATCCTATTTAGCATTGAAATACGGAATAACTTTGGATTCAGGGATAGACTATTTGGATTCCAAAAACAATACCTTTTGGGGCAGTAATAATAATGATTTTTTTCCAAACAGAATTTTTGGAATTGGAAAAGATAAACTATCCGACTTATACCAATCTGAGAGTGAAAGTAGGCACAATCAAGACTATATTGTTTTTGGACTTGATGACATTCAAGAGAGAAATGATTATAGGATTGTGGATTCCTATTTTAAAGATAGAGAGTTTATCGTAATGGGCGATACTGGAGGACAAGGGTGGTCTAAATTTCAACAAACAAATAAAAAGCACAAAAGGACTTGGTTGGTAGAACTTACTGGAAGTGATTTTAATGAAAAAAATACCATATTCGAATAAATCTTGATTTATTAATAGGAAAGAATTCGAAAGAATATGAATTGTTGAAAGAAAAAGAATTAAGCTTGAGAATGATTCTCGATACTTATGTCGATAATTTATCGATTTCCGACTTTACACATCCAAAAGTAAATTATATACCTCCAACCGCTATTTATGAAGATAATAATGGAGTGTTATATGCAGATTTTAAAGAGGGATTGCATTTTACTGAAGCACACAGTATTTACAACCAATTTACTTTTATTTTGGTAGATGATGTAGTTGTTAGTTTTAAACCTATTTATAACTGTGAGGAAGCTGCCGAAGTTCAAATTGATTGCTATGATACTGCGATAGTAATTGAAGAAGGAATGGTGGAGGAGGTGATTGTTATAAATGAAGAGACTGGCGAAGAAATAGAAATAAATTGGGAGGAAAGTGAAAGATTAACTGCTATATATGGTAAGCCAACTTACGTTTTTTATGGGTGCATAGGAAATTATAAAATTATAATTAAAACCAGAAATGGTAGAGAATATGGTTATGATTATGAAGTTGAACCAAAGGGTCCGTATTCTGTTGAATTAGGTCCTGATGTGCAGTATTTAGATTCGAATGGGGAGTTGTTATTGGATGCTAGTATAGCGGCAGATCCTGATGCATTTTATAAATGGTATTTTAATGATATGGATTTAAATTATTATGAGCCAATTCTGAATGCTACCCAAATTGGAAATTACGAAGTTCATATTAAAACAAGTGATGGAGTATGTGAATATAAATATGGTGTAAGAGTAGTATCTGGATTAGAGGTCGAAATAATATGTAATAATGATGGTTGTAAGCCTACAGGTAGTATTGAAGTAAACGTAAGCTCAGGTGTAGCTCCTTTTGTTACTGTAGTTCAAGGTGATAATAATTTTCATCAAGATTTTTTGCACACAGAAAGTCTAATTATTGATGAATTACCTAATGGCCAATACACAATTTCTGTAGAAGATAGTGTAGGAAATGTTTTTATAGAAGAGTGCCTTATAGAGCTTAATGGTTATGCAGCAATGGGGCAATTCCAGTTATCTCATACCACATTAACGCAGAACAACCCAACTATTCTATTAGATGCACAACCAAATTTGAATAACTATGGGAATTATACCTATACTTATACATGGTTTAAAGATAATGCGCCATTATCTGAAACAACCCCACAATTAACAGTTTCCGAACCGGGGAATTATCATTTGGAAGTCTATATCCATGAATTAGATTGCTTTGGGAAAATTGAGCAAATAATAGATCATAAAGCTATCTGTTTCATATCCCATGGTAACTCTTGTGAAAAGCATGACAACTATCTTGAGGTTCAGTTTGATTACGGCTTCCCACCTTACGAATTGCGTATTACAGGCACTAATTCTGGAAATGGAGGAACTTACGATAGAACCTATATGCATCAAGGAGATATAATCCTGGCAGACATTCCATTTGGAGAGTATACAGTCCGTAGTACAGATAGATACGGAGGTTATTGTCAAGAAACAATTGTTTTTGAAGATGTATTAGAAGGAGAAGATATCGATTTACAAAGAATAGTAGAAGATGATTTGGAAATTCATTTTTGCACCTTGCATACACCTCATGATGATTATGATAAATATGCATGTGATTGTTGTGGATCTAATGTTGATGTAATCAGCACTGAACTTGATGGAGTTCCTTATTTTCTTATTCGTTTAGATGCTTCAACATATTTAAGTAACGCCCAGGATTTTAGTTTTGAATGGTTTAGCGAAGGGGTTTCGTTAGGAATATACGATTATGAAGTCTACTTTGGATTGCGATTAAAATCCTCAGGATATAATAGTACCCCGAATGAATTAAAGGTAGTTGCTACACATAAAAATGGATGCACTATAGAGTCTGGTATTCTTGCAGAAGACTATTTTGAAATCATACCCTACGTACCTATTCCTGCACCCAAAAAGACAACCTATAATACCCGAGTTTATCCAAATCCAAATCGTACAGGGTCTACGTTATACTATTATGTAGAGACAAGTTCTAATGAATCTTTTGAGGCAGAGGTGGAGCTAATTAGTATGACTGGAGCAGTTGTCTCTAAACAATCTATGCGCGGCAATACATCTTATAACATACCATTTCAATTAATAACTACAGGAACCTACATTATTCGAACAACTACCAATGATGGGAATGTTCTTATTGATAGAGTAATAATAAAATAAAGATCTATGTACACAAATCCATTATCTTTTATTAGAAAAGCAAGAGTTTTATCCACATTATTGGTGGCTATTATGACAAACACAATAGTGTTTGCAGAACCTATTTCGCATGCATTACATAATTTTTCATCACATTCAGAATATGAAAAAAGTTTTAGCCAAAACAATTCTTATACCAATACCGCTACAATAGCGAAGGGAAGTAAAGAAGTTAACAAAATAGAAAGGGAAGCAAAAGAAAATAGTTTGTTGATTGGCAGAGTTGCCACTTATAGTGCAAAGGAAAACTTTGGGGAAATAGGTGTAGATAGCAGTATAAATGCCGATTATGTACATGATAATTACTTTACTGTTTCGATTCCAGATCTTTCGGTTTATGAAAATTATATAGCTGTTTTAAGTTATGATTTGTATGGAGTAGATGCGAAAGGCGCTACAAAGTCAATAAATAATAAGGTAGCTTATGGTGGTAAACATTACCAAAAAGATGCAACTTGGAAAAATGTAGAAGAATACCTTCCAATTGATTTATTACAGTCAGGTGAGAATGAAATATTTTTCAACAGATATAAAGATGAAGCGTATTCTTATGAAGTGAAAAATGTACAAATAAATTTTCAACCTTATTTGAATAAAAGCTTACAAGAATCTAAAAATGATATAGAAAAACAATGGGAAGAGGCTACAATTAATTCGATTAATTATGGTAATACCCATATAGAAAGCTCAGCTTACTTTAAGACTGCTATTGCAGAGGATGAAAGTGTATCTAAAAATATTGTAATAGGTTTACATTTTAAGGATTTAAAACCTTTGCCTAAACAACTGCATAATGTAACAAAGGGAGAATATTTAGGCTACCGATGGGTAACGAATGCATCTGAAGGAACTATCGAAATGCAGTATGAAGACTTTGCTATACCAGCTGGTTACACAGAAAAGGATGTGAAGATTTATTATTTTGACAGTGCTAGCCGCAAATGGTCTCCTCTTCCTAAGATCGCCCATGATTATGAAAGCAATACAATTGTTGCAGAAATAATAGAAAATAGTTCTAGTGAAACTGATTATATAAATGGAGTAATAACAAATCCTGAGAACCCTGAAGTAGCTGCGTTTGCACCCACACAAATAAGTGATATGGAGTTTGCAAACCCAACAGATGGTGTGGTAAGTATTTCCCCACCACAAGCAAATAGCAAGGGAGTAGCAAATACAAGTTTTCCCATAAAATTGCCCGCTGGAAGAAATGGAATGCAACCAAATATATCAATTGATTATAGTAGTGAAGGTGGCAATGGATGGCTCGGAAAAGGATGGGATCTAACAATGTCTAATATTAGCGTGAATACCAAATGGGGGGTGCCAAGATATGATGGATTATATGAATCAGAAGTATATTCCTTAGATGGTCAAGATTTAGTGCTTAAGGTTACGGATAGTTTAGATAATATAGAGTATACCAATGCACATCGAAAGGAAAATATAAGTAGAAATCAAGGGAGCTTTCATTTAAGAAAAGAAGGTGCTTATATAGAAGTGAAAAGACATGGGAAGTAATCCTCAAAATTATTGGTGGGAAATAACCGATGCAAATGGATATAAAAGTTATTACGGAGGAGTAAATAGGTTGGATAGAGACGCAGTTTTGAGTGCCACTTCTAATGGAGGAAATATTGCTAAATGGGCTTTGGTTAGGACCGAAGATCCATACGGAAATTATATAGAATATACATACTTTAGACAACGTGTACAAATCAAACCTGGTGTTTATTCTCAGGAGTTTTATCCAAAAAAAATAACCTACACTCGACACTCAGATTTGTCTAATTATTATGAGATAGAGTTTATAAGGGACTTATACTCTGCTCCAATTACTCAAATCCCATACACGCGAAGTGATATTTCAACGAATGGACGTTTTGGTTTTTTAACCTCCACCTATTCACTACTACGACAAATAGATGTGAGGTATGTAGAAAATTCAATCAGCCAACCTGTTCGCTATTATACCTTACATTATAATTATGATACATATGGACATAGTCTTTTAAATGAAATTGCAGAATACGATAGTGATAAAAAACTATTTTATAGCAATACAATGGAATATTACGATGAAATTGTTGGTCATAATACAATTAATGATGATTCAGAAAGCTGGGATATAGATGAGGCTAAAATTAAACCACCTGTATATTATTTAGTCAATCCTGCTTTGCGTGGCCTATTATCTTCAGGATCTTCATTGGGGGCTTCGGAGTCTTATGGATTTTCTGCTGCAGGAAGATTTGGAGTAGGTATTGGTACAAATCCTAGTAACATATGGAACACTTTAGGCTTTGGCTTTAATTACTCTCAGAATAATCAGGAGACTAAAATTGATTTTATCGATATTAATGGCGACGGATTACCCGATAAAATAATTAGCAAATCTTCTGGTGTTTATTATAGACCTAATACAGGTAATGGCTTTGGTAATTTACAACCCATATTAGGAGTAAATAATTTAAGCAAAACAAAATCAAGATCTAACGGTTTTTCAGCTGATGCAAATGCATTTGGACAAGTTGGAGTTGGATACAGCAAAAATAAAACAAAATCAACTACGGATTATTACTTTGCGGATTTTAATGGTGATGGTTTGCCGGATTTAGTTGCTAATTTTGGTGTTCGCTTCAATGTAACTAAATTAGGTGGAGATTATACCATGCGCGAATTTGTAACCAATAATTCAGACAGAACTCTGAATCCTATTGAAGCAGGTGATATTGCACCCGAAATATTGGATGATATCCATTTTGAAACTTTAGACGAGTTACGTTATTTATTTCCGCAATACGATCACGTTAAAATGTGGACAGCACCTTATAAAGGAACTGTAAATGTTTCTAGTTCTGCAAAACTTTTAGCAGTTAATGATTGTGAATATTCTAATCAAAATCTCTCTAATAATTTTAAGCTTACTCTAGAGAAGTTTACTCCAACATCAACTAATGAATATGCAACACCTATAACATCTATTACACTAGAACCTTCAGATTTAGGACAAAACCGTAACTTCAACCAAGCTAGTATTGTTATTGATAAAGGAGATGTATTATTTTTCAGGATTCACAATCAAGAATATGGTTGTGGAGGAGAAATAGAATGGAATCCGAAAATAACCTATTCTTTAATTCAAAATATCCCTAGTATTGTAAATGAAAATATTGCGAATGAAAATGGTTTGTTGTTGAAAGAGTATAATTCAGAAGAAGATTTTATACTACATAACGGAGCAAGTTGGATACCTAAAGAAGAAGCTACCTCTGTAGAAGTTAATTTTGATTTGCAAAGTAATCGTTTCAGTTCTAACTTGATAACAGACGATATTATCTTTAAAATGGAAAAAATCCAAACGGATAATAATACGGGCTATACTCAGGTTGTCGATTCTTTAATACGAACATACCATCATAAAACTAAAACATTCTCAGGACCAAATAGTAGGACCGATGCAATAAATACAACAGGAAATTATAGTTATAGTTATCATTTTTCTGCTGAAAGCAATTCTAATATTGCCTGGCATACTTTAAAATGGAAACCCACCATGACTAGTATGGGCCAAACAGAGACAGCTCCAGTCTCTTATTCTAATTTTGAAAAACCTTTATTCGAAAGTAAATACTGGATAAAAGCTAGTGAATTGCCAATAGTAGACTCTATTCCGACTGGGAGCGAATACACAAATTATATTAAAGTAAAACATGATTTAGTGAACATGCCTACTAGTTTACCAAGCGGATTCGTTAGAGGAAAGTTAATGGAATTGGAAGATAATGAAGCTTTACCGTTGCCTGTTCACTGGGTTGTAAAAGGTGAGTTGAACGGCGAAATGCAGGTGTTATATAAAAGAACCCTTTATTTAATATATGATGATGTAAATGATAGAATTGGATTCTCTACCGATGCAGATAATTGGATAGACCCTACTGCTATAGATACAGAATTTTATTTGAATCGAACACAAGTTCAAGAAATGCAGCAACCAAATGAAAGTAATATTTATGCTGGTTTCTATTCGTCAGCTGAAGAATTGGCACTATTTAATCAAACAGAAGTATTATTTATTCCTTTAGATTCTATTGGACAGGTTCCACCTCCATCAACACCAGGAATAAAAACAATAGACACACCATTTTTTGCTCCAGAATTCAATTTCTCTGGTGTAGCTTATAGAGGTTGGAGAGAGTTTTTGTATAATGGTGGATTGCTTTTAGCAGAAAACGATGGTGAGGTATTATTTGATAGCAATGGAAATCCAATTGTTTTAGAAGATTATGGAAATGATGAATTACGAGCGAAACTTCTTTTCGAAAGCCAATATGATGGTGATAATCTAGAAGATTTAGAGGATCAGTTAGGCGAGGATGATCCAGATAATTTAATTGGAACGGCTGGAGAGATTGTATATTCCCCTTACATTCAAAATCCTGATGATGAGCAATATAATAATGCTAGTATTCAAAATGCATTTTATGGAAAAGATACAACTATGGGAACTATAATTCAGGGGTTAGGACGTTTTGGCACCTCGAATATATTAGAGCATTATATAGATCCACAAACACTATTGAACGGTACGGCTGGAACTTTTGTAGGGCTGAAACTTTTTTCTAGATCTAAAGGGGAAACTAAATCAGGAAATATTCTTGGCATAGAAGGTACTTTAAGTACAGGAGAATCTATAAATGAAAATCAATATATAGACTTGAATGGAGATGGTTACCCTGATTTGATTACGAAGAATAGTATTCAATACACGAATATGTTAGGTGCTTTGAAAGGTAAGGATTCTAACATGAATAACTTTATTGGAAACTCCAAAGAAGAAGATTTAATTGGAGGAGCTACTTTTGCTGGAGTTCCTCCCAAAACAGATAATGATGGTGAAAGCTCTAATAATAAAACCAATACTAATATTAACTCAGGTGTAAACAATAGTAATGGTCGTTCTTATGATGTTTCACAATGGATAGACCTAAATGGAGATGGATTGCCTGATCAAGTCCGTATTACAGAATCGGGTATATTTGTAAGTTTAAACACAGGATATGGTTTTCTTCCTGAAACACAGTGGAATACGAGTATATCTTTGAACTCTACTAGTACTCGTGTCAATTTCGGCATGGGAATGGGTGGAAGTTTTGCTCCTTTTCCTGATACTGTGGACCCAGATACGGGAATTGTAACTATCAATCCTTCATTTGGCTTCGGCTTAGGAGCAAGTATTTCCAAAGCAAGAAGAAATGTGCAGTTTTCTGATGTTAATGGAGATGGGCTACCTGATTTGATATATAGTGAATTAACTTCTAATCAACTTAAATATTATTATCAACCTAACACAGGCTCAGGATTTCATTCCACAGCATTATTGCTTTTTACAGATCATATAGAAGAAGACCAAACTCTTGCTGCAAATATCTATGGTACAGCAACTGCTGGGTTTATAATCCCAATTCCTTTTGTAACTATAAAATTAACTGGTACTCCTACTGCTGGGGTTAATGCAGCATTAAGTGAAAAAACTATTCGTTTTCAAGATATCGATGGCGACGGACTACCTGACGTACTTAGTCAAAAAGGCAGTGGCACTTCTATACGTGTTCATCGTAATAGAACAGGAAAAACGGGACTTCTTAAAAAAGTAAACACACCATTAGGCGGAAGTTGGACTATAGATTACAATAGAGAAGGGAACACTTATGAGATGGCGAGTAGTAAGTGGGTGTTATCCAAGGTTAGAACTCATGATGGGTTTACTCAAGATGATAATTTTGACGATGCGAATAGTGAAACACTAACAACTTTTAAATACGAAAACGGTCGTTACGATAGAAGAGATAGAGAATTCTTTGGTTTTGAAAAAGTGACTACCGAAGAAAGAAATCCACAATCAGGATCTCGATATCGCTATGTTGTGCAAGAATTTCTTAACACTAATTATTATACACAAGGAGCATTAAAAAAACAAACAACTTATGACGATGACGATAATGTTTTGACACAGCAAAAGCATTATTATAATCTTATTATACCAAATCAAACTCATGTAGCAAATTTAAATACCGATCTAAATAATCCTTTCCAAATGTTTGGCTTAGGAGAACTAGATCGCACTCGTGCAAGTTTATTATTAGTGAAAACTACTAGCACAGAATATGAAGATAATCAAGATCAAGGTAGAACTTTAAGTCAACATTTTTTAAAATTTGATAAATATGGTAATATTCTCTCATACGAAAATATCGGAAATTCTGGTTCAGATGCTTATCTTGCAAATATAACTTATGATTACGGGAATGCTATATTTAAACGACTTCCTAAAAATATTGAAGTACGGGCCAGAAGAACCAATGAACTTCTGCGAAAGCGGAAAGCCACCTATAGTAATAAAGGAGGTCTGACAAGCGTGACAGTATTCCAAGAAGCAAATAAAACTAGTACTATCCTATACGGTTATGATTCATTTGGGAATATAATAAGTTTAACAAAACAAGATTTATTAGGTGAAAATGGAGGTTCTTATAACATGAAAATAAATTATGATAATGAGCTTCAAACCTATCCTGTCAACATCAACGATTCATATAGTGAATCTTCGTCTACGATATACGATTATTTATTTGGAGTTCCAGTGGAGATTACCGATAAAACAGGGAATAAAATGCGTACACGTATTGATAATAGAGGAAGGGTTATAGAAATTACTGCGCCAAATGAGTATGGTGGCAGTAATAGTACTGGCTGGACCATACGTATGGAATATCAAGGAGAAGATATTGTAGCAAACCAATTGCAAAGCAATAATGCTCAAAATACTGAGTATCGTTTCCATACCGCACAAGGGGAGTTTAAGGCAATTAGACCTGGAAGCGCTACACCAACAGATAAACAACATTATGCCGTAACTAGACATAATGTGCTAGGTGCTTATCAACAAGAACTGCTCACCATTAGTATTGTAGATGGATTAGGAAAACCTATCCAATTAAAAAAGACACATTACAGTAATGGTTCACTCAAATGGCAGGTGAGCGGAAAAGAACATACCGACGTTTATGGACGCGCAATATATAGTTATTTACCAACTATACAGCAACCATATCCTACTAATATTAACCAGTTAAGTAATACTGATTTAGAATATGACAATCAATTTAGTTCACTTAGCCCATTGGCAACGGAATATGATGTTAAAGATAGGCCTGTATGGATACAACAACCATATGAAGTGGATGCTACTGACATATTTTACTCCATACAGAACAACCTAGCTGTTACAGAGGTAATAAATGAATTGGGACAAACACAGGAAACGCATACGGATATTCGTGGTAGACAAGTTAAAACCATTCAGAACAATGAAATCACTACTTCCTTTTATTATAATCTAGTAGGTGAATTGATTCGTGTTCATAATAATGCGGGGATGGATACAAAATACTATTATAATTTAGGTGGACTTCGTATTCGAGAAGAGCAACCAGATCGAGGAGTAACAAACTATACTTATGATGAAGCTGGTCGTTTGACACATAAGAAAACCTCTAACTTGGATGGGCAACAAGAAATTGAATACCAATACAATTACGATCGTCTAACTGCAATAAACTATCCTTTAAATCCGTCACAAAATGTTCAATATACCTATGGTAGTTTTGGAAATGATACTGGAAGAATTATAGAGCAGCGTGACGCAATAGGAATTCAACGATTTAAATATGGAAAATTAGGTGAACTCATCGAACAAATAAACGCTATGGCAGTAGCGGGTAAAACCTCCTATTGGTTTAAAACCCAATGGGAATACGATTCGTGGAATAGAATTAAAAAGATTGTCTATCCAGACAGTGAGGAGGTAACTTATAGGTATAATCAAGCTGGGCAATTAGATTCAGTAACTAGTGCAATTCCAGGTGTTCAAGCACATAATGTAGTGAATGGGATAGAATACAACGATTATGGTGAACGAAAGTCAATTACATATGGAAACGGAACCACTACAAATTATACTTACGATAACCGTAGACGATTGGAACAGCTAGACTTTGATTTTACAGGTTTCCAACAAACACGTGAGTATCGCTATGATGCACTATCTAATATACTTGGTATAGAGACGATTAGCAGTACTCCTCCTAGTACTGGTGTTTTGGGAGGGCCTGTGCACCATACTTATAAATATGATAATTATAATCGATTAGTAATGGCAGAAGGGAGTTATGTGGGACCAGATGATTATCAGCCATTTATGTTGAAACAAGAATATAGTTTGCAGATGTCGTATGATCCTAGTCATAGTATTCTTAGTAAAACACAAAATCATAAATATGGAAGTGTAGCTTCGGTAACAGATCCTTTAAGGAATGACGCATTATTTGCACCTACTGCCTATCATTTGGAATATGAGGACTACAATAGAGGGCAGTATAGCACCGATGGATATGCATACACGCAGCCTCATGCGCCAAGAACTATAGTTCAATATCCAGTTGATAACCCAAACGATCCAACAGATCCTCGTGTAGAAACACAGTTTTTGGATTACGATGCCAATGGTAATATTACCCATATAGAGCGGGCAACAAATAATCCTGAGCAACCTATGGATGAAAGCCGCGAGTCGGTTCGCAAATTTGTTTGGGACGAAGAGGATAGGCTTATGGGCGTAGATTTACGTCCAGAGAGTCCAAGGAACCAGCCTCATATTGCAGCTTATACATACGACGCTGGTGGCGAGCGAGGCATTCGCTATGTACCAAGACAAATGGGTGGAGTATACAGTGCAACACAAGCAGGCTATGCGCAGGATATGGACATTATGCTTTATCCAAACGCCTTAATTACCGTACGTCCACAGGAATTACCCGAGGATTTTGACCCAAAGCGTATGCATCCTGAACATATTTTTACTACTTATACCAAACATTATTACATCGGCTCAGAACGAATAAACAGCAAGTTAGGAACAGTAAATAATTTAGGTGTTCTATGTGAGGAAACGGGGAGCTATGATTTGATAAGCGAAATGAATACAAGAACCGTAAATGCTGGTAATCAATTAAAAAACTTATACAATTACTTAGATAAGGATTTAGATATAGATGCACCTTATTTGTATAGCACCAGTCATTCATTGGTTTGCGGTTTTAAATCGCACAATCCTAAAATGTACGACGCTTACTGGTATCACCCAGACCATTTAGGTTCGTCCAGTTTCATTACCAACACCACAGGCGAAATCTCACAACACTTAGAGTATTTACCCTTTGGAGAGACTTTGATAGAAGAGCACCTCAATTCACATAACTCTCCTTTCAAATTCAACGCAAAGGAGTATGATGCAGAGACAGGGAATTACTACTACGGAGCTAGGTATTATGATCCGAAGTGGAGTACTTTCTTAACACCCGACCCAGCCTTAGAAAGCTATCCAGGTATTTCGCCTTATGCATATACGTTGAATAATCCAATAAGATATGTGGATCCTACGGGGATGTATGTGGAAGAAAATGAAAGTGTTGATACTGATATTTTTAAAGTATATAAAAATTCTGATGGTAGTTATAGAGCAGAAAGGTGGCAACGTATTAATGACGGAGAAGATGAGCGAATGTACCTAATTATGGGAGATGATGGACATGCGACCCAAAGATACCAAGGAGTTGAGGCTGAATTTGAGATGTATAAAGATGGAATAAGACTTGAAAATATTGATTATGGAAATACGACAACTGGTCTTATAAAAGAAGCTGCTGATTGGTTTTTTACTTCCGAAGATGCTAAACCAGCAAGAGAAACAGTTGGAAATTATATTACAGGTGTAAGTTTAGCAATTACTGGACCTGCAGCTTTAACTGAAGGCGGCTTGCTCGGATTTGCATCAAAAACAAGTGCTTTAGGAAGTGTAGATGATTTATCAAGAATGCTTACTCCGAGTGGTTCAACTGTTATTCAATCAGTTTTTGGAAAAGAAACAGGTAATAAAATTAAGGTTGGTATGAGTACTATTGGAGTATTTGGTTCAGCTGGTTCAATAATATCAAAAGGTGTTAATATTCCAGATGTTATAAGTGGATCACAAGACGCGGTAAATGTTATTAATTATTCAAGTAAAAAACGAAAATGAAAGACTTTATAACAAAAAGAAATGTTAAGGTTATAGCGATTGTTTGGTTTTTGTTTGCTTTATTTGTGTATTTCTTTCTAGATTATATGGTAATCATTAAGGCTTTGATAATGCTAGCGCCTTCTGTTTTTATTACTAATTTAGTTATTAATAAAGATATTATAGTTATTAAAAAATCACTTGGTATATGGAATGAAACACTTAATTGGATAGTTGTAAAGAAAATAAAAATAGAATATAAAGATTCTTTATCTCATGGTGCTTTTAGTCCAAGTTATATCAAGATTCTTACGGAAGACGGAAAATCAAAAAAAGTCTACTATAGACCAAACAAAGAAGAACTGTTAGTTTTAAAAGAAATAGTTGAATCTAAAGAGAAATCTCTTATTATAATTAATAGTCCATATATTGAATATGAATAATCTCTACGCCTACTGTACTAAAGGCTATCGTACTATGTAGGCGGATAGTTTTATGTGAGTCTCTTGTTGCTCAAACTTTCCAACTTTGAGTTCTGTATTATAAAGCTCGAGTTACAAACTCGAGCTATCCCTAGTCTAGTTTAATCCATTACTTAAATATCGACCAAGCGAACCAACAAACAGCTCAACAAAACTCATCGCAAACGCCAACAGCGTTTGCCCTACTCCTCAAACTCCAAAGGAGTTTGTCTGCCCAACAAATCCATAGGATTTGTGCTGCTCTGTTTCTAGCTAGTTCCATCGCTAGTTTTGAAAACCCAACTTCTCTTGTCACAATTAACAATACTTGTTAATATTCTCTATCTTTACTACAACAAAAGTTTAAGTAATGACCCACACCTACCGCTACGATTTCAACGCCAAGGAGCACCAATCCGAGTTGGGCCTAAACTGGCACGACTACCACTCACGGAACTACGATGCGGCGATGGGTAGGTGGATGAATGTGGATCCGTTGGGGAGGAGTATCCGAGTTGGAGTCCATATAACTATGTGATGAATAATCATATAAGGTTTATAGATCCTACGGGGATGTATGTGGAGAGTCCTGCAGATTGGATTAAAAATCTATATGGATTTTATCTCTGGGATAACAATGCAGTAAATAAAAAAACTACAAGGTCAGGATGGACTTATGTAGGAGAAGATTTACCATCTGAAGTTGGTAGTTATCACATTCTTACAGAAATAGAAGGTAATCTTTATCATAAAAACACTACCAATTTAGGAAGTCGTGCTCTTAATAAAATTAATAGTTGGTTTGGGGGAAGTGATAATTATTTTGTTGAACATAAATCATTTGACCCAATTACTGAAAATGCTCTTAATGAAGGAATAAATACAGGTGTTTCAATGATTGCAGGGGGAATTTTGGGAAAAAGCATTTCTGAAGTTGGAGGAGTATTGCAGAGATCAGCAACAAAAGAAGTTGGAAAATATTCTTCAAGATTAAGCGATTTTAAAATTGATTATAAAATCACAGTTCAAAATGCAACAAGAGCACCTAAAACAGGAGTTTTCTCTAATGGACGTTATTATAAACCAGGAGAACTTATGCCACAGAAATTAGGATTCGGTAGAAACACTTACTCCGATTTTCGCTCACCATTAGGAACACCAACTAGACCTACCCCGACTAATTATGACGCACCAAGTTGGATGAAAGTAAGTGGTGCTACAGGTGGTTCAATCTTGTCTTTAAAATAATGTATCTCCGTAATCACTCATAATTAATTTAAATTGTTTATTTTAGTGTAAAATTATGGGTATGAATTTATTTGAATTTACGGCTAATTTTGGCAGTGAGGAGGCTTGCAGGCTTCATTTTAAGGAGCAACGAGATAAGCAAGGAGTTGTTTGTAAATGTGGGCACGCAGAGTTTTATTGGATAAAAAGCAGATGGAGTTATGAGTGCAAAGAATGTAGGAGTAGGATTTCCTTAAGAAGCGGTACTATCATGCAAAGCTCTAATTTATCTTTTATGACTTGGTATAAGACTATGTTTTTGATGACAGCAACTAAAAAAGGTTTTTCCACCAAAGAAATTCAACGTCAATTGGGCATGAAACGTTATGAGCCAGTTTGGGCTATGGTTCATAAATTACGTAAAGCCATGGGAAAGCGTGATGATAGGTATACTCTAGAAGGCATGATAGAAATGGATGAAGGTTATTTTACCATAGAGGCTTCAGAATATGACCATAGAACACAGAAGGCTGGTCGTGGCAGTAAAACCAAGGCAAATGTAATGATCATGGCTGAAAGCACGATTTTAGAGGATTTAGATACAGGTAAAGTAGAACGTCAAAGTCGTTACTTTAAAGCAAAAGTGCTTGAGGATCACCAAGCAGATGGTACCGATGAGGTTTTAAAAAATGCGATTGCAGATGAAGAAGTTATTGTGTTTACGGATCAAAGTACTTCTTATGTTAATATAGCTGATTATGTTGAGATACATGTGAGTGAAAAATCGAGTGATATAACAACAAAAGAGACTCTTAAATGGGTGCATATTGCAATTAGTAATGCCAAGAGAAGTTTTGCGGGTAATTATCATAAAATAAAGAAGAAATACTTGCAACTATACCTCAATGAGTTTGTATATAAGTTAAACAGAAGGTATTTTGGAGATAAAATCTTCGATAGACTTGTAATAGCAAGTATTACAGGGTTATGACAGAAAGCGGAGATACATATTAAAATATTATGATGCACAAACAAAAAAATAGTTATGTGGATATTTAAAAGAAATAATAGAACAGAATTAATGAAATATCTTGATTCATTTAAAAAAACAAAGAGAAAATTAATGCAAATTGATATTTTTGATGAAAATGAGAATATATTACTTCAAATATTTAAAGGTTCTGATGTTTATTTATGGGAAAAAGAATTTAAAAGGGCTGTTCTAGACAAAGAAATAAATGAAAGCTTTATTTTTTTAATTCAATTTAATGAAGTAAAAGAAAATAATTTATTAAATCTTTGTAGGTTTAAAGAGAGTGATTGGAGTTCAAGGTTTTATAAAAAGAAATTATATGGACAGAAATTTTATTTCCATATCTTACCTTTCGATGATAGTAAAATTATTGAAGTTAAAATAAGAGATATATTAAGAACTGTTTATAATCTACAAAAAGAAGATAAATTAAAATTCACTTTATCTGGTCCAAAAAATTAAATAACATTTTTTGAATACCCTGCTGCGCAAAGTCTCCCGATTTTGTGCCACCTTCATTTTTGTTACACGAATTGCAATATCTCGGCATCTCCTGATGTCGAACTTGACTATGTGCATTACAATTTATAGGCTTATTTATATAGGTAATTTATAATAAATTCTTAAATTGTCTAACGAATGAGAGAAAAATTAACATACTTATTTGTCCACCAAACATTAGACAACCCAAACGATCCAACAGATCCTCGTGTAGAAACACAGTTTTTGGATTACGATGCCAATGGTAATATTACCCATATAGAGCGGGCAACAAATAATCCTGAGCAACCTATGGATGAAAGCCGCGAGTCGGTTCGCAAATTTGTTTGGGACGAAGAGGATAGGCTTATGGGCGTAGATTTACGTCCAGAGAGTCCAAGGAACCAGCCTCATATTGCAGCTTATACATACGACGCTGGTGGCGAGCGAGGCATTCGCTATGTACCAAGACAAATGGGTGGAGTATACAGTGCAACACAAGCAGGCTATGCGCAGGATATGGACATTATGCTTTATCCAAACGCCTTAATTACCGTACGTCCACAGGAATTACCAGAGGATTTTGACCCTATGCGCTTACATCCAGAACATACTTTTACTACGTATACCAAGCACTATTACATAGGCAGTGAGCGGATTAATAGTAAACTAGGTACGGTAAAAGATTTAGGGGTTTTGTGTGAGCAGATAGGAGGAAACGATTTGATAGACGAAATGAACAGAAGAGCAATGGATGCAGGTGAGCGTTTGGAGGATTTACATACTGATTTAGACAAGGATATAAGCTTAAACTCTCCTTATCTTTATAGTCGTGAACATCAATTCGTCTGCGACTTTAAGTCTCATAACCCAGAACTATACGACGCCTACTGGTACCACCCAGATCACTTAGGTAGTTCTAGTTTTATAACCAACACCACAGGGGAGATTAGTCAACATATGGAGTATTTGCCTTTTGGAGAAACTTTGGTAGAAGAACATTTGAATTCATACAACTCTCCGTTTAAGTTCAACGGGAAAGAGTTCGATGCAGAAACGGGGAATTATTATTACGGAGCGAGGTATATGAATCCTAAATGGAGTACTTTCCTCACACCGGACCCTGCTTTAGAAAGCTATCCTGGTATTTCTCCGTATGCTTATACACTGAATAATCCAGTTCGGTATGTGGATCCTACAGGGATGTATGTGGAAGAGAATCCTGTTTATGATTCTGAAGGAAATCATATTGGTAATACCGAAGAGGGATTTACTGGACAAGTGCTTATTTATTCAGGTAATGAAGAAATAGATTTTTCCACGATGACTGCTGAAGAAGCTATGGATATAGATGGTGTTACTACCTATGATGCTCAACGAAATAGTTTGTCAGGAGACGCTAAATCTAATATATGGACACATATTGTTTCACAAATGGAAGGTGTTCAGATATATGATGAGATTTTTAGGATGGGTACTATTGAAGGTGGCATTCAATTTAGAGAAAAAATGAATTCTTCTTGGGGAGTACCTATAAGTCAGATTGGAACAGGAAAGGGTAAAATATATGGTTCTGACAAATATATTTATGAAACAACTGTTGAAAATATACAATCATCTGTTATTGTTCATGAATGGTATTCTCATTTGCAGAAAGGAAATCAAGATGCTTATAAATCTCATAGGTTAGCTTATAAAAATGTGATTAATTTCAAATCTCTTTGGGAAAATACAACTAATGCATATAAGGGTTTTAACATGAGATCATTATTAAAATATACTCAAGATGAGACTCAAAGATCACAAGTCGACTTACCATATAGAAGGCTTTATAAAAAACATCAAAATGATTATTAAAAACATAGAACTTTTAATGTTAAGAAATATTTTACTGTTTTTTTTACTATATTCTTGCAATAATAAACCTTTAGCCCCAAGTGTACAAAAGTATCAAGAAACAAACAAATCAAATACTGAATTGTTAAAGAATGAAATTGAGCAAAAACAGTTTAAAATAGCTAAAGATATAGATGAAGTAGTTATTAAATATTGGGACAATTATTACGCTAATACTTTTGTGTTCAAGCTTCTAAGTTATAAAGAAGAAGTAATAATTACTTATGAAGGAGAAATTTTATTTAAAGAGAAAAAGACTTTATCAGATTTAAATAAAAAACATACTTTAATAAAATACATCAATCAATTTTATATAGATAAATCAAGTGAAATTATTATTAATACTAAAAATGAGGAAGAATTAGTGGCAGATTATCCTTTCGTAAGAGTAATAGGAATAAAAAATGAAGTTCAGGTTTTTAATACCTATACTATAATAAAAGATAATATAGAATATCATTCTGAGTTTATTGAATTTTATGAATTGTTAAGGGAAATTTCTCAATCGTCTGTTAATTGAAATGTTGAATCAATATAAATTTGTTTTTTCTTATGAAAAAACAAATATTTAGTACTTTATGAAATGTCTAAAGCTTACATATCAACCTCATATCGTTGCTTATACCTACGATGCAAGCGGAGAGCGAGGTATACGCTATGTACCAAGGCAACAAGAAGGTGTATCTAGCGGAACTACCGCAGGATATGCTCAAGATATGGATATTATGCTCTATCCTAACGCCCTTATTACCGTACGTCCACAGGAATTGCCAGAGGATTTCGACCCTATGCGCATGCATCCAGAACATACTTATACTACCTATACCAAGCACTATTATACTTCGACTCCGCTCAGCACAAGTATAGGCAGTGAACGAATTAACAGCAAACTAGGTACGGTGAAGGACTTAGGGGTTTTGTGTGAGCAGATAGGAGGAAACGATTTGATAGACGAAATGAACAGAAGAGCAATGGATGCAGGTGAGCGTTTGGAGGATTTACATACTGATTTAGACAAGGATTTACGATTAAATTCCCCTTATCCTTATAGTCCTGAACATCAATTCGTCTGCGACTTTAAGTCTCATAACCCAGAACTATACGATGCTTATTGGTATCATCCAGATCACCTTGGTAGCTCGAGTTTTATCACGAATACCACTGGAGAAATCTCACAGCATATGGAATATCTTCCTTTTGGAGAGACTCTCGTTGAAGAACATTTGAATTCTTACAACTCTCCTTTTAAGTTTAACGGGAAGGAGTATGATGCCGAGACTGGGAATTATTACTACGGCGCTAGGTATATGAATCCTAAATGGAGTACCTTCCTTACGCCGGACCCTGCTTTAGAAAGCTATCCAAGTATTTCACCGTATGCTTATACGCTGAATAACCCAGTTCGGTATGTGGATCCTACCGGGATGTTTGTGGAGAGTCCTGATAATGAGTATCATGTATGGACAAAAAACGGTGAGGTAACTAAAGTAAAAGAGATTGGAGATAAGGGTGGAAATAATACAGATTATATTACAGTTTTTAATGAGGATCTAAGTCCTGTTTTAAATAACCATAGAACAGAACTTGTAATTGATTTGAATAATCCTGAAAACAATTCTTCAATAGCAGAGAGTTCGCTTTTTGTTTTGAGTGCAGTAGCTAATTATGGAAGATATAGAGAATATAGTAGGTTTTTGAATGTATGGCGAGGTACAAACGGAAAAATGTATAAGGGCTTATCAGGAAGAGGACCTAATCAATATACTGGTTCAAGGGGTTCAGCACAAGCTAGAGCTAATAAAATTGGTGCAGGCGGTGCAGCACTAGGTTTATTATCTATGGGACTAACTGAACTTGAATATGCCAACTCTTTAAAAGTAGATTATGGTCCAAATATGAGAAGACATCTAGATAATAGAAGAGTTTGGGACCAATCAGCAAATGCTACAGGATTTTTAGGAATCTTTGGAGCGGCTTCTAGTACAGGGTATAATTTAGGTCATTTAATTGAATCCATATGTAATTGTAATATTCAATTAAACCCATATACTAGAGATTTTACACCAATTGAGGAGACTTTAATGATGTATGATAGTATGGGTATTGATTTAAAGCAAAAATAATTATGAAATACCTATATATCACATTATATTATTTCTATACCAAAATACTACTTGTACAGAAAGATTATCCGCCAATCATTAGTATAACTGCAGTTCTGTCGCTGTTTGTTATGTTTTTGATAATGATTTTAATTGAAATTTTAAATCTACAGTATTTATATGATTTCAGTTTGCAACTAAAACTATCTTATGTTATAATTTCATTGGGATTTTGGTATCTACTCTACAAGTATTATTTACCGAGAGAACAAAATTTGATAAATAAATATAAGAAAAAGACACACTTAATAAAAATCACAACATTTTTATTAAGTGTTATTTTTATAATCGCACTAGTTATAGTTTGGTTTAATAGATTTAAATATTTTAGACAATAATATGCCCACTGTGATATACCTCGATGCGCAAAGTCTCCCGACTTTGTGCCACCTTCATTTTTGTTACACAAATTGTAATGTCTTGGCATCTCCCGATGCCGAACTATTATCAACCGGATTAAGACCTCGTGATATGAATCTGTTGGCTATTGGTGCCTCAGCCTTTGGAGGGAAATGGGGAGCTCAAGCTTTAGGTTCTAGTTTATCATTAACATTTAATAGAGGTTTTTATACTAATAATCTAAATCAATCTGTCTTGAACTTTGGTATAGGTCGAGCAAATCGTGGAATCCATTCGATGTCTAGCAAACTATCTAATCAGTGGATGTTTAATAGTGGTTTCGGTAAGGCATTTTTGCCTTCTTTTTCTATAGGAGTACAATCTGGACTTAAAACAATTCCAAATGAAAAGTAAAAAGAATAAAGATAAAATATATAATCTGTTGGCAATAATTGTTTTTAGCGCAATAGTTTTAATAATTATAATTAGAACATTTATTCAATATCAAGATGATCAAGAAATAAAACGTTATAGAGGAACAACAGAAGCTATAATTATTGATTTTAAGCATATTAATTTAACTCGTTATTCAATTTTTTATGAGTATCAAGTGGGAAATAAGAAATATAAAGGTAGAACAGGAGTAGAATGGTTTAAATGTGATGATGGTAAGTTAGGATGTGTAGGCCATCCTTTTAAATTAAGTTATTCTACAAAAAATCCTTCAAAAAGTACAATTCACTTGGGTAAGTATGAAAAACATAAGGGAACCGTTGAATTTTGATTTAGAAAAAATTAATGGAAAGAACTTACATTTTAAGTTCAACGGGAAGGAGTATGATGCAGAGACTGGGAATTATTATTATGGGGCTAGGTATATGAATCCTAAATGGAATATTTTTCTTACGCCCGACCCTGCTTTAGAAAGCTATCCAGGTATTTCACCGTATGCTTATACGCTGAATAACCCAGTTCGGTATGTGGATCCTACAGGGATGTTTGTGGAGGACCATGATTATACTATTGATGAAGATGGAAATATTGAAAAAGTTAGACATATAGAAAATAGTACATTTGATAGGTTGCATACAAAAGAAAACTGGAGGTCAGGTATTGATGATAAAGGAATTGATGTCCAAGATCAAAATATATTATTTAGTTTATCAGAAGATGATCAGAATTATACTATTAACACTTTTTGGGGCAAAAAAATAGGTGCATGGTCTAAGACCTCTAATAAAATAGACGCTTATAACGTTTTTAAGTTTGCAAGTGATAATTCAAAAGTAGAATGGAAATTAGAGGAGTATACTAATAATAAATTCTTATTAGGTAATAATCATTTTTCAGAAGCAGTTGGTGCAATGAGAAATGTATCAGGTTATTCTATTGAAGACTTAATTGTTGAATACCATAGTCATTTAGGTAAAACCATTAATGATAATGTAGCTTCTGGTTATCCAGGAGATCAAAATGTAGCAGCTAGGATTATTCAAAATTTATTAGATAAAAAGATTGATTATTCTAAACATCCACGCTTCTTTATATATATGCCACATTTACAGGAGAAATTTGAATATAATCCTTGGAATAATAGAATTAATCCAAGTAAAGTAAATAATTATAAAGATTTGTACTAATGAAGTATAAGTATATTGTTATTATGTTTTTTTTATTATTACTGTCATGCAACTCGCTAAATAATAATAAAAAGGTTAATACAGTTATATCGACAATCTATTTAAATAAGAATATTTCTGAACCCTTGATATTAATTGTTGATTTATCATCAAATCAAATGATAATATTTAATACAATTTTATCAACAAATATCCAGATGCCAGAGCCTCCTGATAGTATAAGCTATCAAACTCAACATCATTTAAATAATGCTGAAGAGGTTTTTGAAACTATTAAACTATCAGATTCTGAAGCTTTAGAATTGCAAAATTTAATACTTAATTTTTCCAAAGAAGATTTTATAAATAGAAGTAATGATGCAGTTAATGATGGAGTATCTGTAAAGCTAGATGTTATTTATAAAGATAATAAAAATGATAGGGTTTTATTAATTAATGATTTTTCAAAAAACCATCAAGAATTCTATTTAAAATTGAGAAATATTATAATTACTAATAGTCAATATAATACATCTTTAGAAAATCAATATAAACTATTCTTCAAGTAAATTAATCTAGACTCTATGAGTCATAATTTATTAGTTAAGTTTTCTGAATGATTTGTAATGAATTATTAAATTTTTTTGTTAAATGAGAGAGAAGCGACTTGCATGTTTTTTTGTCCACCAAGCAATAGATAAACCCAACGATCCTAATGACCCAAGAGTAGAGAAGCAGCTATTGGACTACGATGCTCGTGGTAATCTTACGCATATCCAGCGAGAAATCAATAATCCTGAACTACCTATGGATACTTCCAGAGAATCGGTACAGAAGTTAGTTTGGGATGAAGAAGACAGACTTCTAGGTGTAGATTTACGTCCCGAGAGTGATAGAGGACAACCTCACATTGCTGCTTATACTTACGATGCTAGCGGAGAACGAGGCATACGCTATGTGCCAAGGCAACAAGAAGGTGTATCTAGCGGAGCTACTTCGGGTTATGCACAGGATATGGACATTATGCTGTATCCCAATGCACTAGTTACGGTACGCCCTCAGGAGTTAACCGAGGAATTTAATTTTAGAGAACCGCCTCCTGAGTACACCTTTACGACCTATACTAAACATTACTATATCGGCAGTGAGCGGATTAACAGTAAACTCGGTACAGTGAATAATTTAGGATTATTATGTGAGGAGATGGGGCCTAGTACTGATTTAATAAATGAGATGAACGACCGAGCTAATGGAGCTAATAAATGGTTAGAAAAACTCTACCATTACTTAGGCAAAGAACTGGAAATAGCTACTCCTTATTTGTATAGCACCAGTCATTCATTGGTTTGTGGTTTTAAGTCTCATAACCCGAAGTTATATGATGCTTATTGGTACCACCCAGACCATCTTGGTAGTTCGAGTTTTATTACCAATACTACAGGAGAAATTTCACAACATTTTGAATATCTTCCTTTTGGCGAGACTCTTGTCGAAGAACATTTGAATAGCTACAACTCTCCTTTTAAGTTTAACGGGAAGGAGTATGATGCCGAGACTGGGAATTATTACTACGGCGCTAGGTATATGAATCCTAAATGGAGTACCTTCCTTACGCCCGACCCTGCTTTAGAAAGCTACCCTAGTATTTCGCCGTATGCTTATACGCTGAATAACCCAGTTCGGTATGTGGATCCTACGGGGATGTATGTGGAGGAAGCACCAGATGATATTGTAATTAAAGGAAAAAATAACTCTAGCTTAATTATAACAACATCTATAGCTCTCGAATTTGAAACAAATATTGATTTTGGAGGAAATTACACATTATTTGATATATCTAATATTGCCATTGGTTATGAAATGGGAGCAAACGCTACCGGTGCTGCAGTAGTAGGCACAAGTTATAGCGGATCAGTGATAAGCACTTTATTTCTAGGTGGAGATTATTCAGGTTATTGGTATGATTATGTAGGAGGAGAAGTACAAGGAGTACTTAATTCTTCGGCTGAGGGCACAATAGGTGCTCATAAAAATTGGTTTGTAGCTTTTAATAAAAAAGAATCAGCAAATACACCTGAAGGTTTTGCTGGAAATTATTTTGGAGGTGGTGGAGCAGTTGGAGGTAAATTAGGAGTTGTTGGTGTAAATTTTAATACTAGTATGTCGGTTTCTGAAGATCAATCATGGCAAGTTCTTTCTCTTGGAGCTTCTGCAACTATTGGACCACAGATAGGACTTTTTCTAGGTGGAGCTGCTGGAGTTGAAGGCCATATGGGTACCACACGTTTACTAAACACACCTGTTCCAACAAAAGAACGTTCTATGATTGATAAAACGTCAAATTGGTTATTGCATTTAAAAGGAGCATTATGAGTAAAACGAAAATAATAAGTGCTGTAAGTATAATCTGTATGCTATTTATAATTATGGTCATTTATACCTATCGAAACACGCAAAATAAAATTAAAAGAATAGCTGTTCATACAGAAAAAATTTATGGGGATATTGAGTTTTCTGGAAAAATAGATAGTATTATTAAAATTCGACGTGGAGGAAGAACTTATGGACTAATGTGTATTGAATTGGACTATTCAAATGTTGAAAGTTTTTATAGATTTGATAAATATACCACTTTAAAGATTAAAAATAATAAAGCAGTTTTACCAATAGGATTTATTGGAGAACATTCTACTATTAGAAGTGAGTTTTTATTCAAATCAATTTATGTTACCGTGAATAAAAAACAAAATAAAAAGTATATTTTTTATAGTAGTAATGACTCTCTAGTTGAGAACTGGGATTTCGGAAATAATAATTTAAAAGAAGAGGATTTACTTAGGTGTGGAAATTAATACAGTGAACTTCTTTCAAAATTTACCAACATAAAACATAATACCAACGACGCCAAATACAACTATATATCGTCTTCGCTCAATACAGGTTAGGTTATCTAGTTTTATCATGAATATCAGGGGCGAATTAAGTCAGCATAACTTGTCCCGATCGCTCGGGATGGAATACCTGCCCTTTGGCGAAACTTTAGTGAAAGAACATCTCAATTCACATAACTCTTTGTTTAAATTCAACGCAAAGGAGTATGATGCAGAGACAGGGAATTATTACTACGGAGCTAGGTATTATGATCCGAAGTGGAGTATGTGGTTAAGTGTAGATCCGTTGGTTGAAGCAATGCCAAGTTGGTCACCGTATAACTACACTTTTAATAATCCGTTGAAATATACTGATCCAACAGGCATGGTACCTGAAAAAGAATATCCTGATAGTTATAAAGGAGAACTCGGTAAAGGAGATTGGAGAGAGTCAGATAGGATAAATAATAATTCAGTTTGGCAAGAAGCCAATAAATATAATATTCAAAACAATAATACAGGACAATATGAACCATATGAACAAGTTCTCGATTTATATAAATGGGTTCAAAATGAATCAACTGAGTTAGGTCAGGAGGTTAAATGGATGGAAGGTGCAATAGGTTTAGTGCAAGATCTTCATAAGTACAGAGAAAACTATCTCGAAAAAGCTTTAACCTCTGACATGATAACAGCCTTAGAAGAGTTAAATAGTTCGATTGCAGACGCAACTCTTTCTTATTTTAATGATTTGTTGTATAGTGGTAATAATTATGTGGGGAATGCAGCCTATATTTGGGACTTATGTTTAGTTACCTACGAACAAGGAACAGTAGCTACTCCCATTTATAATAATATGAGCCAAGCTACATTAAATAAGTTCAATGATTTAGTAAGAGGTAAAAACAGTAGTACAGTTGGCTGGAATAAATTCATCGGTCGTTTTAATAATGTCAATTTTGGTAATTATGGCAAGAATGTTTGGGATACGCAAGCAAGAATTGATATTCCAATGAATATGTTATATGGTGATAAACATAAAGTAAGATGAAGCAGTATTTATATTTATTTATTATATCTACTATGCTAAATATCGTTCGTGGATTGATTATTCATTATAAATATGATACTATTGATTCGCTATATAAAAGTAAACCATTTTTAGGAATGATAATAGTATTCACTATATTATATTTTATTGTATTTTTCATCATGTTTATAATACATTTAATATTGAATAAATTATACAATATTTCTGATTTTAATACCTATATATGGGCAACTTTTACTGGTTTTGTATTATATTTAATATATTTCACCTTTTATCTTGGTCAGAGTTTATTAGAAACTCTATTTAAAAACCCTATATTCATGATTTATTATATTGTAGTGTTTGTTTTCTTAGGAGTACAATATTATAAACTAAAGGTATAGAAAAGATTCTTTTAGATATAGGATATGCATTTTATTTTCGTTTTGCATATTTTCCAGTTTGGACAATTTTTGCTTCGCAAAGTCTCCCGACTTTGTGCCACCTTCAATTTTGTTACACGGATTGTAATATCTCGGCATCTCCTGATGCCGAACTTGATTATGTGAATCACAATTTATTGGTTTAATTATATAAGATGACTTATTATAAATTTTTAAATTGTCTTCAGAATGAGGGAAAAGTTAACATACTTATTTGTCCACCAAACATTAGACAACCCAACCGACCCTCGTGTGGAAAAGCAGTTTTTGGATTACGATGCCAATGGTAATATTACCCATATAGAACGGGCAATAAATAACCCAGAGCAACCTATGGATGAAAGTCGCGAGTCGGTTCGCAAGTTTGTTTGGGACGAAGAGGATAGGCTTATAAGCGTAGATTTACGTCCAGAGAGCCCAAGGAATCAGCCTCATATTGCAGCTTATACGTACGATGCCAATGGCGAGCGAGGCATTCGCTATCGTTCACTTTGTTTAGGTGTTATATACGTTTCTTATACTATAGTATTTGTATACTTCTAGTTTTGTGTTTCGTTTAGTGACTATTTTTAGATAGAATAATGGTTGCTTCGATTTGTCGGTATAATACCGAACAGTTAATCCAAACCAACCGCTCATAACGCCCATAACGCCTGTTCTTGCGAAGGGCATAACGTCATAACTCGATAACGTTTTTAACTTCTGAGCTAATCAAGACCTGCTTATAACCTTATATAATACACAAAACCCCAAGGGGGTTTAACTAAGATAACCCCGTACAAGCAAAGCGCAGTGCGGGGAAAATAGCACGTGAAAAAAGAACCCCGAAGTGGGTTCAACTCTCTCATCTGTATCCATACTAAAATACAGAGTACACTTAAAACCATAAGGTGGTTCAACCCGCGTTGGGGTTGTATTACGCATAGTAGCTATCACCCCCGATTCCATCGGGGGTTATCAATGGTTAAACCCCCGTTGGGGGTTTTTTATGAAAATCCTTAAAGTAATGATCTAGCTTGATAAAAAGCATAACGTCCATAACCCCTAAGCATGTGAAGGGCATAACGTTATAACTCGATAACGTTTTTAACTTCTGAGCTAATCAAGACCTGCTTATAACCTTATATAATACACAAAACCCCAAGGGGGGTTTAACCTAAGATAACCCCGTACAAGCAAAGCGCAGTGCGGGGAAAATAGCACGTGAAAAAAGAACCCCGAAGTGGGTTCAACTATCTCATCTGTATCCATACTAAAATACAGAATACACTTAAAACCATAAGGTGGTTCAACCCACGTTGGGGTTGTATTACGCATAGTAGCTATCACCCCCGATTCCATCGGGGGTGATCAATGGTTAAACCCCCGTTGGGGGTTTTTTATGAAAATCCTTAAAGTAATGATCTAGCTTGATAAAAAGCCTAACGTCCATAACGTCAGAGCTTGCGAAGAACATAACGATCATAACTCGATAACGTTTTTAACTTTTGAGCTAATCAAGACCTGCTTATAATCTTATATAATGCACAAAACCCCAAGGGGGTTTAACTAAGATAACCCCGTACAAGCAAAGCGCAGTGCGGGGAAAATAGCACGTGAAAAAAGAACCCCGAAGTAAATTCAACTATCTCATCTGTATCCATACTAAAATACAGAATACACTTAAAACCATAAGGTGGTTCAACCCACGTTGGGGTTGTATTATGCATAGTAGCTAACACCCCCGATTCCATCGGGGGTTATCAATGGTTAAACCCCCGTTGGTTTTTTTATGAAAATCCTTAAAGTAATGATCTAGCTTGATAAAAAGCATAACGCCCATAACGTCAGAGCTTGCGAAGAACATAACGATCATAACTCGATAACGTTTTTAACTTTTGAGCTAATCAAGACCTGCTTATAATCTTATATAATGCACAAAACCACAAGGGGGTTTAACTAAGATAACCCCGTACAAGCAAAGCGCAGTGCGGGGAAAATAGCACGTGAAAAAAGAACCCGAAGTGGGGGTCAACTATCTCATCTGTATCCATACTAAAATACAGAATACACTTAAAACCATAAGGTGGTTCAACCCACGTTGGGGTTGTATTATGCATAGTAGTTAACACCCCCGATTCCATCGGGGGTTATCAATGGTTAAACCCCCGTTGGGGGTTTTTTATGAAAATCCTTAAAGTAATGATCTAGCTTGATAAAAAGCATAACGTCCATAACCCCTAAGCATGTGAAGGGCATAACGTCGTAACGATTAAAATAATAATTAAAGACCTAAAACCTATCCTTTCTCCAAGTTTCCTCTTCATCGAAATGACGATCCCTGGTCACCGACCTCTGAACCCTAAACTCTAACCAATCTCGCCAGCGAGCGACTAACCAGTAAGTAGTTAGTACAATTAATTTTACTAAGAATAATACTTCTATTTCCGAGACCGTTCCTTCTAAACAATTAAACGATTAACCGATTCACCGCGAAGGAGCCGTAAGGCTCCGAA
>Ga0209487_1000687_pt1 | contig 30139 bp, 26 predicted proteins | sample Poulit2012_FD_187524 | JGI IMG/M metagenome (GOLD analysis project Ga0209487, IMG submission 187524) | Agricultural soil microbial communities from Georgia to study Nitrogen management - Poultry litter 2012 (SPAdes) (version 2) | ecosystem: Environmental > Terrestrial > Soil > Agricultural land...
CACATCGCGGAACCCGGGTGCAAACCGCTCGATCTGATTTTCTATCCTTTCCGTCATATCTGTTTCAGAACCGTTTGGAACATGACAGTAGGCCCATAAGGTGTGATGGTTATCGGGCGTGCGGGTCTCATCAAACAGACTTTGCTGGGCTACCAGTACAAAGGGGTGCTGGGGATGGCCATTGTTGTTCACTAATTTTTCTCCATCAGCGATCTCCCGGAAGGTTCCGCCCAGATGGAGGGTGCCGGCCTTGAAACAGGCCTGATCTTTCCAGGGGACCGGTTCTGTTAAGATATAATCGATCTTGAAGCTTCCCGGACCCGGTCGGAATTTCTTCAGCTTCTTGACGTAAGAAGCAGGAAACCGGTCGCCGGCGATGGTGATCGCCTGTGCCGGTGTCGTATTAAAAAGGGTCACCCTTGAGGTAGGAAGGCTATCGAGGGAATCTACCGGCCGGGAGGTCTCGATCTCTCCGCCAAGCTGTTTGAAATGGGCAGCCATTGCAAGAGTAATAGCATGGGAGCCTCCTTTGGCCAGCGGCCATCCCCCGGTATGGGCTGCCCCGCAAAAAATAAGGGCGAGGGCCGAAGTAGAAACGGCATTGAGTGGCAGCATACTATGGGCTGATAGTCCCGCTATCAGTGCCCTTGCCCGGGGTGTACGAAACATCTTCTGAAGAAGAGAGGCAGGGAGCAGTGCTTTTGCTCCAAAGGATGCGAGCTTAAAAGGATGGCGGGGGAGGGAGAGTGGGCCTAGCAATTCCTGTGTCAGCAGTTCCCAGTTCTCTACAACAGGGGCCATGATCGAGTGATACCGCTTTTCGTCCCCGGCCAGAAAAAGAGCTGTTTCAGAGAGATCGTTAGAGAGAATTGCCGGAGCCTCATTGTCCAGTGGATGAACGGCAGCGTAGGGAGGAGTGATCCATTCAAGGCCGTACTTTTGGAGTGGAAGGGATTTCAGATAAGGGGAAGCCAGAGCCATAGGGTGGATGGCGGAACAGATGTCATGAAAATATCCCGTCCGGATGAGCTCTTCTGTGCGTGTGCCACCCCCTACAGAGGCTCCGGCTTCAAAAACTTTCACCGTTAAACCATCAGAAGCAAGCCGGATAGCGGCAGCCAGGCCATTGGGCCCTGCCCCTATAATGATCGCATCGTAATCATATCTCTTCCCGGTCATACACAGCTGTCTATATCAGATAAAGAATGTAGTAAGGTACGGAAACCCCTGTGAAACAGGAAGCGAATTCAGTGGACGTGTCAGGCGGGATGATGAGATAAAGCTGTCGGAAAGAAGAATCACAAAATAAAAGTTGAGAGAAGTTGCATTTATAACAGGGAACCGATAGATTCAATACATGACAACAAGAAAGACTCATATCAATAATTGGTGGTGGCCCGTATGTACATACCGGGCAGTGGAAAATTATTGATTTAAGTTTTTACCGATTGATTTTTTTATAGACCCACTGCAGTTTTCTGGAGTGGGTTTTTTTATTTTAAGAGGTCTATGAACGCTGAAACATTTAATATTCTGGCTGAGGATTATACTGCGATCCCGGTCTACCGGAGGATGTTGGCAGATACCCTGACACCAGTTTCCCTCTTTCTTTCCATACGCAGTAACTCCAGACACCCTTTTCTGTTTGAATCGGTTGAGGGGGGAGAGCATCTTGCGAGATACTCTTTTCTGGGGTGCAATCCTTATCAGACACTGACCTTCGATGGAGAGAGCACCTGGCTTGATCGCAAGGGGAGGGGACCGGAAAAAATGAAGGGCAGCTACTTTGACACGCTTGAAAGCCTGATATCGGCCTATACAGAACCTAAGATAGCGCATCTGCCACGATTGACAGGAGGGGCCGTCGGGTTCTCCTCTTACGATACCGTGCGTGAGATTGAAGCCCTCCCTCAGTCGCAGACGGCAGAGGAAGATCTTCCCGAAGCGATCTGGTCCTTCTATGATGAAATCTACGCCTTTGATCATGTCAGGCAACAGATTGTTCTGATTAAAACGATCTTTCCCGAAGAGCATGCTACTCTACAGGATGCATACAGAGAAGCAATGGACTCTCTGGACCGGATGGAGAGCAAGGCAAAGATACAGCCTTCTGAGTCCGGTGGTTTTCATCTCGACTCCAACGCACTGGCCAGCAACATGGAGAAGTCCTATTTCCACAACATTGTCGAAAAGGCCAAAAAATATATCTATGAGGGAGACATTTTCCAGGTGGTGCTCTCCCAGCGGTTCGGTGTTCCTTTTTCAGGAGATCCCTTTACCCTCTATCGCGCCCTCCGTATGGTAAATCCTTCGCCCTATCTTTTTTATCTGGAATTTAATGGTTTCTCGCTCTCTGGATCTTCGCCTGAAGTACTGGTTCGGGTTACCGGCAGGGAGGCGCGCCTGTTGCCGATTGCAGGGACCCGCCCGCGTGGCTCTACCCACGAGGAGGATATCGCTCTGGAGAAAGAGCTTCTGAACGATCCCAAAGAACTGGCCGAACATATCATGCTGGTGGATCTGGGAAGGAATGATCTTTCACGTGTCTGCGAGACAGGGTCAGTGCGGTTGGAGCGGAGCCAGGTCATTGAACGGTTTTCCCATGTAATGCATATCGTCTCGGATGTGGTGGGAACTCTTGATGCAGAGATGTCTTCCGTGGATGCTCTTAAACAGTGTTTTCCCGCCGGAACCGTAAGCGGGGCTCCCAAGATTCGGGCCCTTGAAATTATTGATGAGCTGGAGCCGGACAAAAGGGGAGTCTATGCCGGTGCGGTGGGATATTTTGATTTTTCAGGGAATATGGATACTTGTATCGCCATCCGGACCATGATGATTGTAAATAATATCGTGTATATTCAGGCCGGTGCGGGGATTGTGGCGGACAGTGATCCGGAAAAAGAGTTTGATGAAACATGGAACAAAGCTGGTGCATTGGTTGAGGCTTTGAATGTCGCCCTGCAAATTGCTCAGTAAAGCGAAATCTGAATCATAGAAAAAAATTTGAACAGCAACTTAGAATGACACAAAAAAAAACCATCCTCTCGGGTATACAGCCCTCGGGGAGATTACACATAGGGAATTACTTCGGTGCCATGCGCCAGCATATAAAGATGCAGGATGAAGGAGAGGCCTTCTACTTTCTGGCAAACTACCACGCGCTCACTTCACTCAGTAGCGGAAAACAGCTCAGAGAGTTTACCAAAGATGTGGTTCTGGACTATCTTGCGCTGGGGCTTGATCCGGAAAAGTGTACTCTATTTGCACAGTCGGATGTCCCGCAGGTGACTGAGCTGGCCTGGATACTGGGCTGCACCACTCCCGTCTCGCTTATGGAGAAAGGCGTGGCGTACAAAGACAAGGTGGCCAACGGGTTGAACCCTAACATCGGTCTGTTTACCTACCCGATTCTGCAAGCAGCTGATATTCTGATCTATCATTCGGATCTGGTACCTGTCGGGCAGGATCAGAAACAGAATATCGAAATAGCCAGGGATCTGGCAGGCAAGCTTAACCGGATGCTGGATCAGGAACTGCTTAAACTGCCCGAAGAGTATATTGTAAAGAGTGTAGCTACGGTTCCGGGTACGGACGGACGTAAAATGAGCAAGTCGTACGACAACGCCATCCATATCTTTGATGAAGGAAACGTCCTGAAAAAGAAGGTGATGTCCATTCAAACCGATTCAGCAGGCTTGGACGATCCGAAAGATCCCGATACCTGCAACGTTTTTGCCCTGATCAGCCTCTTTGCAGAAGAGGAGAAACGACTGGAAATCGCAGAGAAATACCGAGCCGGTGGTTACGGTTATGGTCATGCTAAAAAAGAGCTCCTCGAACTGATCAACGCGTACTTCGCGGAAGCCCGCGAGCGCAGAAAAGAGCTTGAAAAGGATTTGCAATATGTCCGGGATGTACTCTATGAAGGAGGGCTCAGAGCCCGAAAACGAGCGGAAGAGGTGATGGAACCGATACGATCTGCAACTGGCCTCTACCGAAGTTTCCAATATTCATTTTAATCCGGCCATGATACTGATCATTGATAACTACGACTCCTTCACCTACAACCTGGTGCATATTATTGCTGCACATACCAGCCGTTACAGTGTGGTGAGAAATGATGCTATTTCTCTTCAAGAGGCTGAACAAATGGCTCCATCACACATTCTGATCTCTCCGGGGCCGGGAAGGCCGGAAGATGCTGGTATTACAGAAGCTGTCATCCGGAGGTTCGGGGAAACGACACCCATTCTGGGCGTCTGCCTGGGCCATCAGGCTATTGGAAGGGTGTACGGCGCGACCATAGGGTATGCGCCCAGGTTAATGCACGGAAAGACTTCCAGGATCCGTCATGACCAAAGGACAATCTTTTCAGATGTCGAACAGAACTTTGTGGCCACCAGATATCACTCTCTTGTGATCGATCCGGAAACCGTTCCGGATTCACTGGAAATCAGTGCAAAATCGGACGATGGAGTGATCATGGGGGTTCGCCACAAAACCTATCCGGTAGAGGGAATACAGTTTCATCCGGAAAGCATATTGACAACCGAGGGGCCCAAAATCATAAAAAACTGGATACAAAACGGTACTCGTACCGATAAAGAACCAATGTAAGAGAATGACTCATGTCTACTGACAGAAACTTTAATGAAATACTTGAACGGATCGTTAACCGTATAGATTTGACTCCGGAGCTTGCCGCAGAAGCGATGCATACCCTGCTGTCCGGCCGGGTTAGCTCTGAAGAGATTGCCGCCTTTTTACTCGGAATGAGAATGAAAGGCGAGACAATTGATGAGCTGACCGCCTTTGTTGAGGTCATGCGGAAAGAGGCCATACCGGTTGAGGTAGATGCCTCATCGGCGGTGGATCTCTGTGGAACGGGTGGGGACAGAAGCGGTACGTTCAACATCTCAACTGCCGCCATGTTTATTGTTGCCGGCGCTGATATTCCGGTCCTTAAACATGGCAACCGCAGCGTTTCCAGCAGAAGCGGAAGCTATGACGTACTGGGTGAGCTGGGTGTGGTTCCCAACCTGGAAAAAGATGAGGTGGAAGCAGTTTTCAATGGAACCGGAATGGCATTTATGTTTGCCCCCAATTTTCATCCAACTCTCAAAAGTGTGATGCCAGCACGAAGGGCTCTAAAAATCCGGACCTTTTTTAACATGCTGGGGCCATTAGCCAACCCTGCGAATGTAAAAAAACAGGTTGTCGGAGCTTTCAGTCTGGATGCAGCAGAGACGATCATACGGATACTGGCGAATTTGGGTGCCGAACGGGCCTATGCTGTGCATTCCCGTGACGGGCTCGACGAATTATCGGTTACTGGCATCTGTGATCTTTTCGAACTGAACGGCAGCCTGAGAACTGTTTCGGCGCCTTTTGATCCCCAAAGTCTGGGTTACACACTGTGCGATATGGCCTCTATAAAAGGTGGAGATGCAGCTGAAAATGCTGCGATCCTGAAAAATATTCTAACCAACAGAGCGACACCTGCTCAACGCGATATTGCTGAATTAAATGCAGCCTTTGCTATCCATGTTTCTGGCAAGACAAGCTCCCTGAGTGAGGCGAAGGAGATGGCCAGGGAGAGCAGGTTGTCGGGCAAAGCCTTAAAAAAACTAAATATTCTGGTCAGGGAAACACAAAAGGCGGCATCCGCAGGTTAAGAAGATTATGGCAACGATATTAGATCGGATTGTAGAACAGACAAAAGAAGACTTAGCACGAAGAAAACGTGAAATCACCTTCCGGGAATTTGAATCGATGGCTCACTATGAGAACAAGAGGAGGGATTTCGCTGGTGCTCTCCGAAAGCCGGATAGCGTGAGCATCATCGCGGAGGTGAAAAAAGCCTCCCCCTCCAAAGGGATTATCCGGGAGGATTTTGACCCGGTAAAGATTGCCCGAAGCTATATAAATGGCGGAGCTTCTGCCATTTCTGTCCTCACAGATGTTCCTTTCTTTCAGGGGGATCTGGACTATCTGTCCGGGATCTCGGAAATCAGTTCTATACCGCTTCTTAGAAAGGACTTCATCGTAGACCCATATCAGATCAAGGAAGCGCGGGCCTACGGTGCGGATGCGGTGCTCCTGATTGTCTCACTCTATAGCGGGGAACAGCTCTCTGAACTGCTTCACGCTGCAAAAGAGTTTGGGTTAAAAGCCCTTGTGGAGTGTTATGAAGAGAAGGAGCTGCTCGGCCTGCCCTGGGATGAGGTGGAAATTGTGGGGGTCAATAATCGTGATCTGCACACGTTCGAGGTGGATCTTCACAGGGGGGTCACTATTCTGAATCAAGCTCCGGAACCGGTGATCAGAGTTTCAGAAAGCGGGTTGCATCAAGCAGAAGATATAGGGTATCTTTATCAGCAAAATATTCATTCCGCTCTCATCGGAGAACACTTTATGAGACAGAAAGATCCGGGCGAAGCGATTAAAAAGATGATGGATACATTTTCCGAAACGTTTAAGAACCACCCCGCCGGGGAGAACAACTGATATGTCCGATAAGGGGAAGAGAACGAAAATTAAAGTGTGCGGGCTGACGACGCTTGCGGATGCCCGTTTTGTATCAGGGGCACAGGCAGACTATTTAGGATTTATATTTTACCCGGAGAGTCCGCGCTACATTGAACCTGCGAAGGCGGGTGCAATCATCAACTGGGTCGAAGGGCCCGAAAAAGTGGGGGTATTTGTAAACCAGCCACTTGATGATGTGAATGATATTGCAAAGCAGACCGGGCTGGATTTGGTTCAACTGCATGGAATGGAGTCACCCGGATATTGTGATATGATTGACCTCCCTGTAATCAAGGTTTTTCATATCCGGGAAGGGATGCGTGCGGATGAGCTGGCAGATGAAATCAGCAACTATAAAGAGGTAGCTGACTACTTCCTGTTTGACAATAAATCAGACCACCGTTGGGGAGGCACTGGCCAGACATTCGACTGGACGATCCTCAAGGAGCTCTCCCTTCAGAAAATACCCTTCTTTTTATCCGGCGGGCTGAACCTTGGAAATGTAGAAGAAGCGATCGGCCGGGTACAGCCGGATGCCATCGATGTGGCCAGCGGTCTTGAAGAGTCACCGGGAGTAAAAGATTACGAAAAAACGGAACTCTTTTTTGACAAGATGAGGGAGATCTGGGAAAAACGGCAGGAGGGGGTGCTCTGAAATAGTGCAGAGTGTAAACGAGCCGGAATCTCCCGGGCATCACGCATGACAAAGTAGAATAGATTTTAATGATGAAAGCAAAGACAATGAATTACACACTACCTGATGAGAAAGGATACTTCGGAAAATTTGGAGGGAAATTTGTTCCTGAAATTCTCATTCCGGCACTTGATGAACTTGAAAATGCCTACAGGGAGATCACCCGGGATCCGGGGTTTGAAGAGGAGTACAGAAATCTGCTGGAAGAGTATGTTGGCCGGCCTACAAAATTGACTTTTGCGAACCGTCTGACAGAATACTTCGGCCGGGCCAGGATCTACCTCAAAAGAGAAGATCTTTGTCATACTGGAGCTCACAAGATCAACAATGCGACGGGTCAGCTTCTTCTGGCCAAGAAAATGGGCAAGAGCAGAATTATTGCCGAAACTGGGGCCGGGCAGCATGGGGTGGCTACCGCAACCGCATGTGCCAAGTTCGGGTTTGAGTGTGTCATTTATATGGGAGAGGAAGATATCCGCCGCCAGAAGCTGAATGTGGATCGAATGCGGCTGCTGGGGGCTGAAGTGCGGCCTGTAAGCAGTGGTTCCAGGACGCTTAAGGATGCAACAAATGAAGCAATCCGGGACTGGGTGACCAATGTGGAAGATACCTTCTACATAATCGGATCGGTTGTAGGGCCACATCCCTACCCGATGATCACCCGCAATTTTCAGCGTGTGATCGGGGATGAAACAAGAAGCCAGCTTATGAAGGCAGAAGGAAAACTGCCGGATTATTTAGTGGCCTGTATTGGGGGAGGGAGTAACGCCATCGGACTCTTTTACCCCTTTATCCATGATGAAGAGGTAACGCTGATCGGGATTGAGGCGGCAGGAGAAGGTGTGGAGACGGAAAAACATGCGGCGACCATTACAAAGGGGACACACGGGGTTCTGCACGGCTCCATGAGTTACCTTCTTCATACGGAAGAAGGGCAGATACAGCTGCCTCATTCAGTCAGTGCGGGCTTGGATTATCCGGGTGTCGGCCCTGAACATGCCCATCTCCATGATATAAAAAGAGTTGAGTATTATGCCGTAACTGATTCAGATGCAATGCGTTCTGTAAAATTGCTGTCAGAAACTGAAGGAATCATCCCTGCCATCGAAACGGCCCATGCTGTCGCTTATCTGGAGACATTGATGCCCCGTACCGAAGAGGATGAAGTCGTGGTACTGAACTGTTCCGGGCGGGGAGACAAGGATATGAAGACCATCTCGGAGTGGTTCTGACAGCGAAACAACATCAACAGGAACTGATTTAAATCCAACCATCAAAAAATAGTCATGCCAGAGGAAATAGTACAACCTTCTCGTGTCCGGGAGCTATTCAGAAATAAAAAAGATTCTGACAAAGTAGTTTCACTGTTTATAACAGCCGGCTACCCTGAGCTGGATGCAACCGTCGATCTGATTCTGGGATTTGAAAAAAACGGGGCGGAAATGATAGAACTGGGGATTCCGTTCAGTGATCCGCTTGCAGATGGTCCTACAGTTCAGTACGCCAGTAACATAGCGATTGAAAACGGCATCACTCTGGAAAAGATATTCCACATGATCCGGGAAGTTCGGAAAAACTCTCAGATCCCCCTGGTGCTGATGGGTTACATCAATCCGATTTTACGCTATGGTGTCGAGAAATTTTGCAGGGATGCAGCCGAGGCAGGTGCAGACGGGCTGATTATTCCCGATCTGCCGCCCGAAGAGTCTGCCCTCATTACAGATTCAGTTCATAAAAATCATCTGGATATGGTATATTTGGTGGCACCCAATACGACAGACGAACGAATGCAGCAGATTGACCAACTGAGTTCGGGGTTTGTATACTGTGTTTCGGTGACAGGTGTGACCGGTGCAAGAAGCGGTGATGAAATAGAAGCATCGGTAAACCGTTTCATACACAGAGTTCATAAGAACATCACCAGGAATCCGAAGATGATCGGTTTTGGCATCAGAAGTTTTGAGGATGCACAAAAGATATCAGAATATACGGACGGATTTATCGTAGGAAGTGCATTAATAGATACCATCCGGAAGAGTTATCCGGAAGTAAACTGGCAAGACAGTGTTTTTGATTTTGTCCATTCTTTAAGCTCGGGTCCATCCAACTGAACCATTGTTATGAAATTAAAAAAACATCTTAAGACTCTTTTTATACCTTTCCTTATCGTATCCGCAATGCTGTTTGCTTCTGCATGTGAGGGGGATTACAGGGCGATGTCGGTCGGAATGATCGATGAAGTATATGTGGTGATGGATTCTACGCAGTGGTCCAGCGAAACGGCACTTGCGATTGAAGAGACCTTTGGTAAGGGAATATCCACACTTCCCAGCTATGAGCCCACTTATCGTCTCCTGTTCAGGGATTTCAATTCAAACTCAGAACTGGAACAGATCAGAAAATTAAAAAACATAATTATCGCAGCACCAATAGATGATGAACACAATGTAGCCAATCTGATCCGTGCGATCTTGAGTGATGAGGTAGAAGAGAGGGTACGATCCGGTGAAAGTTTCGCTTTCCCCCTGCAAGACAGATGGGTACGGGACCAGTGGACCTTGGTTCTGACGTCAACAACAGATGAAGAACTGTCTGAAAAAATCAGAAATTCGGAACAATCCCTGGTAGGGAGCTTAATGGATCGTGAATTTGAGAGAAGAGTTCATGAAATTTACCGAAAAGGTGAACAGGTTGAGATCAGTGACTCACTCTGGCAAGATTATGGGTGGAGCATTCGTATGCAGCACGACTACATATGGACTACCCGGGATGATAACATTGCTATTTTTCGGCGTAGTCTGCCCGAAAATGACCGCTGGATTATGGCCTGGTGGCAGGAGGATGTGCCTTCGTCTGACTTTATAAATCCTGAATGGATCAATGCCACCCGCGATTCCCTTCTTCAGATACATATCCGGGGCGAAATTGACAGAGATTACTACGTGACCACTGAATACAGAAGGGATGTGATCACCCGTGAATTTGACAGGGGCGACGGAATCAGGTCCTTTGAAACCCTCGGCACCTGGAGGATGGTGAATGACGCAATGGGGGGACCCTTTGTAAACTTTGTTTATCACGATCCGCAAACAGAACGTCTTTTTGTTATTGAATATGGGCAATTTGCACCCAGTTTGCCTAAGAGAAGGTTTGTCCGGCAGTTCCGTACGATGGGTCGTACTTTTCAATCCGATTCAACATGGACAGGTGAGCCTGCGGTACCTGTTGCAAATCGATAAAAAATATTTTCTATACCCTTCATTTCTGATTGATAATAGATCCGTAAAATCCTATCTTATAAGTCTTTGAATAAACCGGAGAGGTGCCAGAGTGGTCGAATGGGCTCGCCTGGAAAGCGTGTGTACCGTGAAAACGGTACCGAGGGTTCGAATCCCTCCCTCTCCGCTGAAACGCTGTTATTAACCGGTTAAAGGTTAGAACAGCGTTTTTTGTTTCTGATTCACTGCTTTCTACTTATAAACAGGTAAGCCCTTCTCTTCTCGTTTACTATATTCCTGCTACAGTAACACTATTCTTTACCCATCTTTACCCACCATCAGTTTTCAGAAACCATTTTTCATTAATCCCCCGGTGCTGCGCGGTTTGGGAAGGGGGGATTGTTGTTGAGGTGTACAGTTTCGTTGGATTGCAAAAGGGAGCTCACGGAAAACCCGGCTTTCCAGCCGGTGTGAAGAACGCTGAACGTTCTACAGATCATGACTGCTGAAATTTCTGAGTGGTCACTTTCGCACTCTTTCACTGATCAGGGTGTACTGCCTGTTTACGTCCAGTGAGAGCTTCCCCGATTTCTGATAGAGAGAGTGGTAAAAAAATAGATAGGCGTTGTTTTTCAGTGCTTCCCGTAAAATTTTGTTCTTCTGTTTTCTGGATTGTACCGGGTCTGCATCGATCTGTTTGAGTGGATAGTGATTCAGGTGATATTCTGTCGGAACCAGATCCCCGGGATAGTAGCCGAGTTTATTATCATCAGTGATTTTAACGATCATGTGCCCCGGGGTGTGGCCCCCTGTTTTGATAACCTCAATCCCATGTACAGGTGAAAAAAGATCTGAATTCAGGAAATAAAACTGACCATTCGCCGCCAACCGGTACAGTTCATCCGGATAATACCCCGATTCCCCCAGAAAACCGCCTGTCGGCTTTTTATCGATATGGGAGAGTGCATAATCCCACTCAGCCTGATGTACCAGGTAGGCGGCATTGGGAAATACCGGACGAGTTGTCAGGTCGTCAGAAATGTAGGTTGCACCGGCAGAGTGGTCGTAATGGAGATGAGTGAGGATCACCCAGTCAATTTGATCCGGAGTGATCCCGAATATATCCAGATTGGTCACAACATTGGATGTGTCCCGGTGCTCACTGTTTTTATCCAGTCCCCAGCCGAGTCCGGGATCCACCACGATATTCGCATCCGGTGTCTGAATGAAGAGAGGATCAATACCAAGAGCCACAGAGTGTTTTTCAGGAAGCGAATCCTCTGGTTTCTCCTCCTCTCTTTTTTGAAGAGAGGAGGGATCGATTTTGGTTAAGCTTCCATCTTCGTCAAATTCGAAAAAACCCTCACTTAGTTGTTCAACGATGAAAGATCCTATTCTCATACAGGGTAATGGTATACACGGTTTACCTATACGGTTTCTAATATACAGCGGTGGCTGTAAATTTTAGTACACATCAAAATAGCCTGGCAGTAGCACCCAGTTGTGGCCGGCCGGCTGGTTTAAGAGTTCCATAATATTTTGGGCTGATTTCGTCTGGTTTAGTTCTTGAGGAATCCACCCTTGAACAGAGGCACGGATACGAGCATTGGCTGAGCTGAACATCATTTCAAAGAAATCTGTGGATTTAGGGAATACTTCCAGGTTGTACTCCTCAACCTCCGCCATTTCAGCAGCAACTGTTATCGCTTTGTCCAGATCCCCGATCACGTCAACAAGTCCGACATCATAAGCATCCGCCCCTGTAAACACCCGACCCTGGGCATGTTCATGCACCTCATCCCGGCTCATATTTCTTCCCTCGGCTACCCGTGACAAAAAGAGCTCATATCCGCTCTCAATATTTTGTTGTAAGATAGTCTCTTCCGCTTCTGTGAATGGGCGTGTAAGATCAAAAAGATCTGCATAGTGGTGTGTTTTTATCGTCTGATTACGGATTCCGATCTTATCGTTCAGAAGCTCCTGGGCATTAAAAAGTACACTGAAAATACCGATAGAGCCCGTGATGGTGTTGTCGGATGCAACAATTGTATCAGCTGCAGCGGCCATGTAGTAACCTCCCGAGGCGGCCACGCTGCCCATCGATGCGATTACCGGCATCTCCTCTGATGCTTTCCGGATCGTATTCCAGATCAGATCGGACGATGTTGCCGAACCACCAGGACTGTCAATATGGAGAACGATCGCTTTTACATTCTCATCATCCAGTGCCCGCTCAAACTGCTTCTGTACGTTTTCCGGCGTAATCCCGCTGGAAGTGGAGAATGGCGATTGAGCCATTTCCGGCAGGATCATCCCTGCACTGTAGATGACAGCAATCTTGTTGTCACTTTTCGGAAGATCCACTCCGGCACGCGAGTTTGATACACGGTTGTACCTTCCAAAATTGATTGTACGCATATCGTCCTCTTCATCAACGCCGATTCTATTTTTAATATGCATTTCCACTTCGTCCTCGTAGGCAAATGCATCGATCAGATTATGTTCCAGAGCGTACTGAAGCCGGTCTACCGGAGGAGTGTTGAGCATATCGTGTACCTCTTCGGGGCTTCTGTCAAGACGCCTGGCTACGGCATTTATAAAAAGGTCAGAGGCCTGTGTTAAAATCAGGGTCATCTGCTCAATGCTTTCCGGTGAGCTCTCCACATTGGTAAAAGGCTCTATCGCTGACTTGTATTTGCCGACCCTGAAGATTTCAGGCTCAATTCCGATTTTCTCAAGCATGGGGCGGTAGAAGGTGAACTGACCAACAAAACCGTCAAACTCAAAGTTGGTGGCGGGTGGGGTGAAAATGGAGTCGGCGAGTGTAGCCAGAAAGTAGGACTTCTCGTTCATACCGATATCATCCGTACTGAAGTAAAGAGGTTTGCCTGACTTCCGGTACTCCTCAAAATAGTTATAGGCCGATTCAAGATTGGCCCATGAGGCGGTCACCATATTTGTTTTTACCCAGACCGCACTGATGTTGTCATCATCAGCTGCCTTCTCGAGATTATTTTTTAGAGTCTCCAGAGAGAAGCGGGGATTGGGACTGGAGGAGAAGAGCTCTTCGAACGGGTCGATGGATGCCCGCGCAGGTATATCTCCTGAAATATCCATTGTTAAAACGGTATTGGAACGGACATAGGGCTCCGATTCACCCGAACTGCTGAGCAGAACAGCAAACATGATGATGAAGAGAAGAAATAGCCCTGCGAGAGTTCCGAGCAGGGATGCCAGAAAGGTTCTGAAAAATTTCATAAGAGGTAGCTGTGCTAGGTACTGTTATTCTGTTTTTAGGAAGTGAATGGTTCTCCAATCACCACAGCCTGCATAAGGCAAAAGTATAATTATTGACAATATAAAGTATAATAAAAACTAATTCTCTATATTTCAGACAGGCAGTCCAGGTGATTGAATTCCCCTGAAATCTAATATTTATCGACTATCCGCACCGGCATGGTCAATTCAGAAGCACCATGCAGATGAAATAACTTACTAAAAGATCATCTTCATTCCATAATTTATTCAGTCGTACGTTAAATGCAGAAATTTGATGCAGTGGTTACAGGATCAGGTCATAATGGTTTGATTACCGCCTGTTATCTTGCGAAGAATGGGTACAGAGTATGTGTTTTGGAGCGGCAGAAAATGATTGGAGGGGCTGTTTCTACAGAGACGATGTTCCGGTCAGAGGAGTTTCCCCAAGGTTTTCAGATGGACGTGGGCTCTTCCGTACATATCATGATTCATCAGACGGGCATTATTGAAGAGCTTGGCCTGACCGACTACGGACTGGAATATATCGAGATGGATCCCTTTATGAGCTACCCGGTACCTGAGAGGAAGGGAGTGATTCATTTCTTCAAAGATCTGGGGAGAACACTGGATTCTATCCGGCAAGTTGCACCGGAAGATGTGGAGAACTACCGCAACTTTGTAGAGTTTTGGGGACGAATCAACAAAGGGGTTTTGAAAGCTTTCATGGTACCGCCGTCAGGCAGAAATATCATCACAGAGATCATGAAAGGGCAGTTCCGGGACGGATCGATCTTCAAAAAGGGAGAACATCTGGATGGCCTTCACCAGATACTGGGAAGTTATGGCCGCGTGGTAAAACAATCCTTTAAGAACAAACACATGCGGGCGGCTCTTACCTGGTTCGCTGCACAGTCGGGACCGCTGCCGAATCAGACTGCAACCGGAGATTTTGCGGGATGGCAGTCGATGCTCCATCAAAGTGGAGCCAAACATCCAAAGGGTGGGAGCGGTATGCTCACCCTTGCGATGAAAAGGATGATTGAGGCGAATGGGGGTACAGTCCTCGCCGATTCAGCAGTCAAAAAAATAGAGATAGAGGATGGGAAGGCTACCGGAGTGATCACCGAGGATGGACACTCTTTTAAAGGGGATATCGTGATATCCAATGCCCATGTTCAGACAACGATGCTAAAGCTTGTTGGCAAGGAACACCTGGATGCTTCGCTCTTTGAGAAAGTAAAGAATATTGAGATAGGTAACGGGTTCGGAATGGTGGTTCGGAATGCGGTCTCCGCCCTCCCGGACTATTTAGCAGCACCGGATGATCCGTTTATTCATAACGGAATGCAACTTCTCGCCCCATCCACAGAGTATATGAATCGGGCAATCGGGGATTATATAAAAGGGCGCCCGCCGGAAAATCCGGCTGTTCTTGCGATGACTTTTTCAAAAATTGATCCCCAAATGGCGCCTGAAGGGAAGCATACACTCTATACTTGGGCCCAGTGGCACCCTTATCAGCTGGCCGGTGGTTTGAACTGGGATGATATCCGGGAAAAGGAGGCGGATAAAATCTGGAGTGTGGTGGAAAGATATGCTCCCAATATGAAGGGCAAACTGATCGACCGCTACATTCAGACGCCGGCAGACATCGAGCGGAGACACGGTATGCTGCGTGGTAACGTCATGCATATCGAGATGAATTTTGACCAGATGTTTATGTTTCGTCCTTTGCCGGGAATGAGCAATTATGAAACACCGATAAAGAATCTGTTCCTGTCCAGCGCCTCCTGCCATCCCGGAGGAGGGGTCTTTGGTGCGGCAGGTTATAACGCTGCTCAAGTGATATTGAAAAAACGAAAAAAACTTTTTGGAGTGACACGTTGAAAAATAATTTTCCAAATTCACAGGCAACCATCAGCCTTGATAAACTCTCTTCAAATTTAGAGGCTTTAAAGGAGAGAGTGAATCAAAAGAAGGTGATGGCCGTAGTTAAGTCGAATGCCTACAGCCACGGAGCAAAACCGATTGCACGCCATGTCCAGGATCAGGTCGATTATTTTGCCACGGCCAATGTAGATGAGGCGATTGAGCTTCGGATGAGCGGCATCACCCGGCCGATTCTGGTATTCGGGGTGCCGGATTACCAGACTGCGGCGGCTTATCAGACCCACGGCCTGACGGCTACGATCAGCCATCTCTCCCATTTTTCAGTGCTAATGGATGGGACATCTTATCACCTGAACTTTGACACAGGAATGGGAAGGCTCGGATTTCGGCCGGAACAGGCAGATGAGGTGCGCAGGTTCGCGATTGCAAATAGCAGATTGATCTGTTCAGGAATTTACTCTCACTACTCCTCTGCAGAGGATGGCGGTTCGCAGACGGTCTATTCACAGCAGGAATGTTTCAAGTCTGTCCTGGCATTCTTCGAAGAAGTTCCCCTGATCCATATGAGCAACACCGGTGCCATTTGCAACTACAGCAATATTGACCATTTCGATATGGTTCGCACAGGTTCAGGAATGCTCGGATATAATCCCGGAATCGACCGGTATGATTGGTTAAAACCGGTGTTAACGTGGCGCTCCAGAGTGGTTCAGGTACGCCCCGTGTCAAAAGGGGATCCGGTTAGTTACTCATCTTCATGGCGTGCACCGGAGGAGGGGTTTCTCGCCACGATCCCGGTTGGTTATGCCGATGGTATCCTCAGAAGTATGAGCAATCGGCTGAAGGTTGCAATCGATGGGAGACACTACCCGCAGGTGGGAAATGTGACGATGGATTATGTTATGGTCTTCCTGGGGAGTGACCGGATTGCTGCCGGAACAGAGGTGACCTTAATGGGGGGGGAAGGCATGGATGCACAGCAGTGGGCAGAGGTGGGAGAGACCAATGCCCATGAAATTATGTCCAACCTGAAAAACAGGGTGGAGAGGGTGTACATCTGAAGAAGGTGTCAGTAAAGATTAGCCCCGGGTGAGCGGTCGGGGCTTACAGGTGTGTGTCAGCTCGGCTCGATCTGCATAATGTGAATATCATAGACAAGCGTACTGTTACGGTACTCTTCGTTGGGTATCGCCCATGCAGTATTTTTATATCCTTGTTCAGGCTCTACAATCAGCGTTCTGATCTCACCTTCCTTCATTCCAAGGAGGCCTTTCTGGAGTCCCGGTGAATTTAAGAAATCCTGATGGTAGGTCTGTCTCCCCTGAAACTGCATAACGGTACCTGCATCTGCAACTCTGATCCCTATTTCCTGATCCCTATCGTTGGCGTACGTGCTGAAAATGATATCTCCTTCCACTGTCCGAAGAGTAACTTTTACGATAGCAATATCTCTTCGGGTTACAAAAAAGGGAGAGCTTTCACCTCTTTCGATGATGTAGGCGGTCACACCCTCGTCGATCTCAGTCGGCTCTATCCCTGAGATGTCAAATCTGGCCGGAACTGAGCTGAAGTCTGGTGGGACAAATTCCCAGGGATCGGTTGAATCACAGGAAATCAGAATTAAAGCAAATAGCAGCAGTGTTGAATATTTCTTAACAAAAGTCATTAAAACGTACGTATTATAGCGATTTAGATTATCACATTTCCCTGAAAATAAGGGGATGAAGCAGCCATGCTCTGAATATTACGACTCACCTGTGAACGCAGCTTCCATCTCTTTCTTGCGTCTACGATTAGCAATTCTACTGAGCAGTATAGAAAACTGGTAGAGAAAGACCAGAGGAATTGCCACCAGAACCTGTGAAAGTGGATCAGGGGGAGTGAGGAGTGCTCCGACAATCAGCGATCCAACAAGGGCATGGCGACGGTACTTACGCATGATGTCCGGATCCAGTAGTCCCACTTTAGATAGGAACCAGCTGATAACCGGTACCTGAAATATAATTCCACACGCAAAGGTCCACATTGCTACAGAGGAGAAATAGGCGTTGATGTCGAACTCGTTCGATATGACGGGGTCAATAACAAATTGAGCGAAGAACTGAACAGCAAAGGGTACCAGAATCAGATAACCGAAAGCAATCCCGAGCAGAAAGAAAAAGTTAATGAACATCGCATTAAGCGCGGTTTTCTTTTTCTCGCTGCTTTCCAGTGCAGGCTCAATAAATGCCCATAGTTGATAAATAAACAACGGTGAACCCAAAATGACGCCAATCACCAGTAAGGTTCCCCAATACGTAAAAAACTGTCCGGGCAACCTTCTAGATATTAAATCGAGATCAACGGCTTCAAAGGGTGCAATGCGTGAAATAAATTCATACATAAAGAAATCAGCCCTGGCAGGACCTAGTATAAATTCCTTAATCAGGAAATCAGAGAAGAAGAAGGCAACGATGATTCCGATCAGAATACCCGCAACCCCCTTGATAATTCTCCACCGCAATTCCTCCAGATGATCCAGGAACGACATGCTGTCAGTCGGGTCTGCCTTCGGCGGTTTCGCCTTCGGGAGGATAGACCCCATAATACTTCGCTTGGACTTACCTGATAATTCACTCATGTAGTACGCAATCGGATATAGCCGATTCAGAATTCAAAATTACGTAATTAGTTAACCGCTTAAGATACATTAAGCAGTGACAAAATCATACAGAGGAAATTGCTCGCATAAATCAACCACTTCTGATCTGACTTTTTTCAGTTTTTCCTCATTATCGGGGTCTTGAAGAACTTGATCTATTAATTCGACAACCCTGGTGAACTCATTCTCTTTAAAACCACGGGTGGTAAGGGCAGGTGAACCCATGCGGATCCCCGATGTAACAAATGGACTTTCCGTATCAAAAGGCACCATATTTTTATTGACGGTGATACCTGCTTTGTCAAGTGCTTCTTCTGCAATTTTGCCATTCAATTGTTTATTTCTTAAATCGATCAGGATAAGATGATTATCCGTACCTCCGCTGACAATGTTGTACCCTTTTTCGACAAAATTTTCGGCCATGTGGCGAGCGTTTGTAATCACCTGTTTCTGATAATCCTTGAACTCAGGCTGCAATGCCTCACCAAGAGCGACTGCTTTTGCGGCGATCACATGCATGAGAGGACCCCCCTGAGATCCGGGGAAAACCGCTGAATCGAGAACTTCACCGATCTTTTTTACGCGTCCTGATTTTGCCGCCGTTACCCCCAGTTTGTTCTCCACATTTTTACCAACCAGGATCATCCCACCCCGAGGCCCCCGGAGAGTTTTGTGGGTGGTCGTTGAGACCACATCCGTGTAGGGAAACGGATCATTCAGCAATCCGGCCGCAATGATACCGGCTGTATGTGCCATATCCATCCAGAGAAAAGCCCCTACTTCATCAGCTATACTACGGAAACCTTCATAATCAAAGTCGCGTGAGTAGGCGCTGGCTCCGATCGAGATCATTTTGGGGTTTACCCTTTTTGCCTTTTCGCGCACCTTATTCATATCAATTCTGCCAGTTTCTTTATCCACACCATAGAACTCGGCGTGGTAGGTGATACCGGAGAAGTTCACAGGTGAACCGTGTGTGAGGTGACCGCCGTGCGCCAGATCAAGGCCAAGCAGGGTTTCACCAGGATTCATGAATGCGAGATAGACGGCGGCATTGGCAGAGGCTCCGGAATGGGGCTGAACGTTTACCCACTCCACACCGTAGAGCTCTTTTGCCCGGTTTCTGGCAAGCTCCTCTACACTGTCCACATGCTCACAACCTCCGTAATATCGTTTACCCGGATATCCCTCGGCATATTTATTGGTAAGTACAGAACCCATCGCTTCTATGGTAGCCCTGGACGCAAAATTTTCCGATGCGATCAGTTCAAGATTCTGATTCTGTCTTTTGGCTTCGAGTTGTAGATACCCGAAAATCTCCGGATCCTGTTTAGATAGTTGGCTCATGTGTGACTTTTCACTATTAGCAGTTGGTGGTTAAGTTGTGAATTTTATTGACTCTGCCTTTATGGCGGCCCCCTTCAAATTCTGTGGAAAGCCAGCTCAATACAATGTTTTTCAGTTCTGATTCTGAAAGTTCACGACCGGGCAGGCAGAGGATATTGGCGTTATTATGTTGACGCGTGAGCCTGGCAGTGGTTTCTGAATAGACCAGGGCAGCACGCACATTTTTGAATTTATTTGCGGTCATACACATTCCCTGTCCGCTGCCGCAGATCAGAATACCGCGGGTGTACTCGCCGCTATCTACTTTTTCAGATACGGAGACAGCATAGTCGGGATAGTCTACGGAATCAGAAGAGTGAGTTCCGAAATCCTTTGGGGTATAACCAGCCTCTTTCAGAACGGCTTTAACTGCTTCTTTTGCCTGATAACCTGCATGATCACTGGCAATGGGTATTGTCATTTGATAGATCTAAAATTAAGAAAACTATGAATCCCCTAATATCCTGAAAATTTCAATGAGGAAAAAGAGAGAATAAAGGATAGACGTTTTGTTTCCGGAACAGGATCGGAGGCGAGATCACACCCCGGCGAGCTGCGGGACTTTTCTATTGCGGATCAAAAATTCTAAGGAGATCCTGTTGAATTCTTCTGGCTTTTCCACATTGACAACATGACCGCTTCCGCTGACAATTTCCAGATAGGAGTGTTTAAAGTCGTCAATCATTTTTTTTACAGGGGGGAGGAACATGTGATCTTCCTCGCCCATTACATAGAGAGTAGGGGCTTTCATTTCTACCTCCTTAAAATATTTCAGCAGTGGATTGACATCGTAGGTAAGGCGAAACCATTTCAAAAATTCATTTCGCGCCATGTTCTTTGCCTCGCTTATAAATAAAAATCTGGACTCCTGATGGTTCTTTCTCGGCATAATGATCCAGGCAAACAACTTATAGAGCCACATAAAAGGGACCAGCTTCTTAAATGTATGACCTAGCCAAACCAGTACCCTGGAACGGACGTTTAATCGGGTAATAGCGCCGCACATCACAGCAGACAAAACACGGTCAGGCTCCATCTCCCCGATGGTGCGAATAATGATGGTTCCCAGAGAGACCCCGACAAAGTGCGCCTGTTCGATACCCTGATCATTAAGAACCTGCAGTACATCGCGGCTCACTGTTTTAAAGCTGTACTTCTCTTTATAGTACTCCTTCATCCGGCTCATCCTTTTAGATTTGCCATGACCGCGAAGGTCGACCAGCAGGACGTTAAACACTTCCCTGTAAGCCTTAATCTGACGGAACCATATGGAAGAGGAGCCGCCCGCACCGTGTATAAATACAACCCAGTCTTTTCCGGCATCCTTAAAATATGCTCTGCTGTACAACATGGTCAGGGGTGGTGCTGTTCAAAATAAAAATTCATTGTGCTCTCGTGGAACGCCATCCTTTTAAAATAAGTATACCTTCAACAAAATAACAGAATCTCTCTTTGAATCTGAATTCCATTGTTTATATTAGATTAAACAGTTACATAACGTCCGGGTAATTCAAAAGGTAAAAACGGGTATGCTGAGAGCAGTTTTGGCGCCATTAAAAATTGTAGCATTTCTTCTTCACATGCTTGCCAGCTACTTGATATTTATAGTTTTACTATACCCTTTAAAACTCTTCGGAGTGAGCAAATTCAGATGGAAAAACAAAATGGTTAAAGGGTGGGCAAAAAGTGGATTGAAAATACTGGGAATAGAACTCGAAGTGAAGGGGCCGGTGCCGGAGCCTCCTTTTTTCCTGGTCAGTAACCATCTCAGTTACCTCGATATACCGGTCTACTATTCGATACTGAATACTACATTTGTTTCAAAAGCGGAAGTGAGGAACTGGCCGGTAATCGGGGCCATGGCCCGCTCGCTGCATGTCATTTTTATCGACAGACAGAAACGCCGGGATGTGGTGCGTGTTAACCGGGAAATTTCGGCAGAGATAGGGGATAAACAGGGGGTTTTGATGTTTCCAGAGGCGACCACATCGTCGGGAGAGGGTGTCCTGAGGTTCAGGGCCTCACTGCTCGATTATGCAGCACGTTCAAAAAAGGAAGTCTCCTATGCAGCGATTCGTTACAGTACGGGGAAAGGGGACCATCCGGCACACTTGTCTGTCTGCTGGTGGGGTGATGAAATGCCCATATTAAAACATCTCATTAAAATGCTCTCCAACAGAACAGTCAAAGCGGAAGTCACCTTTGGCAAGGATACAATCACTTCAGAAGACAGGAAAGAGCTGGCAGAGAAACTGGAAGAGAAGGTGCGTGAGATTTTTGTACCTGTTGTGACTCCGGCACCAGCGAAGCCTGTGCCAGAAGAAGTACCGGCCGGGCAAGAGTCCAGATACCCTTGACAGCGGGCCTTCTTGTAGTCGTTGCATGCCCTTCTACAGTGCAGAGCCGTTTTTTCTGCGCCGCTCCTGGAAAAATGCTTTCAGCAGGGTTTCCGCTTCGTTTTCCATGACACCGTGGATCACGTCCACCCTGTGATTCAGATTTCTATTGGATGTGATATTAAATACGGATCCCGCTCCGCCTGATTTTTCGTCCAGTGCTCCAAAGACCAGGAGAGCCGGTTTGCACCATACGATAGCTCCCGCACACATTGCACAGGGTTCCAGAGTTACATAGATTGTACAATCTGTCAGATATTTATTCTGTAACGTGTTACAGGCCGCAGAAATAGCAATCATTTCCGCATGAGCTGTCGGATCCTGCAATCGCTCGGTCTGATTGTATCCTTTTCCAATGATATTCCCCCGATACACAACGACCGCACCAATGGGCACTTCACCCTGATTCCAGGCGATCTCAGCTTGTTGAATCGCCTTTTTCATATAATATCGGTGTTTTTGCAGAATGGGCATGAATATAGCATGTTTTTTTGAAATCCCTGATCCCTTTCCAAGAAACAGGAGAGACTGATCTTGTTAAGATCAGCAGCGCGTTTCAGACCAAATAAGTTGAAAGTATCGGGCCGGGCTCACCAACCGAAAGCGTTCTCTGCGGTTAAGTACATTCCATAAAATTACAAGTAAAGAGCAGGATCTGCAACGCCACCTGTTGCTTTTATTGGAACACACGAGCAGAATTTCTGTTTATAGAGAGTTATCTAAAAAATTTGTAAGAATCTGAAACAAAAAAACTCGTTCGACCTTTACAGGTTTATATCAATGTTGAACGAAACATGTTCACATGAACCTTTAGAGTAACGATTAGAACCTATGAACTTATCAAGAAGGCTGGTGTATGCCGGCTTATTAGTGATAACTGTTTTCTGGACAGGTTGCGGAACCTCGGTTGTGTTACAGAATGTGGATTTCTCACAACCAGTGGAGAGTGTTCTCACACCCGATTCAAATGGAGAGATTCACGATCAGCGATTTGCATTGAGAGTGAACGTAAACCCGCTGCTTGAGGTGGAAGGATTCAGAGATGTAAATGAAATCAGGTTGATCAGGAATCGCGATGGATTCTATTTTTTAACTGCGGACGGTTTTTCCAGCGTGTATGTATTGAAGCCGGGAGAAGGGGAACTGGTCGTCCATGAACAGATTGAGCTCGAAGAACCTCTTGAACGTCCAGCGTTTAACCAGCGGGGGACCCACATCGAACTTATCGGACAAAATTTAACACAAACTTATTATCTGGATCAGAACGGGATACAGGAATGATGATAAAAACCAGATTCAAGATACTTCACGCATTATGGATACTCACACTTTCCGCTGTTGCGGTTCAGGCGCAACAGTCTGATTATGAAATTCAGAGAAACTTTCAACAGGAGCTGAGTGAGCTTACAGCTGAGATTGAACGGGCTGAAACTCTGGATGAGCTGACTGAGCTGGGCAACCGGGTGGATATGCTGGAAAGAACCTATTCTGAACATGCAGAGCTGATCAATGCTGCTCTTTATCCACAGACCTATCAGGTTCTGACAGGTAACCTGAGGGAACAGCTGACCCAAGCCTTAAGCAGCGCTGAAGTGGTCGAGGAGCTCAGTACCCGGATAGATGAACTGAATGTTGAGGTGAGTCAGTACAGGGATGAAATCGACGCCATGAATCGTACTACGGCAGAACTTCAATCACGGCTGCAGCAGGCTGAATCCAACGAGATGAACCAGGCTGCATTGCTCCAGGAGTACAGACAGAGTATCGAGCAGCGAAATCACTTCGTTTCTCAATTTCTCGAGCAGCTGATGAGTATGTATCAGGATGCATCCCCATCGGAGCTTCGAGAGATTTCAGCCGCATCAGAGCGTCTGGAAGAGAATCCGCTGAATGTACTGGAGTCTATTCTGAATGAATATATTCGTGTAACTGAAGAGACAGCAGGTCTTGGCCCGACCGATTACGCCTCCATGCGGGCTCAGTACCACTACTTTGCAGAGGTGTGGGAGCGGATAGGCAACTCGCTGACTACCACCTTCGGAGGGGAGAATGCAGCGGCTGCCAAAACCTCCATTGATAACCAGTTGTCTGAGTGGGTGTCAGCTATAGATAGCACTCTCTGGAATACGATCTCCGATGCATTTCATATCAACGGCATCGAACTGGAGAGGTTCTCCAACAGAGAAGAGTTCTACAACGCACTTTACGGATATGTGGACTCCCGTCGCGTGGACAGTCAACAGACGAACAGCGAGGAGGATTATCAAACCTACGTCAATTTTAATGACTACTGGAACACCACAGTTAAATCTGATTGGGGAGAGTTGCTGGTTGATGCGGATATTTTGAGTACCGAACAGATCGCCACCATAGATATGACGTTAGCAGAGTGGGGTGAGACAGCGCCACCTGAATCAAATATGATGCTGATACTTTTAATCATCAGTATTGTTATCATTATCGGATTGGTCGTCCTGATGCTGATGAGAAGAACGTAAGTGAAGTCGCTTATGATGAGTTTAAGGAGTGCTTCGTCTTCATCAGGGGAGGGAAAGGTTTTTTCGAAGCAGCCATTCAGCTGACAGCAGAATCAAAACCAGCAGAAACCAGTAATAGCTCCGGTAAAAATAATCGGTCTGGATGGCGGCACCAGCCTCTGTTTCCAGGGCGTATCTCTGTTCCAGGAAGTCTGAAAGCCGGTTGATATCGTGATCCGTTAGAAAAAGACCGTCTGTTTGTTCTGCGAGGGATTCAAGTAACGGGTCATTCCTTTTTGTATTTGAAAATTCGATGGCAGATTCCCCAACTGAAAACAGGGCCTGATCGAAACCCAGCTCTCTTTCATTCACCCTTGCCCGTCCGGAAACACGGTAGATCCCTGCAGGCAGGTTCCCTGCATCTGTACTGTAGCGGCCCCCCTGGTCGTGAGTCATAGTAAATGTTCGTATCGGGATCTCCGACAGATGTTCATAGATTTGAAGTTCTATGGCGGCCCCTCCCTCGGGTTCTCCCAGTTCATTTACCAGAACGGCATTCATTTTAACAGACTCATTTTCACTGAAGGTTTCCCTGGCAGGTTCGACGATCAGCCGTTCGTGATCAGGTGAGGAGGCTGTCCAGGAGAGAATGTTTGTGAGAAGAGAAGTAAAAAAATCTCTTGGCTCCTCACTTCGGTTATTCTCATAGCGAAACCAGTTAAAAGCGTGAAGTGCAGCGATACGCCGCTCACCCGACTCCTCTACACTAAGGATTGGAATGGAGAGGGTCTCGCCCAGATGAGTAGCCTGCACCAGGGTGGAAGAGAGTGTATTTAACCGATTTTCTGTATTGGCAGTAACCAAAAGAGGATATCTCTGAATTCCTGTTGGCTGAAACTGCAGGATGGGGTGCTGAAGACCGGAGGGCCCGGATAGATCGGGCAGTACCGAAATCAGATTGTGTTCATCAGCCGGTGGAATGGGATTGAGTGATGGAAAAGGGCCCGACTCCGGCGGATTCCGGAAAGAGGAGGGAAGCGCTATAAAAAGCAGGGGAACAGGGGTACTTTCGAGCCAGCCCGGCAGAGAGACACTTGATTCGGGAAGTCCGTGAATGATAATCAAATCTGGTGTGGTTGTGAGTTCGTTCAGGTCTGTACCGGCAATGATACCGGTCGATAAATAGGTAGAGCTGGTAAGCTCATACTGCTGATCGGACGCAATGAGTCGCCGGACAGAAGCTACATCGGGATGAACTTCGAAAGCGAGTGATACGATCTCTGTTTTATCATCCACAGCCTCCACAGAGAATGTACGCCGGTTGTTCTGATGTATGAATTCTTCTTCAATGAGCGGGACAGAGAGGTCAAATGTATAGAGCCCCGGCTCCGTAAACTCAGTGGAGAACCCGACCTCATGTGAACTTTGAGGTGCATTGAAACGTATCACTTCTTCTCCCAGTAGCTCATCGTCCCTGAGCAGGGTCACCGTAATATCGGTTCCTTCAAAACCTTGCTGGGTGATTTCAGCTGTGATGGGATGAGAAGAAAACGTAAATACTTTTTCAGGTACAGAGATTGAGCTGATGGCGATATCTCTCACAGTGGTCGTATCGCCGATCGGCACAGTGACCATCGGTTTGGACAGATTACTCGCTGAAAAGAGAGGATTCCGGCCTTGGGTGATGATGCCGTCTGAAACAAGCAGAGAGGCGAGATATCGGTTTTCCTGTTCGCGAAAATGCTCATAGACCTGATAGAGATTGGTTGCGGATCCCTCAAGGGTGAGCTGATTCTCCTCTCCAACCTGGCTGTCGAAGTAGTAGAAAGAGAGCTCAAATTGTTCCCCGAGCCTGTTGTTGAGGCTCTCCAACAGCCGGAGGTAGGTAGATTCGCCTTCATATTCGCCTCTGCTTATCGACAAGCTTTGGGAATTGTCCAGATACACCGCCACCGCCCTGCTCTCATCTGCCGGAAGTTCACGGGAAGAGAAAGGGTTGAGAAGCAGGAAGATGAGCAGGCAAAGCGCAGCTGCTCTCAGGAGGATCAGGAGAACCTTCTTTGTCACTGGAATCTCTTTTAGATAGGCGTAACTCCATACGGCTGTCAGTATAGCAATGATAAACAGGAACAGAGCCAGGGTAAGAGAAATTACCGGATTGAAACCTTGTATGAAGGAGGGTTCCATGATTCTGGATGTTAAAGCTTTCCAAGAAGCTCACTGATGATGTCTGCAGTAGTCAGGCCCTCTGCTTCCGCTGCGTAGTTGGCCACAATCCGGTGGCGCAGAACAGGAATGGCAAGTGCTTTGATGTCCTCCAATTCAACATTAAAACGACCCTGCGAAAGGGCTCTGGTTTTGGCACCCAGCGCAAGATACTGAGAAGCGCGGGGGCCTGCGCCCCAACTTAGAAATTTGTCGGTCAGGGCTGTGCTGTGCCCGGTGCCGGGCCGGGTTTGTGAAACCAATTTTACAGTTTTATGGAGAAGATGATCGGGGAATGGGACCTCACGAACCAACTCCTGAATATGCAGGATCTGGCTCTTATCAAGGATAGAGTTTACAGTCACATGTTGAGTAGAGGTGGTCTGGCTGACAATGTTCATCTCCTCTTCCAGGGAGGGGTAGTCCAGCCATATATTAAACATAAAACGGTCGAGCTGCGCTTCAGGCAGAGGATAGGTTCCTTCCTGTTCTATCGGATTTTGGGTGGCCAGTACAAAAAAAGGTGTGTCCAGATGAAATGTCTGTCCCGAAGCCGTCACGTGATACTCCTGCATTCCTTCCAGCAGTGCCGCCTGTGTTTTAGGGGGCGTTCGGTTGATCTCATCGGCCAATACAATGTTGGCAAAGATAGGGCCTTTAATAAATTTGAAATGCTTTTTCCCAGTCTCTTTGTTGTCTTCGATCACTTCCGTTCCTGTGATATCCCCCGGCATCAGATCCGGGGTAAACTGAATCCTGCTAAAGCTGAGGTTCAGAGTCTCTGCCAAGGTTTGAATCAGCAGGGTTTTAGCAAGTCCGGGAACCCCTACCAGTACGCAGTGTCCGCGTGAGAAAAGAGAGATGAGAAGCTGATCCACCACGTCAGCCTGACCGATGATAACTTTGCCGATCTCATCCTTAATTTTTTGAAATGATTCACTGAAAAACCTGGCAGATGCTTCAGGGTCCTGTTTTGCAAGGTCACTCATAGCAGATGATTAGAATTGAGACTACACATCGATATCACTTTCGATTTCGCTTCCGAATTCCGAATCCAGACTGTCCGGCATCGGCACCATGAACTCTACATATACTTCATTTCTGAGCACATCTATCCAACGTGTCATCTCCTGCTCGATCTTGTGCTGTCGTGCGAATTCACTGAGCTGATTAAAGTCATCTTCGAGATTGGCGACATGTTCCGGGATGTGCCGGTCGAGCCGGACAATACGGTAGGCACGACGGTTTCTTCGGTCCGACAGGGTGTACTGCCGGGGTTCAGAAATTTCTCCCTCTTCATTCAAAAGCAGTACGATCCGGTAGAGTGCCGGGTCCAGCTGACTGATCGCCATCAGCCTGCGTCCTGTCTGCGGGTCGCTTATGCGGCCGCCAAAAGGCCGTGTCTCTTCATCCTCAGAGTAGATCCTGGCCAACTCATCAAAACTTTTGTTGTGGTTAAGTACGCTGTCTCTCAGGGCTTCCAGTTTCTCAATTGCCGCACTCTCATTGACCTGTTCAGTGTCAATCTCAATCAATATGTGACTTGTTGCAATATTATCACCACTTCGCTCATCCAGCCGGATGACATGGAATCCGAATTCCGTTTCTACCACTTCCGAGATTCCCCCGGGTTCCAGAGCCGACGCTGCGGCTGAATAGTTGGCCACCAGGTCACTCATCGGCATCATGGGAAGGGTACCTCCCCGGGAGGCAGATACGTCATCGCTGTACATATGAGCCATGACTTCGAAATCTTTCCCGTGATTCAGTATGGAGTCGCGGAGTGCAGTGGCTGTCTCGTAAGCTTCTATTCTGGCGTCCTCCAGCGGTTCGGGAATGACTACGATCTGGGATATTCCCACCTGCTCAGGGATGAGGGGCAGCTGATTCTGCGGTATACTATTAAAAAACTCCACCACCTCCGGACGTGTAATTTTAATGGATGAGATCTTCTCTTCCTGAACCATCTGTGCTGTCAGCTGTTCGCGGAACTGTTCCCGGAAATCTGCCCGGATCTGAATCAAGCTCTGCCCGAAAGCATTTTCAAGGGCTCTCTCACTGCCCGCCTGCCTCACCAGTTGATTAATCCTGAAATCCATCTGCCGGTCTACCAGGTCTTCGCTGACCACAATAGAGTCAATCTCCGCTTTTTCCAGTAAAACGAAGTTATCGACCATGCTTTGGAGAGCTCCATACCAGAGCTCTTCAGAGAAGGAGACTTCCCGGTTTTCGACTTGTGCCTGTCTCAAATAGTTGGCGACCTCCGCATCCACATCGGATTTCAGAACGATTCTGTCGTTCACAATGGCGACGATTTTGTCTGACAACTGCTTTTGACTCTGCACAATCGAAGGAAACAGGATGAGGGCAAATATAAAAAGGTGGAATAAATAGAGTCTTGGATTCTTCATGTACTGTATTAATCAGATATTTTATGCTGTTTCAGAATTTCCTCAAGGTCTGTAACGGGCAAAGAGTATATTTCATTATTGGATTCCGCCTGAAGATAAAGATTCCGAAGGTAAGCATTTACTATTCTTTGGGATTTTTCAACCTTTAGCCACTCTTTAATATTCGGCAGGAGCCATTCCAATTCAGGATATTCCTCCGCTTTTTTCTCTTCCATCAGCTGAATCATATGGTAGTGACCCCCTGAATAGGCAATCGGCGAACGTTCCGTGATTCCAATATAAGATAAAAAATATCGAAGTTCGGAATGTTCTCTCAGTACCATGCTTTCGGGCCAGAATTTGGTGGCGAACTGTTTTTGCTCTTCCGGACGAACGCTATAGTTGTCAACAATCTCATCCCAGGGAACACCACTCATGATATCTCTGTTGGCCTCCTCGGCTTCTGCACGCGTATGGGTTGTAATATGACGCAGTTTGACAAACCGCTCATTCATCAGAAATTGTTCGCGATGCTCCTGGAAATATTGCAGTGCTTCCTGATCTGAAATTTCGAGCTCGGTTGCATGCTTTGCCAGAATGGCATCCGTCAGAAGATGCTGCAGGAGCTGGTCCCGGATGCGGTTGATCTTTCGAGTGTAGCTCTCGGTCTGGTCCAATGCGAGCTCGGCGGCGTGAGCAGTGATAATTCGGGAGCGGAGCCACTCCTCTTGATATCTCTTAATGGTATAGAGAGAGTCCTGGCTCAGAAGCTCATGCGGAACAGCTCCTAACACCTCATTCAATGTCAGCTGCTCATTCCCGAGGCTGGCTAAAACGGGATCCTCCCTGTTTTCGGTCTGACACCCCTGAAACAGTAGGAACATCAGAATCGTTTTGAAGAGGGTAGGAGTTGCCGATCCGGATCGGAGGGATGGAAGGGGGTGGAAGAGGTGGCTCATACAAATCATGTTGGTTTGATGCCTTTCGAATCGTTTAAAACAGGATACCAGCGATTGTGGCCGTCATCAGGTTGGCCAGGGTTCCCGCCAGGACGGC
>Ga0209487_1000688_pt1 | contig 30131 bp, 28 predicted proteins | sample Poulit2012_FD_187524 | JGI IMG/M metagenome (GOLD analysis project Ga0209487, IMG submission 187524) | Agricultural soil microbial communities from Georgia to study Nitrogen management - Poultry litter 2012 (SPAdes) (version 2) | ecosystem: Environmental > Terrestrial > Soil > Agricultural land...
TCGTCTGACGATGGAAAAAGAGGGGGATGACAGCTTTACGCCACGTGACCGCATTGGTCAGCTGACCATGCGCAATTTAGACATTGCAGATACACGAGACAAGCTGTTTACCTATACTGAGGTGGGTTTGTTGACCCCGGCTCGTGATGGGCAGTTTGTGCAGCTCAAGAGCGAAACCAAAGAGGACACTCAGTAGGTCCTACTGAGTCTCCGGTATTGGGTCGAGCCACCTGATTCCAAGAAAAGAGCCCCTGGTGTTGATACCAGGGGCTCTTTATGGTGTAGGGCGTCAAGCTGGGCTAGTCAAGTTTGCCTAGCAGTAAGAACTCCATCAATGCCTTTTGTACGTGCATGCGGTTTTCTGCCTCGTCCCAGACGACGCTTTGAGGGCCGTCAATGACACTGGCGGTGACTTCTTCACCGCGGTGGGCAGGCAAGCAGTGCATAAAAAGTGCCTCTGTGTCAGCCAATGACATCATTTCATCATTGACGCACCAGTGGGCAAATGCCTTGCGGCGGGCTTCATTTTCGTCCTCAAAGCCCATGCTGGTCCATACATCAGTGGTCACTAGGTGCGCCCCGCGGCAGGCCTCATAAGGATCTTCAAAGACACTCAAGGCATCACCCGCATCACCGATGAGATCAGGATCTAGGCCATACCCGTTAGGCGCGGAAAAATGTAGTTTAAAGCCTAGCAATTTGGCCGCCTGCAACCAGGTATAGGCCATGTTATTGCCATCACCTATCCAGGCCACTGTCTTATCAGCGATAGGGCCTCGAAATTCATTAAAGGTGAAAATATCAGCGAGGATTTGGCAAGGGTGATATTCGTTGGTGAGGCCATTGATGACCGGCACGCGTGAGTGCTCGGCAAACAACTCGATGCGCTCTTGCCCAAAGGTACGAATCATGACCAAATCAACCATACGAGAGATGACTCGGGCGGTATCCTCGATGGGCTCAGAACGGCCGAGCTGTGAGTCATTGGTTGTGAGGTGAATGACCGAGCCGCCCATTTGATACATGCCTGCTTCAAATGACACGCGGGTGCGTGTGCTGGCCTTTTCAAACACCATCGCCAAAGTGCGATCGTGCAAGGTCATGTGCGGTTCGTAATTTTTAAACCGCTGCTTGATGAAACGGGCACGGGAAAGCAGGTAGAGGATATCCTCTTTGGGGAGGTCGTTAAACTCTAGGAAATGCTGAATCGGTGCGGGATTAGCCGTGGAACTCATAACAAAATACTGCCACTAACAAAAAAACAATCTTACCAGTAAAAACTTGTAATGACCAGTGGCCACTGGGCTGAGACCTTAGGATGAATTTACTGGTTAAGGATGTAGTCCTCGTGGCAATAGGTTACAATGCGCCTTGTTGTTTTGCTTTAGGCGGCGCTTATTGATTGGAAGTCTATGACCGAGCATACAAAATTAATTATTTATGGGGTGACCCAAAATGGCCAGCGCTTTCGTCCCAGTGATTGGGCTGAGCGTTTGGCGGGGGTGATGTCGCAGTTCAGGCCAGAGGGGAGTACAGGTGGCCCGCTGACGTATTCCCCTTATGTGCTCCCTCGGTTTGTCGATGGGGTGCGCTGTGTTGTTGTGGATAGCCGCCTGCGAGATTTAGAACCACTGGCTTGGAAGTTTGTTTGTAATTTTGCCCATGATAATAAGCTCAAGACATCGGGCATCGATTTCGACAAGGTGATGCAAGACCTTTAAATATTGCGGGACCTTTAACAGATCAAAAAAGGGTGCTTTTAATAAGCACCCTTTTTGTTGGCGTGGGCAACTAAGCCCGGACCCTAATTAAACCAGTAGGGTTAAGAGGATAGCGCCTTGATCGACTTGGCGAGGCGGCTCTTGTGACGTGCAGCCTTGTTTTTGTGGATGATGTTTTTGTCTGCAACGCGGTCGATGATGCTGCAGGCCTTGCGGAATACCTCATTGGCTGCGTCTTGATCGCCGGCGTCAATCGCCTGGTGGACGCGTTTAATGGATGTACGCATCATGGAACGCATGCTGGCGTTGTGACGGTTGCGTGCAGCTGCCTGGCGTGCGCGTTTTTGTGCTTGAGGTGTATTTGCCATATCTCAGTAAATTTAAGTGTTTATCTAGTGGTTTATAGGGTCTAAAGGGCTAAATAATAATCGATTAACGTGGCCTTGTAAAGTGCCGTGGCCTAAAGCCGACTAGAAATAATAAGAGTGAATAAACACAAACAGCCCCTATTACAACAGCCCCTAGATAAAAAGCCCTCAGTAGGGGAGCAGCCCCCAGTGCCAACCAGTCAAAATGCTGCTGCACGAAATAAACGAAAAGGCTCATCCCGATGAGCGCGGGCACCAACTTCAGTAAAAAGACCGGCCATTGGTTCGAGAGGGAAAAGATGTTTCTTTTGCGTAATAAATAAAACAGTGTGCTTGCGTTGACACATGCGCCAAGGGCAATTGAAAGTGCCAAACCGGCATGCTTGAGCCAGGGCACAAAAAAGGCATTCATGATTTGTGTGAGCACGAGTACCACAATCGCAATGCGCACGGGGGTTTTGATGTCTTGGCGAGCATAAAAAGCGGGAGCCAGTATTTTGATGGCCAACAGCCCAAGTAGGCCAACCGCGTAAGCGATCACCGCGCCTTGGGTTTGCAGCACATCTGCGCCTGTAAAGGCACCATAATTAAATAAGGTGGCCACCAGCGCTTGAGACAATAATGCCAGGCCCAGTGCAGCAGGTAGGCCCAGTAAGAAAATTAGCTGCAAGCCCCAGTCTAAAAGCTTTTGGTAGGTGTGGTGCTCTTGTTTGGCATAAGCTGCAGATAGATAAGGCAGCAGTACTGTGCCTAAGGCCACCCCAAGTAAAGCGCTGGGAAATTCCATCAATCGGTCGGCAAAAGATAGCCACGTGACGCTGCCTGCTTGTAGCCAAGTGGCAATATTAGTATTAATGAGGATAGAGATCTGAGCGACGGACACCCCCACCGTCGCTGGAACCATTTTTTGAATAATTCTGCGTACATGGGGGTCTCGTAACGCGCGGCCTAGGCCCAAGCTAGGGCGGGGTGCAATCCCCAGACGCAGTAAGGCGAGCCACTGCATGCCTAGCTGTAAAATACCGCCCGCCATGACACCCACTGCCAAGGCATAAATAGGGGGATCGAAGTACTCGAGGAGCCACAGGCTGGCCGCTATCATGGCCAGATTGAGCAGCATGGGGGTAAAGGCCGGAATGGCAAAGCGGCTCCAGGTGTTTAGCACACCGCTGGCAAAGGCCACCAATGACATGCATAGGATGTAGGGGAACATCGCCCGTGTCATCCAAACGGCAGCAGAAAACTCGGCCTGTCGTTCGGCGGCGCGCATGCCGCTCGCCATGATGCTCACCACCCAAGGAGTCGCGATGACACCCACCAAGGTGACCAGCATGAGCACAGCGGTCAATACTAAGGCGACACGATCGATGAGCTGTTGTGTGGCATCCGCTGATTGGGTATTTTTGACGTCGCCCAAAATGGGCACAAAGGCTTGTGCGAAAGCGCCTTCTGCAAAAAGTCGACGCAATAAGTTAGGAATGCGAAAGGCGACCCAAAAGGCATCGGTCAGCCCTCCGGCACCAAAGCTGCGCGCGATGAGAATATCGCGCAACAGCCCGGTAATGCGGGATAAAAAGGTGAAGCCGCTGACCACAGCGGCAGAACGGAAAAGACTCATGGCCAGGCAGGCTGCTACTGAAAGTAGTTAAGGAACTGCTTAGCGGGGGGCCATGCGAATGGCGCCATCAAGACGGATGGTCTCGCCATTAATCATTTCGTTGTCAATGATGCTGTGCACCAGTTTGGCATAATCTGTGGGACGCCCTAGACGGGAGGGGAAAGGGATGCTTTCGGCCAAGGAGTCTTGTACGTTTTGGGGCATGCCAAAGATCATGGGGGTGCCAAAAATGCCGGGAGCGATGGTCACGCAACGAATACCCAAGCTGGCGAGGTCACGCGCCACAGGAAGCGTCATCCCGGCCACGCCGGCTTTGGATGCCGCGTAGGCAGCCTGACCAATCTGACCCTCGTAGGCGGCAACTGAGGCTGTGTTGATCAGTACCCCGCGCTCGCCGGTGTCTTGGGGATCGTTTTTGCTCATGGCAAAAGCGGCCACGCGGTTCATATTAAAGGTACCGATGAGGTTCACTGAGATGACCTTTTGGAATAACTCTAGATCATGTGCCCCCTCGCGGCCAATAGTGCGAGATGCCGGCGCAATGCCTGCGCAGTTAACCAAACCGTATAGAGGACCCATTTCAAGGGCGGCATCTACCACTGCCTGGGCGTCATCAGCCGAGGTCACATCGCAGTGTAAATATTGCTGGCCTAACTCTTTGGCGAGTGCTTGGCCGGCCTCATCTTGTAGGTCAGCGATGATGACTTTGGCGCCTTGGTCTGTCAGCATGCGGGCAGTGCCTGCACCGAGACCCGAAGCGCCGCCCGTAACGATGAATACGTTGTCTTTTATTTCCATGTATACCCTCTGTTGTTTTGAATCAAACGTCTATGAGTTTAACGCATCCAAGATACGTTGTTGAATCTCATCGACTGTACCCACACCAGAGACTTTACGGTAGACAGGGGCCAACTCATCGCCTGACTGTGCCCACTCGGAATAATAGGCCACCAGTGGCTGCGTTTGGTTTTTGTACACCTCGAGGCGTTGACGCACGGTGGACTCTTTGTCGTCATCGCGCTGTACCAGGGGCTCGCCTGTCACGTCATCAGTATCGGCTTGTTTGGGTGGGTTAAAGGTCACGTGATAAGTGCGGCCACTGGCGGGATGCATGCGTCGCCCACTGATGCGCTCGATAATGACTTCTTCGGGGACATCAAGCTCGATAACATAATCAAGTTTGATTTTTTCAGCTTTGAGCGCATCTGCCTGAGGAATTGTGCGGGGAAAGCCGTCAAATAGATAACCGTTTTGGCAGTCAGGCTGCTGTAAGCGGTCTTTGACTAGGCCAATAATAATTTCGTCAGACACCAATTGACCCGCATCCATGACCTTTTTGGCCTCGATGCCCAGTGGGGTTTGCGCCTTGACTGCAGCGCGCAGCATATCCCCAGTCGCAATTTGCGGGATGGAAAATTTTTCAATGACGAATGCTGCTTGGGTTCCTTTGCCAGCCCCTGGAGGGCCCAATAGTATTAATCGCATAAAGCATCTCCTGAATTTAAGCCACAGATATTAGCCGAAAAGTGAGTCATACATCAATGCTCCTTTGGTTGGGGGTGGCAGTAGATGTATCTCTAAGCAGTGAGTGTGGTTGAAATATAACTGGGCCCTATGGCCACGCTTAATTAGAGGGGTGAGTGTGGATCGGCCAGTAATTGCCTAACCAGTGCGAGGTCCTGGGCTGTATCGATACCGGGGGCGGGTGTTTTGGGCCAGCGGTGGACACGAATGGTTTCGCCATGCTCGAGGGCACGTAATTGTTCGAGCGACTCTAAGCGCTCGAGCACCCCTGGGGACAATGTCGGGAATCGCTGTAGAAAGGCATTTCTGTAGGCGTAGATGCCCATATGGTGTAGGGCTGGTGCCGGCGGGTCATTGGGCGGTGTGTCCCCTCTAGAAGCTGCGCCCTTGGACGAGGCATCGGGTGAGTTGTCACCATCGCGCTCCCATGGAATGGGGGCACGAGAAAAGTAGAGGGCTTGTTGCTGAAAATCGCAGACCACCTTGACGATATTAGGGTCAAATAGCTGGGCGCGCTCTTTGAGTGGCGCTGCAGCCGTCGCCATGGCAGCCTCTGTATCTTGCTGTAATTGCTGGGCAACAGCGTTAATAAGCAGCGGGTCAATGAGAGGCTCATCGCCTTGGACATTGACAATAATCGCATCGGGCGGCAAATCAAGTATGTGCGCCGCTTCGGCCAAACGGTCGGTGCCTGTTTCATGACTGCGGGTCATGACATGATCAATACCATGGGCGCGTGCCACAGCGGCAATTTGTGCATTGTCAGTGGCGATGTAGACAGCCTGTGCGGCAGACTTTTGTGCCTGCTGTGCGGTGCGCACAACAAGGGGCACGCCTTGGAGATCTTGGAGCATCTTGTTTTCTAAACGCGTCGACTCGAGGCGTGCAGGTATCAGTACGTAAAAGTCCATGGTTTGCGGCGGATGGTGTCAGATTGTCCGGTTAGGCTATAGCTCGTCGGTCGCCGGTATTTCGCGGGCCTCGTCTTGGAGCATGATGGGCATGCCGTCGCGAACAGGGAAAGCGAGCCGATCGGCCTTGCAGATTAATTCCTGATCAGCCTCTACATAATCTAGAGAGGATTTGCAAACAGGACATACCAAGACGTCCAATATTCTCTTGTCCATGGAAAACCCCCAAGGTGTGGTTATCGTTATTTATTACTGATACTTTGTTTTTAACATGTTCCCAAGCGTGAGGAAATACCTTTGTTCTTTTTCTCTTTGAGTTGGTTTTGCAGTTGTTCTACCCAATTGCCAGGATGAAAGTGCGCTTCGACGTGCACAATCCAAAAGCGAGGGTCCATATGCCAGGGGCTGTGCATGAGTTTGATTGCATCTTTGGCCGTTATGAGTATCGGTGCTTGCTCAAAGGCTTGTAGGTCAGCGGCTTTGATGGGCGCATGATCGCGCAATGCACGGGTCCTTTCCAGTTCAAAGCCAAGACTCTCTAACATGGTGAAAAAACGCTCGGGCTGGCCAATGCCCGCCATTGCTTGGCAGGGATAGGGGTAGAAATCTTGCCAATGTTTGATGGTGAGCTTCTTTTGACTGGCCATTTGTTCTAGTTTGGTGGGCTGAAGCCACATCGTTATCTGGGGCGGCCCTGCTTGTTCGGATGGCTGTGAATCGGCAGCCATCGGCGTCTCGGTAGACGCAACAGTATCGGCAGTAGACGCTGCTGCTTGGTGCAAGAAATCGGCATAATCAGCAGGGGCGCTGAGCTGCCTATTTAAAATCCAATCGACATGGTCTAAACGTGACGGCGGCTCGCGTAATGGGCCCGCAGGCAGTAACCAGCCATTGCCTGTATTGCGCTCGTCTTGGACGAGGATTTCTACCGCGCGGGGTAAGGCATAATGCTGTAGGCCGTCATCAGCAATAATGACATCGATTTGGGGGGCAAACTCTATTAAAGCCTCAGCGGCTCGGCGCCGATCGGGGTGTACGGCGATGGGCACCTGGGCGAGTTGGGCAATCATACTGGGCTCATCGCCCACCTGTTGTGGGTCTAAGGGGGCGTGCCCAGCGATGGGTGCGGGCCCAATTTTTGCGCCATAGCCCCGACTAATCACCCCAGGTTGCCAGCCAAAACGCTTAAGTTGCTGACATAGAGAAACCACCACCGGGGTTTTGCCCACACCGCCCACCAAAATATTGCCCACAATAATAATGGGAGGCATGGGGGTGTTCCAGCTTGGGTAAGTTTTATTTTGTTTGTATTTGATAAAACGCGCAGTCAGACGACTGAGGGGGTATAACAGGCGGGCAACCACACCCTTGTGTTGCCATTGTTGGTGCACCCAGTGATTAAGTTTGGCTTGCATGATCGTGGGATTACTCCGGTTGCCTTTCGGTCGCGAAATGTATACGTTCGAGTTGCCCTTTATTGGCAGCCTCTAATGCGCGCACCACCGCAGCATGTCGCGCATCCGCATCTGCGTAGATGAGTAACTCGCTTTTATCCTCGAGGTTAGTCATCGCTAACGCGAGGCTGTCGTCATCGTTGGCCAATACACGCCCATTAAGGGCGTATTGTCCTTCATGGGTAATGAGCAAGACATTGCCCTGAGTGGCGATGCTCTCATGGTTGCTGCCGGGAAGTTTTAATTCTAAATGCTCGATGGTGCTAAAAGTCGTCGTGGCAGTGATAAAAATGAGTACCACCAGCAAAATGTCGATCAACGGGATGACATTGATTTCCAATGCGTCTTCATCAGAGTTTGATTGCCAGCGGGGCTTAAAACGGCTCATAGCGACGATCCTTAAATTGACATACTGGTTTAACGCTGGTCAGGAAAAGACCTTGCAGGGTGAGTATGAGAAGGATGGCGTGTGTGGATAAAATCTATAAAGCGGTTAAATCGCGAGGATTCGATCTCTAGTACGTGCAAAAAATAGCGCGCTTGGCTACGGAAATAACGATGAAAAATCAATGCAGGGATAGCGATGATAATGCCTAAAGCCGTGTTGTACAGGGCGATAGAAATGCCACGCGCAAATTGATCGGGGTCGCTGCCTTGGGGGGTGTAGGCGCTGAAAAGTTCTATCATACCAATGACCGTACCAAATAGGCCCAGCAGCGGAGCAATCACAGCCACTGTCCCGAGTGCGGGTAAAAAGCGGTTGAGGGCAAAACGGATGCTTTGGCCTATTTCGGCTGCAATCTCTTCACGCACGGGAGCAGGCTGGTCGCGTTGTTGAATCAAGGCGGCATAGAGTTGGCCCAAAGGGCTTTGGCGCAGCCGTTCAAGGCTTTCGATGTTAGGGGTGCTTTGCTGGGCCAGATCTTGGGCAAACTGGCGTATGTCCGTGGGGACAATGCGCGATTTGCGCAATTGATAGGAACGCTCTAAAACGATAGCCAGGCCGACCACTGAACATGCCAACAGTAACCAGATTGGCCAACCAGCGGCCTCAATGAGTGTGTACACCTGATGGATCCTCATTTAAGAACAATGAATAGCACTGCAAAGTCTATCACAGCCCTGTCTTTAGGGCGTCCTTTTCTTATTGTGCACATGAGGGTGTGGATAAGTCCATTTACTCACAGAAAATGTGGATAATGATGTGTGTAGAAGGGGGCAACTCGCCATAGGCTTGGGCTTGGGGTTCTTTGGCTAATAATCGACCACTTTTGATTGGGCATGCATCGCCAAATTTATTTGGCCTGATGTTTTATTTAGTTGGCGTATTTGATTCATTAACAGCAAAAATACGTTAGACTTAAAGGGTGCTAGCGCAGAGGTAAATTTTTTTGCCTATCCAGCGCGCAATGATTTAGAGTAAAAATACAGTCTGCTGTAAAATAGTAGGTATTTTCATCTAGGAGTTGTGGCTTATTGCCACATATGAGTTAGCTTTAATAAAGGAAAATATCGATGACATTTAAATTACCCGAACTTCCTTATGCCATGGATGCTTTGGAGCCACAAATCTCCAAGGAAACGCTTGAGTATCACTACGGTAAGCACCATCAGACCTACGTCAACAATCTGAACAACATGGTCAAGGGCACAGAGTTCGAAAACTCCGAGCTCGAGGAAATCGTCAAGAAATCCTCCGGCGGTATCTTTAATAATGCGGCCCAGGTTTGGAACCACACTTTCTATTGGAATTGCTTAGCACCTAACGCTGGTGGCGAGCCCAGCGGTGCGCTGGCTCAGGCTATCAATGACAAGTGGGGTAGCTTTGAAGAGTTCAAAACGGCCTTTAATACGGCAGCTGCAGGCAATTTCGGTTCTGGCTGGACATGGTTGGTGAAAAAACAAGACGGCAGTGTCGATATTGTGAATACTAGCAATGCCGATACACCACTGACTGGCAATGATAAGCCTCTGCTGACCTGTGATGTTTGGGAGCACGCCTACTACATTGACTACCGCAATGCACGTCCTGCTTACCTAGAAAAATTCTGGGAGCTCGTCAACTGGCAGTTTGTAGAACAAAACTTTGCTGGCTAATTGACTCAGTATTAGTCACGAGCTTTTCATAAAAATACCCTGCAGCGAACAGTTGCAGGGTATTTTATTTTGGATCCTCCATAATGCGGATACAATGAGCGTTCAGTTTTTTACCAATGCAGGAGAGGTCAATGAGTTCTGACGCTTATATTTGTGATGGGTTGCGTACCCCGTTTGGGCGCTATGCTGGTAGCTTGTCTTCCGTGCGTGCGGATGACTTGGGGGCGATTCCCATTCGAGCGTTAATGGAGAAATATCCAAATGTTGACTGGGGCAGTGTAGATGATGTGCTCTATGGTTGCGCCAACCAAGCCGGCGAAGACAACCGCAACGTCGCACGTATGTCTGCATTATTGGCAGGTTTGCCCGATACGGTGCCTGGCATGACGCTTAACCGCCTTTGCGGTTCCAGCTTAGACGCTGTGGGTACAGCTGCACGTGCAATCCGAGCTGGCGAGGCCGGTTTGATGATTGCAGGTGGGGTAGAGAGCATGTCACGCGCACCTTTTGTAATGCCTAAGGCGCAGAGTGCTTTTTCGCGCGCCAATGCCGTCTATGACACTACTATCGGTTGGCGTTTTGTTAACCCGCAGATGAAAGAGCAATACGGCATTGATTCCATGCCCGAGACGGCGGAAAATGTGGCCGATGATTTTAAGATTTCCCGCGAGGATCAAGATCTTTTCGCACTGCGTAGCCAAGAGCGTACTGCAGCTGCTCAAAAAGCAGGTTATTTGGCCCAAGAGATCGTGCCTGTCACCATCCCGCAGCGCCGCGGCGAGCCCATTGTGGTTGACCAGGACGAACACCCACGCGAGACTAGTTTAGAAAAGCTGGCCAAATTGCGTCCTATTGTGCGTCCTGATGGCACCATCACGGCAGGTAATGCTTCGGGTGTCAACGATGGCGCCTGCGCCGTTATTTTGGCTTCTAAAGAGCAAGCTGAAAAAAATGGTTTAACCCCTCGTGCCCGCGTGCTGGGGATGGCCTTTGCTGGTGTTGCTCCACGCATTATGGGGATTGGCCCCAGCCCGGCGAGCCAAAAAGTATTGGCCCAGACAGGCCTAACCATTGATCAGATGGATGTGATCGAGCTTAATGAAGCCTTTGCCGCACAAGGGCTGGCAGTGACTCGAGAGTTAGGGCTCAAGGATGATGACCCACGTGTGAATCCCAATGGGGGCGCTATCGCCTTGGGTCACCCGCTAGGAGCCAGTGGTGCGCGCTTGGTCATTGCTGCAGTGAATCAGCTGCATCGCACCAATGGCCGCTATGCATTGTGCACGATGTGTATTGGCGTGGGGCAGGGGGTTGCGCTCATCCTAGAGCGTGTCTAAGCGCTACCTGCTTAGTTAGCGTCGCCTGTGTTTCAGGTAAAAGGGTTGCTTTGGCCGGTAGGTTAGGGCAACCCTTTGATTTTGTCCCCAATACGCAAGCCATTTTTTTCAAACCAGCCTTGATTCATTTCTAGGGCATATAAAATAGGTTCACTCGGGCAGTGCGTGTCGGTGCTTTTCGGTTGCATGTCGTGCATGCTTGAAATTGACCCCTGTGCAGTGATAAAGGCAATGCTCAAGGGCAGATAGGTGTTTTTCATCCAAAAACAAGGCTGATGCGGATATTCAAAAACGAATAGCATGCCGTCATCGGCCGCCATGGAATGTCGATACATGAGACCGCGCGAACGCGACTGTTCGTTGTCTGCTACCTCAACCTCAATGGTCCGACTCGCCAACTTTAATGTGATTTTTTCCAAAGAGGTGGTTTTGGCAGCCTTGGTCTCGGAGGCAGAAGGATCTGCCTGTGCCCAGTGCGCAGGAAAAAGGGTGCCCGCAGCGCATAAGAGTAGCGCAGCAAAAAAAACAGGGCGCGCACGCCCTGATCTAAAATGAGTCATTCGTAATACGAAAATCAGGTTTAAATGAAAGTATTTTTTTGTCTTATAATACTAGCAGAGGTTTTAAGCCGAGGGGGTGATGTTTAGGGCTTGTTGACCCTTTGGCCCCTGTGCAATTTCAAATTGCACCTTTTGACCCTCTTTTAATGTTTTAAACCCGTTCATTTGTATTGACGAAAAATGTGCAAATAGGTCTTCTCCTCCTCCATCGGGGGTAATAAAACCAAAACCTTTTGCGTCGTTAAACCATTTAACGGTACCTGTGTGAGTGAGACCATCCCCAACAATGGTCGGTTGTACTTCAGACATGCGAACTGCCTCTTTTTGTAAACATCAATAAAAACAACAAAATTGTTGTCACACCAAATCGCCCGAATAGGTATTGTTTTGGTTTGCTTTCGGGCTAACCTTGATGATGCTTAATATTGCTTTAACCAGTCAACTATGGAAATTACCTAGTCTACCTATGGCAACTGAAACAGAAAGAGACGGCAGTGTTGTTCTAGAGCGGGAAAAAGAGCTGGCAAAGCCTCCTATGTACCAAGTCGTCATGCTAAATGATGATTACACGCCGATGGATTTTGTCGTCAGCGTTCTCGTGCAAGTGTTTCAAAAAACACCCGCCGAGGCAGAAAGTATTATGCTAAAAGTACACTATGAGGGACGCGGCGTTTGCGGCGTGTACCCATACGACATCGCCGAGACGCGTATAGAGATGGTGCACCAACTTGCCAGAAGCCGCGAACACCCTTTAAAGTGTGTTATGGAACCTGTCTTTTCAGACTCTTAGGCCGATAGGCCGCAGAGCCAGCGACAGCGGTCGCATCAATTTAGTTTTATATAGGGAAAAACCTACGGGCACAGGCTTGATACAGATTAGATAATAGTAACCACAGCGTATCTATCCGCCGCTTGGCAGTCTTTGATAGGCGGGTTTGTGGTGGTGAGGTACACTGTCACTATAGACGGGCTGATTAACGGCCCCCAGGGTTTTTCTTGTCGTGTAGGAGGAAGCGTGATCTCCGAAGAATTAGAGTTAAGCTTGCAAAAGGCCTTCAAAGAGGCCCGCGAGGCGGGCCATGAGCTCATGACAGTCGAGCACCTTTTGCTGGCCTTGTTGGAAAATACATCTGCGGTAGAGGTTCTGCGTGCCTGTGCTGCGGACATCGATAAATTACGCGAAGATCTTAATAATTTCATAAAAGAAAACACCCCAATGAGTCCCAATCAAGAGCATGCTGATGCGCAGCCAACATTGGGCTTTCAGCGCGTTATTCAACGCGCAATCATGCATGTTTCTTCTAGCGTGGGCAACAAAGGTGAGGTCACGGGGGCCAATGTGCTGGTGGCCTTGTACGGCGAAAAAGATTCCCATGCGGTGTATTACTTGCATCAACAAAAAATTACCCGCCTTGATGTGGTCAATTATTTGTCTCATGGGATTACAAAGGCTGGGGGCGCTGCTGCGCCCATCCGCTCTAGCGCTCGTCCTGCGCGACCTTCAGGCCCTGGGTCGGGCTCTCAGCAACAATCTCGCGCCAGTGATAATCAAAAATCACCGCTAGAGCTCTACACGACCAACCTCAACGAGGCCGCCGAAAATAATCGCATTGACCCCTTGATTGGGCGTGACAAAGAGCTCGAGCGCGTTGTGCAGGTGCTTTGCCGTCGACGCAAAAACAACCCCTTATTAGTGGGCGAGGCTGGGGTAGGTAAAACAGCCATTGCCGAGGGGCTGGCCGCACGTATTGTCTCTGGTGACGTGCCTGATCTCCTCAAAAATGCGGTGGTGTACTCCTTAGATATGGGGGCACTGTTGGCCGGCACTAAATACCGTGGCGATTTCGAGCAGCGCCTAAAAACAGTACTGAGCGCCTTAGCCGAACAAGAGTTTACCGTCTTATTCATTGATGAGATTCACACCCTTATTGGTGCAGGTTCTGCTTCAGGGGGAACCTTAGATGCCTCTAATCTGCTCAAGCCTGCATTGGCTGCCTCCGAGCTTAAATGCATGGGTGCGACCACTTATAGTGAGTACCGTGGCATTTTTGAAAAAGATCATGCACTCTCGCGGCGCTTCCAGAAAATTGATGTGGTTGAGCCTACCGTCCAAGAGACGGTGCAAATTTTGCGCGGGCTCAAGGAACATTACGAAAAACACCACGGGGCTCGTTATACACAATCAGCACTGAGCGCGGCAGCAGAATTATCTGCACGGCATATTAATGATCGGTTTTTACCTGATAAAGCGATTGACGTGATCGACGAGGCGGGCGCTGCGTTGCGTTTATTGCCGCCCTCACGACAGAAAAAAACCATCAGCAAGACAGACATCCAAAATATCGTTGCGCAGATAGCTCGCATTCCCCCTCAGTCGGTTTCAGCTGATGATCGCAATCGCTTGGCCACACTTGAGCGCGATCTTAAGACAGTGGTCTTTGGCCAAGATAAAGCCATTGATGCTTTATCTGCCTCTATCAAGATGTCGCGGTCTGGCTTGGGTAATCCCAACAAGCCGATTGGCTCTTTCCTCTTTTCAGGGCCTACCGGGGTGGGTAAAACCGAATTAGCACGACAGCTGGCCTTTATTTTAGGTGTAGAGTTAGTGCGCTTTGATATGTCAGAGTATATGGAGCGCCATACGGTGTCTCGACTCATCGGTGCGCCACCAGGGTATGTGGGTTTTGATCAGGGCGGCTTATTGACTGAGGCCATCACCAAACATCCGCATAGCGTGTTGCTGTTGGATGAGATTGAAAAAGCTCATCCAGATGTTTATAACATTCTGTTGCAGGTCATGGATCATGGGACGTTGACGGACAATAATGGGCGCAAGGCCGATTTCCGTAATGTTATTTTGATAATGACCACTAATGCGGGTGCACAGGCTTATAGCAAGGTCAGCATTGGCTTTGCCCCAACCAGCTCGCAGGGTGATGACATGCGTGAAATCGAGCGTTCCTTTACACCCGAGTTCCGCAACCGCTTGGATGCCATCATTCCCTTTAATGCGCTGGGCCAAGACATCATCCTGCGCGTAGTCGACAAGTTCTTGCTCGAGCTTGAGCAACAGCTCACCGAGAAACGCGTCGATGTGACCTTTAGTGATGCTTTGCGCAACCACTTGGCCGAGCGAGGCTTTGATCCTGCGATGGGTGCCCGCCCCATGCATCGTCTCATCCAAGATACCATCCGCCGTGCTTTGGCTGATCAACTGCTCTTTGGCGAGCTGACATCAGGTGGCTCAGTGGTGGTTGATGTGGATGATCGAGGTGAGGTGGTCCTATTGTTTGACAACAAAGCTGAGGACAAAAATAGCGATGCAGATAAACCTTCTGCGGCGCTTGTCAACGAAGAGGGCTGATGTATGACGCCACACTAAAAAGCCAGGTGTTTACACACCTGGCTTTTTTTATGGGTACTGATTGCTCAGTGTCCATTGCTGAATCACTTATTTCGGTTTCTGCTAGTTTATCGCCCACTAGCTTTGGCCTGTACTGCCAAAGCCGCCCGTCCCGCGTGTGCTGGCCTCGAATTCTTCAACAATATTAAATTGGGCTTGCTGTACTGGCACAATCACCATTTGAGCGATACGTTCCATGGGCTCGATGGTATAGGGTGTTTGGCTACGATTCCACAGAGAAACCATCACTGGGCCTTGGTAGTCAGAATCAATAAGGCCGGTGAGGTTACCCAACACAATGCCGTGTTTATGCCCTAAACCAGAGCGTGGCAGCAACAGGGCGGCGTATTGGGCGTCGGCCAAATGCATAGCAAAACCCGTGGGGATTAAATCGCCTTGACCGGGTGCCAGTGTTAAAGGGGCGTCAATACAGGCGCGTATGTCCAAACCTGCCGAGCCAGGCGTTGCATATTGAGGCGCTTGGGTCAGGCGAGGATCGAGGATTTTTAAATCAACAGTCAACATTTTTATAGTGTCTATTAGTTGGGTGAGAGAGTTTAAGCAGGCAATCGCTGTGCGATGGCGTGGATGAGTTTGCTGGCGGCTTGCTGCTTGGTCATTTTATCCCAAGCCTCGATGCCTTGTTCATCAATGAGATGCATGCAGGTATGATCGGCATCCATCGTTTCTTGGGCTAGATTGGCCACTAGCAGGGGCACGCCCTTGCGTTTGCGTTTTTCTTGGGCGTGTTCTAATAAGTGCTCGGTTTCAGCAGCAAAACCAATACAGTAGGGGCCTGATGGCAAGGCTGCGACATCTGCCAAAATATCAGGATTTTCTGCAAATTGCAGTGTGTCAAAGCCAGTGTGTTGGTTTTTTTTGAGCTTATGTGCCGCTGCATTTTTGACATACCAATCTGCAACAGCAGCAACGCCGATGAAAATATCTGCTTGGTCCGCCTGAGCCATGACGGCTTGGTGCATTTGGCGAGCACTTTGGACATTAATACGGCGTACCCCATAAGGGGTGGACAGTGCCGTTGGCCCAGCCACCATGGTCACGTTGGCCCCTGCGAGAGCAGCGGCCTCAGCGATAGCAAAACCCATCTTGCCCGAAGAACGATTGGTAATAACGCGCACTGGATCGATGGCCTCGCTGGTAGGCCCCGCGGTGAGCAAAAGGCTTTTGCCCTGTAAAGGCTTGGGAGCAAAAAAGGCATTGAGCTCGCTAAGTAATTCATGCGGCTCGAGCATCCGGCCTGAGCCCACCTCGCCGCAAGCCTGTTCGCCTGCAGCTGGCCCTAGTATTTGGACACCGTCGTTCTGTAGTTGAGTGATATTTCGTTGTGTGGCTGGATGCGACCACATTTCCTTATTCATTGCAGGAGCCACCAGCATAGGGCATTGGCCTCTGGCGAGCGCCATGGTGGTCACTAGATCATCAGCGCGTCCTTGGGCAGCACGTGCAATGAAATCAGCAGTGGCAGGGGCTACCAGCAACGCATCGGCTTGCCGACTGAGATGGATATGAGCCATGCTGTCTGGGATCATGGGATCCCATAAATCAGTGAGCACACGGCGCCCTGAAAGGGCTTGAAACGTGATGGGCTGCACAAATTTTTGTGCCGCCTCGGTCATGACAACATCAATGTCTAAACCTGCTTCACGGCCACGGCGGACCAGCTCGGCAGCCTTGTAAACGGCAATGCCTCCGGTTAGGGCCAAGATTAAGTGTTTTCCATGACAGTATTGCATGCTGCGTTATTGCCTCGGTGTGCGAGAGTTTTTAGTGCGTCGGATGCGCAAGAACTCTTCGATAATCAGTAGTGCAGCCCCTATGGTAATGGCAATATCAGCAACATTAAAGGCGGGAAAGTGCCAAGATTGCCAATGAAACAAGATAAAATCAATCACGTGGCCGTGCACTATGCGATCCAATACATTGCCTAAGGCACCGCCCAGTATGCAGCTCAGGGCGGCACAAAATAGCTTTTGATAGGGTTGTCTTTGCAGCCAATAGACGATCAGTACGGTGGCAATCAGTGCAATGCCGCTGAAGAACCAGCGTTGCCAACCATCGGCGCCGGCGAGAAAGCTAAATGCAGCGCCTGGGTTATAGAGTAAAGTGAAATCAAAAAAAGGGAGTACGGCCCAGCGCTCACCATAAAATAGATGGCTATCAAACCAATTTTTTGAGTATTGGTCTGCCACCACAATGAGCAGCGCGAGAATGACCCAGAACCAAAAGCCACGGCTTTTGAAGCCGCGGCGTTTGGAGGGGGCTGTGCTGGGGTTAGACAAAGGATCTTTGTTCGCCATCGCCAGCTATATTTGTAATGCATCGTGCACATAGGGTGGCGTGTTGGGCGTCTTGGCCAACTGAAGGCTCATGATGCCAGCAACGCTCACATTTTTCGTCGGTACTTGGGGTCACACTGATGGTGAGCTCCTCAGTAGTCGCCGGTTGTACCTGTGCCGCAGAAACGATAAAGGCAAAACGCAGATCGTCACCTAAGGATTTCAATAGGTTGTAATCCTGATCCGAGGCCTCAATTTTGACCTGTGCTGCCAGAGAGGAACCTATGTCCCCTTGGGTACGAACATGCTCGATTTCGCGCATGACCTCAGCACGGATAGTGCGGATTGCCGTCCACTTATCCAGTAAAGCCTCACTGTCAGCGCTTAAAGGGATTGAGTGGTATTGCTCTGTAAAAATTGTCAGCGGTTTGTTGGGTGTTTGGTGATGTAAATCCTGCCAAGCCTCTTCGGCGGTAAAGGTCAGGATAGGGGCCATCAACCGCAACAGAGCCTGCGTAATATGATAGAGCGCCGTTTGCGCACTGCGGCGAGGCAATCCATCTGTTTTAGTGGTGTAGAGACGATCTTTGAGGATGTCTAGATAAAAAGCTCCCAGATCCTCTGAGCAAAAGGTCTGGAAACGTGACACGATGGGGTGAAATTCGTATTTTTCATAGTATTGCAAAGCGCGTGCCTGCATTTGATCGGTCAAGGCCAGCGCATAGCGATCGACCTCGAGTAGGTCATCGATAGGCACCGCATGGGTCTGAGGATCAAAGTCAGCGAGGTTGCCCAGCAAGAATTTGAGCGTGTTGCGGATACGTCGATATGATTCGACGACACGCTTTAGAATTTCGTCGGAGATGGAGAGCTCACCAGAATAATCCGTAGCAGCGACCCAGAGACGTAAAATCTCAGCACCCAGAGAGTCCGCAATTTTTTGAGGAAAGACCACATTGCCGACCGATTTGCTCATTTTGTGGCCTTTGCCATCGACCACAAAGCCGTGTGTCAATAACGCCTTGTAGGGGGCACGTTCGTAGAGCATACAGCCGGTTAAGAGTGAGGAATGGAACCACCCACGGTGCTGATCGGAGCCCTCAAGGTAGAGGTCGGCTGGCCATTGCAGGCGATCCGCATGGGAGCCTTTGATCTGGCTGTCGTGATCACCGCCCATGACCGTTGCGTGTGTGGTGCCAGAGTCAAACCAAACGTCTAGCGTGTCTTTGCTCTTTTCATAGTCTTGGGCATCGTCGCCAATGAGATCCTCGGCCTTGATGTCCTGCCAGATTTCTATGCCGTGCTGCTCGATAAGATCAGCGACCTTTTCGAGCAGTTGAGGGGTGTCTGGGTGCAGCTCACCCGTTTCCTTATGTAGGAAAAGGGCCATGGGGACCCCCCATTGTCTTTGTCTAGAGAGTGTCCAATCAGGGCGGTTGGCGATCATGGAATGCAACCGAGCCTTGCCCCAAGAGGGAAAGAATTGAGTATCCTCTACTGCCTCAAGAGCCATTTCACGCAAGGTGCGACCGGTGCTGTTGGGGCGATCCATACCCGCAAACCATTGGCTGGTGGCTCGATAAATGACGGGCGTTTTGTGACGCCAGCAATGCATGTAGCTGTGCTCAGTGTCCTGCGCCTTGAGTAGTGTCCCTACGCCTTGGAGAGCTTGGACAATGGCAGGGTTAGCCTTCCAGATAAATTGGCCACCGAAAAGAGGCAGGCTGTTGGCATAAACGCCATTGGCCTGAACAGGGTTAAGGATGTCGGTGTCTTGGAGTCCATTTTCTTTACATGAGAAAAAGTCCTCAACACCATAAGCGGGCGCCGAGTGCACCACACCGGTACCCGAATCAAGCATGACATAATCACCGCAGTAAACAGGTGATGTGCGGTTGTAACCAGCATCTGCGGTGGCTAGCGGATGGAGGAAATCAATGTGATCGAGGTTTTTCCCCTCGGTGGTAGCGATAATTTCCCCCTGAATGCCGAGCTCTTCGAGTGTTGACTCAGCGAGCTCTTGGGCCAAAATTAGCTGGCGCCCAAACTCTTGGGGGGTCTCTAGGTTAATAAGCGCGTATTGGTGATCAGGGTGGACATTGAGGGCTTGGTTCGCCGGAATGGTCCAAGGGGTGGTGGTCCAGATAACAATCGCCCCATCCTCAACCTGCTCAGTGTCAAAGGCCTTGGCCAAGGCTGCCTTGTCTGCAAAGGGAAAGGCGACATAAATCGATGGGTCGGTGCGATCTGCGTATTCAACCTCGGCCTCTGCCAAAGCCGAGCGGCAATCAAAACACCAATTGACGGGTTTGAGACCGCGAAACACAAAGCCTTTTTTCATGATGCGTGCGAGCACGCGTAATTCGTCAGCCTCGTTGCTGTAATTCATGGTCAGGTAGGGGTTGTCCCACTCTGCCAATACCCCTAAACGCTGAAAATCTTTTTTCTGTCGCTCTATTTGCTCATAGGCATAAGCACGCGCCTCAGCCTGCATTTCCTCTACTGGCAGATTTTTACCAAATTTCCTTTCAATTTGAATCTCAATGGGCATGCCATGGCAATCCCAGCCAGGAATGTATTGGGCATCAAAGCCCGCCATATTACGGCTTTTGATAATAATGTCTTTGAGGATTTTATTGACGGCATGACCAATATGGATATCACCGTTCGCATACGGTGGGCCATCATGTAGGATAAATTTGGGACGCTCTGCGCTAGCCTTGCGAATGGCCTCGTAGACCTTGTTCTCTTGCCACTCGGCGATCCATTGGGGTTCGCGTTTGGGCAGGTTGCCGCGCATGGGAAAAGGAGTGTCAGGTAAATTGAGTGTATGTTTATAGTCCATGAGAGGTGAAATAGTCTTGTGCGCTGCGCACGTCATCTACGATGGCAGCACGAAGCGATTCAATATCGGGAAATTTTTCTTCGTCACGTAAGAACTGCAGAAAATCAACGCATACTAGTTTACCGTATGCATCGATGTTGCGGTTAAATAAATGTACCTCGAGCAAAAGGCGCCCCTCATCCTCGACGGTTGGGCGTACGCCCAAGCTGGCCACACCGGTGATAGGGGTGGGCTCTAACCCCTGTACTTGGACGGCATAGACCCCAGAACGCAGTGCAAATGTATTGGGCACGCGCAGGTTGAGGGTGGGGTAGTCTAGCTCTCGCCCTAGTTTGCGGCCATGAATGACATGCCCACTGACTCTAAAAGGGTGGCCAAGCAGACGTTGTGCTCGCTCTAGATCGCCTATTGAGAGTGCGGTGCGTATATCAGTACTGGATATGCGCTGTTGGTTTCTATCCACCACATCTTCGATGGTGTGGACTTCAAAGCCAAATTGCTTGCCCATTTCCATCAAAAGCTCAATAGTACCACTACGACGATGTCCAAAACGAAAGTCACGGCCCACCAAAAGCCAGCGCGTGTTTAAACCCTTGACGAGTAGGTTGGCCACAAACTCATAGGCCTCAGTGGCTGCGAGCTTGTGGTTAAAACGCAGCAGGATGATTTGCTCAATATCATTTTGGTGTAATAGGGTAAGGCGGTCGCGCAGGGTGTTGATTTGAGCCGGATAGAGCTCCGGGCGTTGTGCTTGGCGTGCAAAATAAGCCCGTGGATGTGGGCTAAATGTCATGACCGTGGGCACAAGGTCGTGTTCTCGCGCGTGGGTGCGCAAGCGCTGCAGTATGGTTTGATGACCCCGGTGTACCCCATCAAAATTACCAATGGTCACCGCGCTAGGCAGTTCTGACTGATGGCGAGGCAGATGTCGGTAAATAGAAAAGTTTTTCACAGGGTTTAATCTAAGTTAGGAGTAGGAATGCACGCAACAAGGAAAAACTGCCGTCTGGTGATCCTGATTTCAGGTCGCGGCAGTAATATGCAGAACATTGTACAGGTGATCGCACAGCGAAACTTACCCGCAGAAGTGTGTGCTGTTATTGCTAATCAGGCGGATGCTCTGGGGCTACAATGGGCCCAAGAGCAAGGAATCGCCACAGAGGTGGTGGCACACAAAGATTATGCCACGCGTGAGCAATTTGACAATGCTTTGGCCCAAACTGTTGCGCAGTATCGTCCGGATTATGTACTGCTGGCTGGGTTTATGCGCGTCCTCACATCGGTCTTTATTGATCAGTTTGCAGGGCGTATTATTAATATACACCCCTCGTTATTGCCCTTATTCCCTGGGCTGGATACGCACCAAAAGGCTTTAGATGCTGGTTTGCAGTGGCACGGGTGTACGGTGCACTTTGTCACACCAGAGTTAGATAGCGGGCCTACCATCGCTCAAGGAGTGATTCCTGTACACCAAGACGATACGGCTGAGGCATTGGCTGCTCGTTTGTTACCTATAGAGCATAAAACTTATGCCCAAGTGGTTGAATGGTTGGCCTTTGATCTAGTTCAAATAGATGCCGCCGGCCGCGTCAAAGTACTAGGGGTTGAGCAACGAGGCGTGATATAGTGCTATAGGGTGGATTACTTAGTGCGGCGACCCTTAGCAGGTCGTATAATAATTCCCAGGCTCTGCACAGAGTAAACACAACAAAACTGCTTGAGTAGGTTACACTGCTTTTGTCTTGATTTATTAATGGAACACGACCATTTGGTTCTATGAAAGAATTCTTTAATTTCCTCGCTGGTGGGTTGCTGCAGTTTTCATGGTGGCAAATTATTCTAGTCACCTTGGTGCTGACCCACATCACTATTGTTTCTGTTACGGTGTTTTTACATCGTGGGCAAGCACACCGTGGGTTAGATTTGCACCCGGCAGTGGCTCATTTCTTCCGATTCTGGCTCTGGCTGACCACCGGTATGGTGACCAAAGAGTGGGTAGCCATTCACCGTAAGCACCACGCACGCTGCGAGCGCGAGGGGGATCCACACTCGCCGGTCGTGTTTGGCTTGGGGATGGTCTTCTTCCGCGGGGCAGAGCTGTATCGCCAAGAGGCCCGCAACGAAGAAACCTTGCGTCGCTTTGGGCACGGCACCCCCGATGATTGGGTCGAGCGCAATATTTATTCCCGCTATACGTTGCTCGGCATCATGATTATGCTGGCGATTGATTTAGCGCTATTTGGCTTGGTCGGTTTGGCTGTTTGGGCGGTTCAAATGGCTTGGATTCCGTTCTGGGCTGCTGGGGTGGTCAATGGTGTGGGGCATGCCATCGGTTATAGAAACTTTGCTAGCCCAGATACCAGCACTAATATTATCCCCATTGGCATTATTATCGGCGGCGAAGAGCTGCACAATAATCACCACGCCTTTGCTTCATCGGCCAAGTTTTCCAACCGCTGGTTTGAGCTGGATATTGGCTGGATCTATATCAGTATCCTGCGCTTTTTCAAATTAGCCCACGTGAAAAAAGTGGCCCCCAAACTGCGCCTCGAGCCCAAAGAGAGCACCCCCAGTGTCGAGGAAATCAGCCACGATACTTTGCAGGGTGTGATCACGCACCGCTACGAGATCTTGGCCCGCTATGCCGAGATGCTGCGCGATGCGGCCAAAGAAGAGCTCGAGCATTTGCGTGCTCAGGGCGGGCTAGCGATGTATAAACTCGACCACCACAAGCTCAAGCTGATCAAACGCTCCAAAGAGTGGATTGGCCTCAAGGATGAAATCCTCGAGCCCGAAGAGCGCGAGCAGCTCGAGACCATGCTCGAGAACAAGGACAGCAAACTCTCCGTGATGATGCAGATGCACAATGAGCTCACCCGTATTTGGCAAAGCTCTACTGCCTCTAGCGAACAGTTGCTGGCTGATTTACGTGCTTGGTGCAAGCGGGCCCAGCAAAGTGGTATTCAGAGTCTCGAGGAGTTCGCTCAGCGCTTGCTTCGTTACGCCGCATGATAGATAGTCTTAATGATGCACAGCGTCAGGCCGTGACGTTCCCCAACGAGCATGTACTCGTGCTCGCAGGGGCGGGTAGCGGCAAGACGCGAGTGCTCACCACACGTATTGCATGGCTTATCCAACAACAAGGGATAAGCCCTTATTCTTTTCTGGCCGTTACCTTTACCAACAAAGCCGCACGCGAGATGCTCACACGCATCGAGTCGATGTTGCCAGTTGATACTCGTGGCATGTGGGTAGGTACCTTTCACGGCTTATGTAATCGACTCCTGCGGCATCATTATCGTGATGCGGGGTTGCCGCAAACCTTCCAAATCTTAGATTCAGCGGATCAGCTCGCTGCGGTACGCAGACTGTTCAAAGAGCTGAATTACGACGAAACCCTGTTTACGCCACGTGATTTGCAGCAATTTATTAATCGCTGCAAAGAGGATGGTATGCGCCCAGAGGTCTGTAGTGCCTTAGATAAAAGAGATCAATTTATGATTGATTTCTATGCACGTTATCAAGAGCAATGCGAGCGCGAGGGGGTGGTGGATTTTGCCGAATTGTTATTGCGGGCCTATGAGCTTTTAAAAAATAACAGCATCCTGCGTGCGCATTATCAACAGCGTTTCGAGCATTTACTCGTTGATGAATTCCAAGACACCAATCCCTTGCAATATGCATGGCTGACCTTGTTAGCAGGGGATGAAGGGCGCATTTTTGCAGTGGGTGATGATGATCAATCCATTTATGCTTTCCGCGGTGCTGATGTCAGCAATATGTATGATTTTGAGCAAGAATATGCTCGAGACAATATCATTCGCCTAGAGCAAAACTATCGTTCCAGCGGGCATATTTTAGATGCGGCTAATACCTTGATCGCCAGCAATCAGACGCGACTGGGTAAAAAGCTCTGGACAGATGCAGGGCAGGGTGAACAGATTCAGGTGCAGGCCCAAGATACCGATAGCCTCGAGGCGCAATGGGTAGTGGACAAGATACAGCTCTTGTTAGAGGATGGGATCTCGCCAGCTGAGATCGCCGTTTTGTATCGCAGTAATGCACAGTCGCGTATTATTGAGCACAGCCTTTTTTCTGCTGGCCTACCGTACCGAGTCTACGGAGGCTTGCGTTTTTTTGAGCGTCAGGAAATCAAACACGTCCTAGCGTATTTGCGGCTCATCGATAATCCCAATGATGATACTTCCTGGCTGCGCGTGGTTAATTTCCCCACCCGAGGTATTGGCGCCCGTAGCCTCGAACAGTTAGCGGAGTATGCCCAGCAGTATCAATGCAGTCTATATCGGGCGGTACCCTATATGTCGGGCCGTGCGGGGACAAATTTACTGCGCTTTATACAATTGATCCAAGATATGGCGCATACGGCACAGCACCATACCTTGCCCGAGTTGATTCAATACGTGATCGAACACAGTGGTTTAGCCGAACACTACCGCAAGCAAAAAGAAGGGACCGAGCGCCTAGAAAACTTACAAGAGCTGGTCAATGCGGCGGTTATTTTTGGCCAAGAGGAAGAGCTGCGCGATTTCCCTGCGGGACAGATCCCGCCTGCCGTTCATGAGCAAGCGGCGGGCGCCATGCTCGAGGACATACCCGCCACCCCATTGGCGGCCATGTCGCCACTGGCCGCTTTTCTCACTCATGCATCGTTAGAGGCCGGGGATACTCAGGCCTTACAAGGTCAGCAGGCAGTACAGCTCATGACTGTCCATGCGGCCAAGGGACTAGAGTTTGATGTGGTGTTTGTGACCGGTCTCGAAGAGGGGATATTCCCCCATGAGCGTAGCTTGGATCAGGTAGAGGATCTCGAGGAAGAGCGTCGACTGATGTATGTGGCCATGACTCGAGCGCGTAAAAACTTATTCCTCACACGTGCTCATACACGTATGTTGCACGGTCAACGTCGTTATTATCAAAGCTCGCGGTTCTTAGATGAGTTGCCCGAGGAAAACCTACACTGGCTTAGCCCCAAACCAGGCCGCTTTAATGCACCTACTGGCATGCAGTGGGGGCAGCAGGCACGTTCTGATATGCGCCAGTGGAACCCACAAGCTGGGCTGCGCAGTCAGGTAGTTCATGTCAATGGCAATGATTACCGTATTGGCTTGGGGGTACGCCACCCAAAGTTTGGAGAGGGCACCATACTCAGTGTCAGTGGACAAGGGGATAATGCCCAGGCCGAGGTCCATTTTCGTGAGGCGGGCAAGAAAAATCTTGCCTTGGCTGTCGCCAAATTAGAGGTTATTGCTGGTTAAGCGTATGGGTGCTGCGGCCGCTCTATAGTGGCCCTTTACAGCCCCAGCACGCTTGCCAGCAGTTAGGTCTCGTCCAGTTGCGCGGTAATCTCTTCGATTTCAGTCTGCAGCTCTAGCCACTTTTCCTCAAGCGCCGCTATCTCTTTGCCCAGGGTACCTTCTTTAGAAATTATTTCTTCGCGCTGGGCATCATATTCAGCGGTGTAAAAAGCGGCATCGCCAATTAATTCTAGTAGCACCTGATGCTCTTTTTGTAAGGGCTCTAATTTTTTCTCTATCGCCTGGCTTTGTTTTTCTAGGGGACGGGTGCGTGCTGCCAGTGCTTGGCGTTGGGCGGCCGCCTGCTGGCGGATTTCTCGGCGACTGAGATTGGGTGCCTGAGTCGCGCTGGCATCGTCAGGTTGGGTGTGACCTTTGCTTTGTTGCTGGAAAAACCAGCGTTTGTAGTCTTCTAAGTCCCCGTCAAAATGCGTTATTTGACCCGCGTTAACAAGCCAGAACTCATCAACTGTTTGACGCAAAAGCTGCCGGTCGTGTGAGACAATCAGTACGCTGCCTTCGTACTCGGTGAGCGCTTGACTTAAAGCATCGCGGGTATCAATATCGAGGTGGTTTGTTGGCTCATCAAGTAATAATAAATTAGGCTCATCCCACACAATAAGTGCCAAGGCGAGGCGCGCTTTTTCCCCGCCCGAGAAATGCTCAATGGTATCGAGTGCCTTTGTGCCCTGGAAACCAAATCGACCTAAATAACTGCGCAAGGCCTGTTCATTTTCTTGGGGTGCGATGCGCTGCATATGGAGTAGGGGACTACTATGCCTATCGAGCATATCAAGTTGGTGTTGGGCAAAGTATCCGACCTTTAGCTGTTGTGCAGCAATCCGCTCGCCTTTTAAAAGGGGCAGTGTGCCTGCCAAGCTCTTAACAAAGGTACTTTTACCGGCACCGTTCATGCCCAAAATACCGATGCGGCTACCCGCACGAATGGTGGCATTAATGGATTCAAAAATAACGGTGTTGTTGGCATCCCTTTGTGCTCCCTCGGTAGCGCGATAGCCGAGACTTGCTTGACTCAGTCGTAGCAATGGGTCGGGCATAAAATCTGGATTGGGAAAATTAATTTCTATGCCTTGCGCTTGCACGATGGGGGCCACGGGTTGCATGCGTTCGAGCGCCTTAATCCTGCTCTGTGCCTGCTTGGCCTTGCTGGCTTGTGCCCGAAAGCGCTCAATAAAGCGCTGCATATGCGCTATTTTTTGTTGTTGTTTTTCAAAGCTGGCCTCAGCCAAGCGTAGTTTTTCTGTGCGTTGACGTTGAAATTGGCTGTAGTTGCCACGATAGCGGTGCAGTTGTTGGTTTTCAAAATGGATAATGCTGGAACACACCGCATCTAAAAACTCAGTATCGTGCGAAATCACCAATACCGTGCCGTCATAGCTCTTAAGCCATTGCTCTAACCACAGCATGGCATCAAGATCTAAGTGGTTGGTGGGTTCATCAAGAAGCAGTAGATCAGAAGGAGCCATCAAGGCCCGGGCAAGTGCTAAGCGCATCTGCCAGCCCCCTGAAAACTGCTTCACGGGCAGAGTCCATTGATCGGGTGTAAAGCCCAAGCCAATCAGTAGTTGCTCTGCACGTGCTCGGGCGGACCATGCACCAGCATCTGTGAGTGCTGTTTCTAAGAACGCGACTGCCTCACCATCGTCTAAATCAACATTCTCCCTTTGTGCCTGCAGTGTACGTAGATGATGATCGCCATCAATCACAAACTCAACCGCTTCCCGATCAGGGGTTTGAATATGCTGCTCAACTTGGGCGATGCGCCAATCATCGGGCACAGAAACATCCCCTTTATCGGGCTCAATTTCATTGTTTAAGAGGGCAAATAGAGTGGTTTTTCCTGCTCCATTAGCGCCAATAATGCCCACCCGTTCTTGTGGATAAACGGTCAGGTGGCTGTCCTGTAGCAGGGTTTTTACCCCGCGTCGCAAGGTAAGTTGATTGATTTGAATCACGGTTCGAGCTGTTCTTTGTAAAGTAATAGGATCTGCTGATCAGCCTGAGCGGTGCTTAACCACATGGGCTCAAGTTGTGGAAATGCCCGGACAAAATGCTCATACTCGTGGCCAATTTCGAGAATGAGTATGCCCTCGGGATTTAAAAAACGGGGAGCATCATGCAAGATATTGCGTACCGCATCCATCCCGTCTGTCCCACCCGCGAGTGCCAATTCGGGTTCGTGCCGAAACTCAGCGGGTAAATTTTCCATCGAGTGGCTATTCACATAAGGCGGGTTGCAAAGAATGAGATCATAGGTTTTGGCGGGCAGCTGTGCAAACAAGTCTGACTCAAACAACTGCATGCGATCTTGCAGTCCGTAGGCTTGTACATTTTTTTTGGCAATCTCCAGTGCCTGCGCAGATATATCAACCGCATCTACATTGGCCTGAGGAAAGTGTAAGGCAGCCAAAATAGCCAAGCATCCACTGCCAGTGCACATATCTAGGATATTTAAAGGTGCCGTAGGATCGTCAATCCAAGGTTCTAGTTGCTGTACGATAAGCTCCGCCACCGGTGAGCGCGGGATAATACAATCCTGAGAAATATGAAATTTAAATCCTTGTAGCCATGCCTCACCGGTCAAATAGGCGGCGGGTAGGCGGGTCGTGACGCGCTTGTCTATCAAAGCGCATAGGTGCGTGCGTTCGCTGAGGGTGAGGCGGGCATCCATAAAGGGCTCGAGTAAATCAATGGGTAGCTTGAGTGCTGAGAGGCTCAGATATACGGCCTCATCCCAAGGGTTATCAGTACCTTGGCCAAAGCTGATGTCGTGCTCATTAAAGAGGGAAACTGCCCAACGTAGGATATCGCGCAGGGTTTGAAACTCACGAGCCGCTTGTTGTACGTCGGGGAAAATGGATGCAGCCATGACGATCCTTGTTCATAAAAAAATAAAAAACTGCCGCTCAAAGTGCTTTAAATGCTGCATTATACGCTGCCTTGTCCCAGCAAACATAGTCTGGGAGCCAAACAACATTTGTTGATTTGGGCGTGTTGAAATAAACGACCCAAATGAAACGTTTGGTGTCTCTTGAAGTAGTGTTCATAATAACTTCATTATGTGTTAGCATGGGTCGCTACCGAAACACACCCCTGTGCACATGCACAGTTCTACTCTGATTGAGTGAAAGTGCGCATGAAAATGCGTCGTTTATTTCTACAGCGATAAACAAAAGATAGAAAAACTGTAGTGCGTCAATGAGCCATGAATAAAAAAACAGAATGGCGCCTAACCATTGATGTTTTGAAGAGAGGTATTCTATGACTGTTACTATGCAAGAATCTGCGGTGACGCAGGATAAATCCTTAGCGGATGCCCAAGCTTTGACTCAGGTCACGCGGTATAAGGTGTATACACAACGCCAGTTTGACAAAATTGAGCCACTCAAGAGGCTCAGCCCTGAGCAGCGCTTTGAAATAGAAGTGGTGGCGAATGTATTGCCATTCCGCGTTAATGAATATGTCATTCAAGAGCTGATCAACTGGGATAATGTGCCGAATGATCCTGTTTTTCAATTGACTTTTCCTCAGCGCGGCATGATTGCCCCTGAGGATTACGATCGGATGGCAGAATTGATTAAACGCGGGGCTGATCGTAAGGAAATCACTCAGCTGGCCAGTGAGATTCATGGGTATTTAAACCCACACCCAGCGGGGCAACAAGAAATGAACGTCCCTGTGTTTGAGGGTGAGCCCTTGGGCGGAATGCAGCACAAGTACCGTGAAACCGTGTTGTTTTTCCCTAGCCAGGGTCAGGTCTGTCATAGTTATTGCACCTTCTGTTTCCGCTGGGCTCAGTTTGTCGGTAATACCGAGCTACGATTTGCCTCTCATGAGGCGGAAAAACTGCATGGCTATTTAAAAAATGAGCCAGAGGTGACTGATCTGCTTTTCACGGGCGGCGACCCAATGGTCATGCGTACGCGTCATTGGGAAAATTATCTAGAGCCCTTTTTAACGCCTGAGCTGGATCATGTACAAACGATCCGCATCGGGACCAAATCACTGACTTTTTGGCCGCAGCGCTATGTGACGGATGAGGACGCAGATGATTTGCTCCGATTGCTTGAGAAATTGGTCAAGCATGGCAAACATATTGCGTTAATGGCGCATTTCAACCACTGGCAGGAAATGCAGACACCCATCGTGCGCGAGGCCATACGTCGTTTGCGCGATGCAGGGGTGGTGATTAGAGCGCAAGCACCACTGATTAATCACATCAATAATGATCCTGATGTATGGGTGCGTATGTGGCGTGAACAGGTACAACTGGGAATTATCCCGTACTATATGTTTGTAGAGCGCGATACCGGTGCTAAGCGCTATTTTGAACTGCCTTTGGCACGCACCCATGAGGTTTACCAAAAAGCCATTCAGCAGGTGTCTGGTTTAGCACGTACCGCACGCGGTCCATCGATGAGTGCCGGCCCAGGCAAGGTAGAGATACAAGGCATCACCGAAATACAAGGGGAAAAGGTGTTTGTATTGCGCTTTATTCAAGGGCGTAACCCAGATTGGGTACAAAGACCATTTTTTGCTAAATATGATCCTGAAGCGACTTGGCTCAATGATCTCAAACCTGCCTTTGGCGAGGATAAATTCTTTTTTGAAGATGAGTATGCCCAAATGGCAGGAGATGGCAAAATCATTTATTAAATAG